>VOFH01001270.1_pt1 | contig 22001 bp, 20 predicted proteins | sample 5384091 | NCBI WGS metagenome assembly VOFH01 (sample SAMN12384727, study PRJNA508395) | human gut metagenome | isolation source: healthy gut G | host: Homo sapiens
AAAAGAGTAAACGATGATTCTGTCCATTTAACGAAGAAGAAGCTATGCCTGCATCCCCCATTATAGAGATAAAGAACCTCAGCGCCGGATACGATAACCGGACCGTACTGCATGATATAAACCTGACTATCTACGAACGTGATTTTCTGGGTATCATCGGCCCCAACGGTGGAGGAAAGACCACACTTATCAAGTGCATCCTGGGACTGCTGAAGCCCACTGCCGGAGAGATACTTTATCATACCGATTCCCCGTCACCCGAAGTAGCCGGTTCTCAATGCCTACCCCTCAACACTCGATTATCCATGGGGTATCTGCCCCAGTACAGCAGCATCGACCGGAAGTTTCCCATTACAGTAGAAGAAGTCATCCTTTCAGGCCTCAGCAGCCAAAAGCCACTTGCTTCGCGCTTCAATACCCGACACCGGGAAAAGGCCCGCCATGTGATAGCCCGCATGGGACTGGAAGGCATGGAACAACGCGCCATAGGTGCCTTGAGCGGCGGACAGTTTCAACGCGCCTTGCTGGGACGTGCCATCATCTCCGACCCACAGGTCGTGATTCTTGATGAGCCCAGTACCTACATTGACAAGCGTTTTGAAGCCCGCCTCTACGAACTACTGACAGAAATCAATGAAGAATGTGCCATCATCCTCGTCAGCCATGACATCGGTACGGTATTGCAGCAAGTCAAGTCTATCGCTTGCGTCAACGAAACGAAAGAGGTCGACGGCATGCTTTAAAGTCTCTGCCCGCAAACCGGTATCTTCTTTCTTCATTTCATCCAGTACATCGGATAGTGTCAGGTTTCCGGCGCTTTCCAGTACCAGGATTTTGTCTTCTTTGTTGTCGGTGGTCACGGTATTGTCCGCAAGCCAGCCTTTAAGTTCGGTTTTCATGATTTGTTAAGTTTAAAAGTGAATATTATTATTTGTTTTTCACGCAACGGACAGATTGTCCATTAGTCTTTGGATAGTGGCCCGTTCGGGATTCACCACCAGTAGTAAAATATAGTAGATAACCATATGTTGAACCATTAGCATCAAGGCACCAGTAAGCTCCTTCTGAACCGGCATTGCCTGGAGGAGTTGTCTTACTTCCTGTAGCGCCACCGTGAGATCCACCAAATGGTAAGAAAAGTCCTATTGTTGAGTTCATAAACCAAAATCCCTTATTACCTCCGCTGGTTACAACAGCTTTATTCGTACATCTGGATAACTTGTCCATTTCATCTTTTGAAGGGGTACGCCACCCCGTTCCGTAATCACTTTTAAGTTTTGGGCAAGGATCGGTATTATTGAGTGATGTATTTCCCGTATATGTACTTTTCCATGTGTAATAATATCCATATTCTGAATAAGTCCCCCACACATAATTAGCAGATCCTGTGCTTTTCAGATTCCCGTCTGCCCAGATCAGCTTGGCTAACGCTGTTTTATCGGCTGAGGAACAACCATTTGTAGTTAAATTGATACTTCCGGAGGGTACATTAATTCCGATGGCTTTCTTAAACTGTATTTTCATCGTATAGCTTTTTCCCTCTTTCAACTGTATGCTTTGGGTGGAGGTGATTTCCGTATTGTTGGGCACGGTCCGTCCGCTTATTGTCAGCGTATTGAAATGCACTGTAATGGTCCTTGCCCCTGCAAACGGAACCATGCGTATGGTTGTACTCAGAGTCGTCTTCGGACTGAATGCCGCCGTATTATTCGTGTTGGCGGCTACCACATTGGTCGAAGGACCGATCTTCCATGATGTGGAATTTCCACCTTGCTTTACGTATACACCCGTGCAATTGGTGATCGTATTGCTTGGAAATCCGGTAGGACTGATGGTAATCGTCAATTTACATAGCTTCTGGCTGAAACTCACCGGAAGAAGATTGTGGCTCAGGCTATTTACATTTGTTATATCTCCGGAATCGAAGGTCATGAAGTCCTTGGTCATGTCAGGGATAGACACTGTACTGCTGTTGTAAGTATATGATGCGGGTATAGTTCCCAAGTCGGCAGTGGTATTAAATGAGTAGCCCACCACACGTATCGTTCCGGAGCGTGTCAGCAATTTCCCTTGTTTGAGTACAGGAGTGCCCGTACCATTGGAGGTGTAATCGGCAGCCGACTGGAAGACATAGTCACTTCCGGACTTCCGGAAAACAATCAGCCGGAAATAGACTCCCGCAGGCACGGTTGCACGGGTACTTACACGGGGCAGGGTATCTTCCGTCAGTTCCATTGCGGCTATCCGGGGACCTTCGTAGTCCGGTTGCTCTCCTGTGCGTGTAGGTGAGAAAGCTTTTACCCCACCCATTCGGCGATCAGGGGACAGTGGCTACGGGTCGAAGCGTCGTTAAAAGAAGAAGAATGATAGTCGTTGTCACCCGTCAGACTGATATGGATAGGAATTAACTCGTCGGCAGTATCCCCGCTGTCAGCAGACAGGGGAGTCATTCTGTCATCTTCGGCACATCCTGCTATCGAAAGGCAAAAACACAGCCATAAGGCTTTACCGAGACACTCTCGCATAATAAAAGTTCTATTCATATACTAAGATATTAAAGTGAATAATCGTATCAAAGATGCATTGCGGACCTATACATCTTCGTATAAGTCCGGAAAGGCTGTTTGATACCACTTTTATTATGCGTAAGTTTGTGTATTACAATCAGATATGACGGTCTTGAAAACACAATGGTGTTTCAAAAAACGTTCCTTTTTTGAAACACAGTTTTGGCTCTGCTCACTGAAGGCCAAAGGAAGAGATAAATGGCTGATAATTAAAACAATGTAGAAATATTTGCACAGATAAAAAAAGCGTCTTATCTTTGTTGCATCAGACGAACGTCTTTTGAAACATGGTCTTTGCTCTCCCATACAATAATTCTTCTTCAACGATTCTTATTATTAATTCAAGACCAACCGTTACCGTTTCTTAATTCTCCCCTCCAAACTCCTAAAACTCTACACTTTCTACGGCTATCTTCACGTAAATCATTATCTTTGCGCCCGTGTATCATGATAATATGTAACTAACTATAGTCTGAATGAAACAGTACAAAACCGTAAACAACCTGATGGGTTGGATTACCTTTATCATTGCAGCAACGGTTTATTGCATGACCATTGAGCCGACTGCAAGTTTTTGGGACTGCCCGGAATTCATCACCACCGGCTATAAGCTGGAAGTAGGCCATCCCCCCGGAGCACCCTTCTTTATGCTCACCGCCAACCTTTTCACACAATTCGTCAGCGATCCGGCACTGGTAGCCAAAATGGTAAACTATATGAGTGCACTGATGAGTGGCGCTTGTATCCTGTTCCTGTTCTGGAGCATCACGCACCTGGTTCGTAAACTCGTCACCACAGACGAAACGAACATCACCCGCGGACAACTGATCACCGTCATGGGATCGGGACTGGTAGGCGCATTGGCCTATACATTCAGCGATACATTCTGGTTTTCGGCCGTAGAAGGCGAAGTATACGCCTACTCTTCCATGTTTACGGCCATCGTTTTCTGGCTGATATTGAAATGGGAAGACGTAGCCGACCAGCCGCATAGCGACCGCTGGATCATCCTGATCGCCTATCTGACCGGGCTCAGCATCGGTGTGCACCTGCTCAACCTGCTCTGCCTGCCCGCCATCGTACTGGTATACTACTACAAGAAAGTGCCGGGCGCCAACGCCAAAGGATCTCTGCTGGCACTGGCCGGCTCCATGATATTGGTGGCAGCCGTACTTTATGGTATTGTTCCCGGTGTCGTAAAAGTAGGCGGCTGGTTCGAACTGCTGTTCGTCAACACGCTGGGCATGCCGTTCAACACCGGTGTCATCGTTTATGTAGCCCTGCTGGCAGCCGCCATCATCTGGGGTATATACGAAAGCTACAACGAGAAGAGCCGCACCCGCATGAACCTCTCTTTTCTGCTGACCATCGCCATGCTCGGTATCCCCTTCTACGGGCACGGAGCAAGTGCTGTCATCATCGGTATCCTGGTGCTGGGAGTACTGGCGGCCTACCTCTTCGCGTCAAAGCTGAACGAAAAGATACGCATGTCGGCCCGTACCATGAACACCGCCCTGCTCTGTACAATGATGATCATGGTGGGATACTCCTCGTATGCCCTGATCGTGATCCGCTCGGTAGCCAATACACCGATGGATCAGAACTCCCCGGAAGACATCTTCACGCTGGGTGAGTATCTGGGACGCGAACAGTACGGAACCCGTCCGCTGTTCTACGGACCGGCCTACTCCTCGAAAGTGGCCCTCGATGTGGAAGACGGCTATTGCGTACCCCGCCAGAAAAGTACAGACACCAAATACGTCCGTAAAGAGAAAACCTCACCCGACGAAAAAGACTCTTACGTTGAACTGCCGGGACGTGTGGAATATGAATACGCGCAAAACATGCTCTTCCCCCGCATGTACAGCTCGGCACACACCGCCTACTATAAGTCCTGGCAAGATATCACCGGCTACGACGTGCCCTACGATCAATGCGGAGAGATGCTGATGGTAAACATGCCCACACAGTGGGAAAACATCAAGTTCTTCTTCTCCTACCAGCTCAACTGGATGTACTGGCGCTACTTCATGTGGAACTTCGCCGGACGCCAGAACGACATCCAAAGCAGCGGAGAAATAGAACACGGTAACTGGATCACCGGCATCCCGTTCATCGACAACCTTCTGTATGGCGACCAGAACATGCTCCCGCAAGAACTGAAAGACAACAAGGGACACAACGTTTTCTATTGTCTCCCCCTCATACTGGGAATCATCGGACTCTTCTGGCAGGCATGGCGCGGTCAGAAAGGCATCCAGCAATTCTGGGTGGTCTTCTTCCTCTTCTTCATGACCGGTATTGCCATCGTGCTCTACCTGAACCAGACTCCGAGCCAACCGCGCGAACGTGACTATGCCTACGCCGGTTCGTTCTACGCCTTCGCCATCTGGATTGGTATGGGTGTGGCGGGCATCGTACACCTGCTGCGCAACTACATGAAGGAAGTCCCCGCAGCAGCCCTCACGTCGGCAGTCTGCCTGCTCGTACCCATACAGATGGCAAGCCAGACGTGGGACGACCATGACCGCAGCGACCGTTATATGGCACGCGATTTCGGGCAGAACTACCTGATGTCCTTGCAAGAAACGGGTAATCCGATTATATACACCAACGGCGATAACGATACCTTCCCCTTGTGGTACAACCAAGAAACGGAAGGCTTCCGTACCGACGCCCGTACCTGCAACCTCAGCTACCTGCAGACCGACTGGTACATCGACCAGATGAAGCGTCCCGCCTACGACTCTCCGGCCCTGCCTATCACTTGGGACAGAACGGAATACATGGAAGGTCAAAACGAATACGTCCCCATCCGTCCGGACTTCAAGAAGCAGATCGACAAAGCCTACAAAGCCGCCGAAGAAGAGGTGCTGAACGGCAAGAATCCGGAAGCACTGAACAATATCCGTGCCCAGTTCGGCGATAATCCTTACGAGCTGAAGAACATCCTGAAATATTGGGTACGCACCAAAGACGGACAAGCAGTGATACCGACCGACAGCATCGTTGTCAAAATCGACAAAGAAGCCGTTCGCCGTTCGGGTATGATGATTCCGGAGGCATTGGGTGACTCCATCCCCGACTACATGCACATATCGCTCAAAGACGAAAAGGGTAACCCGAAACGGGCTCTCTACAAGAGCGAGTTGATGATGCTCGAAATGCTGAGCGAGGCCAACTGGGAACGCCCCATTTACATGGCCATCACCGTCGGTACGGACAATCAGCTGAACATGCGCGAGCATTTCATTCAGGAGGGTCTGACATACCGCTTCACACCGTTCGATACGGAAGCTCTCGGAGCCACCATCGACAGTGAAAAGATGTATGACAACCTGATGAACAAGTTCAAGTTCGGAGGCATCGACAAACCCGGCATCTACATCGACGAGAATACGATGCGCATGTGCTACACCCATCGCCGCATCTTTGCCCAACTGATCACCCAGCTGATGAAAGAAGGCAAAAAGGACAAAGCGCTGGCAGCACTGGAATACGCCGAAAAGATGATTCCGGCTTTCAACGTGCCCTACGATGTACAAAACGGAGCACTCGAAATGGCAGAAGCTTACTACCAGTTGGGAAACAATACGAAAGCCGACCAGATTATCGATGAACTGGCAAACAAGTCTGTAGAATACCTCACCTGGTACCTCAGCCTGGACGACAATCATCTGCTCATGTCGCAGCGTGAATTTATCATGCACCTCAGCGCACTGGATATGGAAGTCAAAATGATGGAGAAATATAAGTCGAAACTCGCCGGTAACTATACCCCGAAGGTGAACGAACTATATAACATATACGTGGGACGCATGAAAGCCCACCAGTAATCTGTAACCGAAGGAGATGTTTATAGAGCAACCGCCTTGGTTTTTCCGCGCAATCTATCCCGACGCCATCTTCCGGATGGACCCTGACGAAAAGGCTGTTTACCTGACCTTTGACGAGCGGTCCCATCCCGGAAGTGACGCCTTGGGTACTGGAACTGCTGGACAAACACAACATCAAGGCAACCTTTTTCATGGTAGGCGACAACATCCGTAAGCACCCGGATGTGTTCCGTATGGTAGTAGAGCGCGGACACCGCATCGGCAACCATACGTTCAACCATATCCGCGGATTCGAGTATCTGTCGTCAAACTATCTGGCCAACACGGACAAGGCCAACGAGATGATGAAAACGGATCTGTTCCGCCCACCCCACGGACATATGCGCTGGATGCAATATATGACGTTGAAGCGTCACTATAAAATCATCATGTGGGATCTTGTCACACGAGACTACAGTAAGAAGCTGCGTCCGCCGCAAGTGCTGGCCAATGTGATGAGATATGCCCGCAACGGGTCTATCATAACCTTCCATGATTCGCTGAAGTCCTGGAACAACGGAAACCTGCAATATGCGCTTCCCCGTGCCATCGACTTCCTGAAAGAAGAAGGATACGAGTTTAGGTTACTATAATGGAAACGAAGATAAACAGTAAAGCCCTGAAAGCCGAAGCCTTGCGCCTCGGCTTTTCTGCTTGCGGCATAGCCCCGGCCGAGCCAATCGATCAAGCCCATCAGAATGCTTTGAAAATGTGGCTGGATGCGAACCGGCAAGCCGGAATGACTTATATGGCGAATCATTTCGACAAACGCTGCGACCCGGCTTTGCTGGTCGAAGGCACTCGTTGCGTGGTTTCCGTAGCACTAAACTATTACCCCGCCACCCGTATACCTGACGAGGAATATCAATTTGCGTGGTACGCTTACGGGAAGGACTATCACGATCTCATGCGTGAAAAACTGGCTGCCCTGTTCCGCTTTATACAAGAATCAGACGTACCGGAGCTGAACGGACGCATGTTCTGTGACACCGCGCCCGTACCGGAACGTTATTGGGCCTGGCGTGCCGGCCTCGGGTGGATCGGAAAGAACACCCAGCTGATCATTCCCCATGCCGGTTCCACTTTCTTCTTAGGCGAGCTTTTTCTGAATGCGGAAGCCGATACATACGACCGGCCTCAACCCAATCGCTGCGGCCGATGTAACCGTTGCCTGCAAGCATGCCCTACAAAAGCTTTAGAGACGCCATACAGCCTGAATGCACACCGTTGCCTTTCATACCTCACCATCGAGAATAAAAGCGAAATTCCGGACTCTATCGCCCCCTTTATGGGAAACCGTGTGTATGGGTGTGACGAATGTCAGAAAGCTTGTCCCTGGAACCGGTTTGCCACTCCCTGCCGGACACCGGAACTGCAACCCTCACCGGAGTTCATGAACATGAAGAAAGAAGACTGGAAGCAACTGAGCGAAGAGAAATACAGAGCCCTCTTCAAAGGCAGTGCCGTGAAGAGGGCCAAATATAGCGGGCTGATAAGGAATATAAGACAAATGGAAGACTAAGAAACGGGCTATAAGCAGCTTCCGGCAGCACTCTTATTTCACTGTAACCGTCAGCGGATTGCGAACCTTCTGTGCAAAATCGGCCATATACGCATTCCAGGCAGCGCTATCTTTTATGTCGGCTTTGCTCCAGGCAGCCCCCCAGTAGTAAGTAAAGTCCGCTCCCGGTTCGTACTCACTGATTGCCAGCACATGCCCGTCGGCACCTCCACGCAGTTCCTTCTTTTCTTTCTCCGGGAAGAGAACTGCTTTTGCCTCCTTCACCAAAGTAGGAAACGCAGCACCGACAAAGATCTTACCATTGTCACCACCGGCATTATCCGTCGGATCCACATAAGTCATGTATCCGTTTGCCGCATCTGCAACAATGGCCCCATCGGGTTCGTGCAATACAATACCGACGGCTAAAGGCATCGTCTCCTTCAGGTTCGTATAAGAGACAACTGTTTTATTGCAATATGAACCCGCATCCAATGTAATGATCCGTGTCTCGATAATAGTAGAATCTCCTTTTACGACCAATGGATTGTATACCAGTTTCACAGTAAAACGCAACGGACCGTTATCCAGTATCTCCTGGGTAGCGTAACAATACGGATAAACGATTGTATCCCCTGCCATCAATGCAGTCGTACCTCCCCCCAACGTAGGGCCGACCTTATAACAATCCAGCCCGTTGCCATGGTCTACATGATAAGAGACAGAGCGGTAAAGTTCCTGCGCGGCTTTGGGGTCCGTCTTTCCAAGTTCGGCTATTTTAGCTTTCATATCCGGATTCAGTTCGCCTTCATAACGGGCTTCCACCACCGGCTCAGTAGTATTATACTTCGTCCAGATATCATATCCGAAAGCACGCTCTCCGGTTTCCTGCAAAGCAGGCCCATAAGCACGAAAGGCCGTCAGATCGTTCTCCCAAGCCACGTCATCCACCCGTTCGGGATAATATCTTCCACAAGCCTTCACCGGGCACTCTTGAGGAATACCCGCTTTTATCGTATAAACGGCTGAGCCATTCGCTTGCACAGTGACCGGAAATATCACTTTCTCATCAGAAGTTATTTGATAGGGCACTTGCTGTCCTTCGGCATCTACCACTACTATCTGTGCCGTATCGGGTAAATGCAATTTAGAGGAAACCTCACCCATGGAAACTTCTACCATCTCGCCGCTTCGTTCCAGTGAGGTGGCATTGGACACCGTGACAGATACTGTTCTGCCCGCTTCGTTACAAGCCAGGCACAACAAAACGGCTGCGACAAAAAGAAAAACTTTCTTCATTGATTCAATTGTATTGATCAGATTCATTAAGGTTGTTTACCGATATAAGCCAAAATACCGCCATCTACATAAAGTACATGACCGTTCACAAAATTCGAAGCATCCGAAGCCAAAAAGACAGCCGGCCCCATCAGATCCTCCGGTGTTCCCCACCGGGCAGCGGGAGTCTTGGATATTATGAATGAATCAAACGGATGGCGCGAACCGTCCGACTGCACTTCACGCAAAGGTGCTGTCTGAGGTGTAGCGATATACCCCGGGCCTATGCCATTACACTGAATGTTGAATTCTCCATATTCGGATGCAATGTTGCGTGTGAGCATCTTCAACCCACCCTTGGCAGCAGCGTAGGCAGATACAGTCTCACGTCCCAGTTCACTCATCATCGAACAGATATTGATGATTTTTCCATGCCCTTTCTTAATCATCGAAGGGATAACAGCCTTCGACACGATAAACGGAGCATTCAGATCTACGTCGATCACCTGACGGAATTGCTCTGCCGTCATCTCACACATCGGTATACGCTTGATGATACCCGCATTATTCACCAAAATGTCAACCACTCCCACTTCTTTCTCGATCTGTGCAACCAAAGCATTCACCTGCTCTTCGCTGGTGACGTCACACACATATCCCCTGGCCTCGATTCCCAATTCTTTGTATGCGGCCAAGCCTTTATCAACCAGCTCCCGGCTGATGTCATTAAATACGATCTTCGCTCCTGCCTCCGAGAAAGCAGTAGCCAAGGCAAAACCAATGCCGTAAGATGCACCTGTGACCCATGCCACTTTGCCCTCTAATGAAAAGTTTACCATACTTATAATGTTTTTAAAAACTTATCTCACTTTCATTTCCTAAAAGGAACTTCCACACCGGACAGTTTATTTCAAGTCCGTAATTAATGAAAAGTCCTGGTCGCCATAATCAAGATTCTCACCTCCCATACCCCAGATAAAAGTATAATTGTGAGTTGCCGCAGCCGAATGGATAGACCACTCCGGTGACAAGACCGCCTGGTCGCCCTTCATCCACACATGGCGGGTTTCGTCAACCTCGCCCATAAAGTGACAGACAGCATGCTCTTCCGGAATCTCAAAGTAGAAATAAGCTTCCATACGACGGCTGTGGACGTGTGCCGGCATTGTATTCCACACACTTCCCGGAGCAAGTTCCGTCATGCCCATCTGCAATTGGCAGGTGGGCAGCACCTGATTTACCAGCATCTTGTTGATATTACGATGATTCGAACCTTCCAACGTTCCCATTTCAGCAACTACAGCATCGGCTTTAGTCACCTTTTTATCGGGATAATTGCGATGAGCGGCCAGTGAATTAAAATAAAATTTAGCGGGATGTGCAGCATCCGTACTCTCAAAGGTAACGTCCCGGTCACCTGCCCCCAGATAAAGTGCCTCTTTATAATCTAACTGAAATATCGCATCCCCCGCCCTCACGACACCGGGCCCCCGACATTGAAAATACCCATCTCGCGGCGGGTCAGGAAATAAGGGGCTTTCAACGGGTCGATAGCTTCCAATTTCAACACTTCCTTTACCGGCATGGCCCCACCTACCACCATACGGTCGTACATGGAATATACCATGTTTACTTCATCGGCTGAAAAAACCTTTTCTATCAGAAAATCTCTTCTAATTCTCTTGGTGTCGTAGCTTCTTGCATCTTCCGGATGGGCAGCATAGCGAATCTCATAGTTTGTTTTCATATTTCTTATTTATAAGTTTACATTAGGTGTCGCTCAGATAAACTCCGTTTACGCACACGACGCAAAAATAAGAAAAGAAAACGGGATTTGGGAATAAATCATACTCCAATTATCATGAATAAATCAATAACATCAATCTTTCGGATAATTGGGACTATAAAGTAAGGTTTGATCTCTTACCGCCAGCTTTCCATCTTTTACAAACTCTGTTCCTCTCTCTTGCAAGTGGTCAACCATCGCTTTACGCATTTCAACCAGCCTATCTGCATAACGACTATTTCCCGAAAGGTTCTTCTGTTCACCGGGATCTGAACTTAAATCGAACAGTTGCTCTTCACCCGTATGAATAAACCAGATATACTTCATTTTACCATCAGTCAACGCACACCAATAGTTATCGGCACTGTAGCAGGTGGCATGTTCCAGATCGATATATTTTCGCCAGCCGTTTTTATTTCCTGAAGCCAGGGCTACCAAAGATTTTCCATCCATATCATCCGGTACCGTCCCTCCCGCAAGTTCAATGAAGGTAGGTAAAAAGTCGCGTAGCTCTACTGGCTGTTCAATCCGCTTTCCTCTGATAGCCTGTGTAGTCATGGCAGAAGGCCATTTTATGATATAAGGAATCTTGGCCGACCCTTCGTATGCATAGGTTTTCCGCCAATGATAATGATCTCCCAACATATCACCGTGATCGGCCGTATAGCAAATGATTGCATTTTCGTACATTCCTTTCTCTTTCAGAGTCTGAATGATCTGTCCAATCTGGTCATCAATAAATGTCACATTTGCATAATAATGGCGTCGTGAATTGACAGCATACTCTTCGCCTAAATTTGCAAAAGCCGCATCCTTTGAAACCCGTTCCGGATCTTTGCGTTCAGCATATTTCCCACACCAATCTCCAACGAACGGTACAGGAATATCTACCTTCTCATACATATCCAAATATCGTTTCGGAGGATCGTACGGGCTATGAGGACGAGCAAAAGAGACCTTGAGGAACAAAGGTTGATCGCTATCATAATTGCGTATCAATTCACAAGCTGTCTGACCTGTCCAGGCCGTAGGATGCAGCCTCTCTTCAAGTTTATAAGTCCCGGCATTATGATTATTCCAGCCGATTCCTGTTAAATCCGGATTCTTCCCGGGAGCTTGCAACTGAAACCATTCCCGATAGTCACTGATAAAATCACGGGTTTCACTGCGTCCACTCTCGTCGACCAACGTAGCATGAAAACCATGCAAAGCTTTCTGTGGAAACCAGTGCATCTTTCCTATCCCGAAAGTGTAGTAACCCAAGTCACGCAACATCTGAGGCATTTCATATTTATATTTGGAAGCCACCTTCCCATATCCCAGCATCCCATGGTGCCATGGAGACATCCCCGTGAGCAAACCGGCACGTGCAGGCGTACTACTGGGTGCAGAGCTGTAACCACACACAAACAAACTGCCTTCCTGAGCCAGTTTATCTATATTAGGAGAAATAACCGCCTTATTGCCCATGCAATGTAAAGCATCTCCACGATGTTGGTCACTCATAATAAAAATGATATGCGGCTTCCCTCCCTTTGTGGCAGGAGCCTTTGACAGTTTGGAAGAATCATTACCGATCTCTTTGCTTTCGCCATTAAACGCATAGGTTGATGGAGAGGCTGCCAAACCTGCTCCCACGGCAAGTGAACATTTCAGAAAATCGCGACGTTTCATTGATTATCAGACTTTAGTATTAACGAATAGGCAAAAATAGGTAAAAAGGCAACAAGAAGATAAAGAACAGATTATAGAATAGAATTTCATCCGGTACAAAATACTAAAATATCGAAAGAGGACCTACTGAGGACAGTAATTCAAATTAGCGTTTTATTCGGTGACATAAAGGGATACAAAAAAAGCCCTAAAACTGTCTGTTTTAGGGCTTTTTTATAAAATATATCCGATTGTATGTTGTCCTACCAAGATTCGAACTTAGACAAACAGAACCAAAAACTGTTGTGCTACCATTACACCATAGGACAAGCATTATTGCGCTTTCTGTTAAAAAGCGATGCAAAGATAATGCCATGCAAGCTATTTTCCAAATCTTTTTAGACTTTTTTTGCAATAATGCAAAGTCTACGTTAAATAAATACATGAAAAAGCGAATTGCCTTGCTTTACCCTTTTGCAAGCAGTTTACAGAAATCAATAAAGTAAACAAATAATCTGGTCACCGGATAGTAAACAGATTGCCTTCGCCAGTGACCGCAATGGCAATTTCGACCTGTTCGTCATGTCGGCCGATGGCGGAGCAGCCCGGCGCCTTACCACCCATTCGGCTTCCGAAATACCGTCAACCTTCACCACCGACGGCAACTATATCCTGTTCTCGGCCTCTATCCAAGACCCTGCCAACAGTGCCTTGTTCCCTACTTCGGCCATGACAGAACTATACAAAGTCCCGGTAACCGGCGGACGTACCGAACAGGTGCTGGGTACTCCCGCAGAAATGGTCTGCTTTGACAAATCAGGAAAAACATTTCTCTACCAAGACCGCAAAGGTTTTGAAGACGAATGGCGCAAACACCACACCTCGTCCATCACCCGTGACGTATGGTTATATGATTCGGAAAACGGCAAGCATACCAACCTGACCGCCCATGCAGGCGAAGACCGTAACCCTGTATTTGCGCCCGACGGGCAAACCGTTTATTTCCTGAGCGAACGAGACGGAAGTACATTCAACGTATATTCCTTTCCGATAAGTAGTCCTCAATCATTGAAAACGGTCACCCATTTCAAGACTCATCCGGTCCGCTTCCTGTCAATGGGCAGCAACGGCACTCTCTGTTATACGTATGATGGAGAAATATACACTCAAAAACAAGGAGATAAACCGCAGAAAGTCAAAATCGATATCATCCGTGATGACCAAAATACAATAGCGGATCTGAATTTCAGTAACGGAGCAACCTCAGCTACCGTATCACCGGACGGCAAACAAGTTGCTTTCATTGTACGAGGTGAAGTATTCGTCACTTCCGCCGATTATAATACCACCAAGCAAATCACACATACCCCTGCCCGTGAAGCAGGACTTACTTTCTCACCGGACAACCGTACTTTGGCGTACGCCAGTGAACGCAACGGAAACTGGGAACTTTACATGGCCAAGATTGCACGTAAGGAGGAAGCTAACTTCCCCAATGCGACTACCATTGAAGAAGAAGTACTCCTGCCTTCGGACAAGACAGAACGTACCTATCCGCAATTCTCACCGGACGGGAAGGAACTTGCCTTTATAGAAGACCGTAACCGGTTGATGGTGCTTAATCTGGAAACCAAAAAGGTACGTCAGGTCACTGACGGTTCCACCTGGTTCAGTACCGGCGGTGGCTTTGACTATTCATGGTCGCCGGACGGCAAATGGTTCACATTGGAATTTATCGGAAACCGGCATGATCCATATTCCGATATAGGTATGGTAAGTGCACAAGGAGGAAAAATTATCAATCTGACCAATAGCGGCTATACCAGTGGCTCCCCCCCGCTGGGTACTGGATGGTAATGCCATTTTATTCATTACCGAGCGTTATGGTATGCGTGCCCATGCCTCATGGGGATCACTAAACGATGTGATGCTGGTATTTATGAACCAAGATGCGTATGACAAGTTCCGCCTGAGCAAAGAAGATTACGAATTGCAAAAAGAACTGGAAAAAGAACAAAAGGACACAACCGAAGCCAAGAAAAACGATAAAAAGAAAGGTGATAACAAAGAAAAATCCGAAGAGAAGAAAGAGGAAAAAGTAAAGGACATTGTGGTGGAACTGAACAACATAGAGGACCGCATCGTACGCCTTACTCCCAACTCTTCCGATTTGGGGAGTGCCATTATCACAAAAGACGGCGAGACCTTATATTACCTCTCTGCCTTCGAAGGCGGCTATGACCTGTGGAAAATGAATCTGCGCAAGAAAGACACCAAATTGCTCCATAAAATGGATGCCGGATGGGCCAACATGGAAATGGACAAGGATGGAAAGAACTTGTTCTTGCTAGGCAGTAACACGATGCAGAAAATGGGTACTGATTCTGAAAGTTTGAAGCCCATCAGCTATCAAGCCCACGTGAAAATGGATCTCGCAGCCGAACGTGACTATATGTTCAACCATGTATACAAACAAGAACAGAAACGCTTCTACAACCTGAACATGCACGGAATAGACTGGGATGCCATGACCAAAGCCTATCGCAAGTTCCTGCCGCATATCGATAATAATTATGACTTTGCGGAATTACTGAGCGAATATCTGGGTGAACTGAACGTTTCACATACCGGAGGACGTTTCCGTCCGCAACTAAAAGGAGATGCCACCGCTACCTTAGGATTACTGTATGACTGGAATCATAACGGCAAAGGCCTGTTGATTTCTGAGGTAGTGGAAAAAGGCCCCTTCGACCACGCCCGTTCCAAAGTGAAAGCCGGAGATATCATTGAAAAGATCGACGGCCAGGAAATCACTCCCGAAAGCGATTACTCTGTTCTGTTGAACGGTAAAGCCAGAAAGAAAACACTGGTTACGCTCTATAACCCGCAGACCAAAGAACGTTGGGAAGAAGTAGTTGTTCCTGTCAGCAATGGTGTAATGAGCGATCTGCTCTATGCACGCTGGGTAAAACAAAGGGCAGCCGATGTAGACAAATGGTCGAACGGCCGTTTGGGATATGTGCACATTGAATCCATGGGAGATGACAGCTTCCGTTCCGTTTATTCGGATATTCTGGGCAAGTACAATAACCGTGAAGGTATCGTCATCGATACCCGTTTCAATGGCGGAGGACGTTTGCACGAGGATATTGAGATCCTGTTCAGCGGAAAGAAATACTTTACACAGGTAGTTCGCGGACGTGAAGCTTGCGATATGCCCAGCCGCCGTTGGAACAAGCCGAGTATCATGGTGCAGTGTGAAGCCAACTACAGTAACGCACACGGCACTCCATGGGTATACAGCCATCAAAAAATAGGCAAACTGGTAGGTATGCCTGTACCGGGAACCATGACCAGCGTATCTTGGGAAACATTGCAGGATCCGACACTGGTATTCGGCATTCCTGTTATCGGCTATCGCTTGCCGGATGGAAGTTATCTGGAAAATTCACAACTAGAGCCGGATATCAAAGTGGCTAACTCACCGGAAACAGTAGTGAAAGGTGAAGATACACAATTGAAAGCTGCGGTAGACGAGCTGTTGAAAGAGATAGACGGAAAATAAGACGAAAGAAAGATACAAACAAAACCGGAAGGAGAAACAACAGGTTTTCTTCTTCCGGTTTTTGTTTGTAGGGACATTTACTGAATATCCCCCTTTTTATTTATAAAAGAAGTTCTCTTTTTTCTTATTTGGCAATCACCAAATAATAATTCTTCTTCCCGCGCTGAACCAGCAGGTATTTTCCGTCCAGCAGATCAGCAGTTGTAATTACCTGGTCAAAGGCATTTAATTTCTCCTTGTTCAATGAAACGCCACCGCCCTGTACAAGCTTACGCATCTCACCTTTAGAAGCGAAAACAGCGGCATTATCAACGAACAAGTCTACTGCCTTCACCCCTTCGGCCAATGCATCTCGTGACACCTCAAACTGAGGAACACCTTCGAACACTGCCAGCAACGTGTCTTCATCCAGTTTTTTCAATGCTTCGGAAGTGGCGTTACCAAACAGAATGCCTGATGCCTCAACAGCCGCATTATAATCTTCTTCCGAATGAACCATCACAGTTACTTCCTTAGCCAGACGCTTCTGCAATACACGCAAGTGCGGAGCTTCAGCATGTTCTGCTGTCAATGCTTCCACTTCTTCCTGACTCAGCGAAGTGAAAATCTTTATATAACGTGCGGCATCCTCGTCACTTACATTCAACCAGAACTGATAGAACTTGTAAGGAGAAGTATAACGGGGGTCCAACCAAATATTACCAGATTCAGTCTTACCGAACTTACCACCATCGGCCTTTGTAATCAACGGACAAGTCAATGCAAACACTTCACCGCCATTGGTACGGCGAATCAGCTCGGCCCCGGTAGTGATATTACCCCATTGATCCGAACCACCCATCTGAAGTTTGCAGCCCTTTGTTTCATAAAGATGCAAGAAATCGTATCCCTGCAACAACTGGTAAGTAAATTCTGTAAATGACAAACCGTCACGCGCCTCACCGTTCAAACGTTTCTGTACAGAATCCTTAGCCATCATATAATTCACTGTAATATGCTTACCTACCTCACGGGCAAAATCAAGGAAAGTAAAGTCCTTCATCCAGTCGTAATTGTTCACCAATTCGGCTTTGTTAGGAGCATCGCTCTCAAAGTCAAGGAACTTAGCCAGCTGTTTCTTGATACAAGCCACATTGTGACGCAATGTTTCTTCAGTCAGCAGATTACGCTCCTGCGATTTGCCGGAAGGGTCACCAATCATACCGGTCGCACCGCCCACCAATGCCAACGGCTTGTGACCGCAACGCTGGAAATGACGCAGCATCATCACACCACACAGGTGACCGATATGCAAAGAATCAGCCGTAGGATCAATACCCAGATAAGCTGTCACTTGTTCTTTAGCCAATAACTCCTCGGTGCCCGGCATCATCGTGTGCACCATTCCACGCCATGTTAATTCTTCTACAAAATTCATCGAATGATTATCTATTTAAATGTTTGATTTATACTTTAATGCTACAAAAGTACGACTCTTTATCTGAAGAAACAACTCTTATCGCTGAAAAAAGATTTTCCGTGCATTTTCATCTATCCTATCGCACAGAAAGGAAACTTCCACATTCTTCGTTTCCGCCATCCGTCCTATCACCATACGGATATCCTGCGTGCTCTCATCCGTTTCGGCCAATAAACATTCTAAAGGCACGTGCCGCAACACATCAGGCTGATATCTTTCTCCCAACGAAAAATAAATGTTTTCCTGCATCAGCCGGCAGGCAATATGCAGATTATTACGGAAACCATGTACCACCCAAGGCATCTGCGGACGATACTTCTTTTTCAGTTCAATCAGTTCATTAAACGCCTTCACACAATGAATAACCAACGGTTTTCCTACTGACTCGCTCAATAAAATTTGTCGGACAAACACCTCTTTTTGCAACAGAATATCTGCCGGACCCAAACGGTCCAAACCCGCCTCTCCTATCGCCAGAACAGAGGGATGACAGACCGCCTTTTCCAACGTTGTCCAATCTTCCGGACCAGCTTCCAAAACTTTCCACGGATGAATGCCTACAGAATAATAACACCCTTCCACAGGTTCAAACCATGCAGGCTCTACATTGAAAATGCATTCTCCCGGTACAGCAGCATTGCGATGCGTATGAATATCCAGCAACATAAGGACAACAGATTTTACGGAACCGGATCATAGCCCGACCCACCCCACGGATGACAACGCAATATCCGGCGGACAGCCAGATACAATCCCTTGAAAGGACCATGTTTTTTAATGGCCTCGATGGCATATTCCGAACAGGTAGGTACAAAACGGCATGAAGGAGGAGTCATTGGAGAAATGTACCCCCGATAGAAATAAACAGGCAACAGCAACAGATAGGAAAGTATCTTTTTCATTCCAATCTTTCCACTATATGAAACAGCAACTTCTTCACTTTCTCCTCCACTTCGGCAGAAGAATGAATATGGTTATCCAGCCATATAAAGGCGATAATCAGTCTTTTGTTCCGGGAAGCCAGCGCATCCAGCAACAAATGCTTGTTCTTCCGATAAGCCTCACGTACCTGACGTTTCACCAAATTACGCTTTACCGCACGTTTGAACCGCTTCTTGGGCACACTAATCAGAATAGAAGCTGCCGCCATATCTTCCTCCACAGGCTCTACCGACATATACACCACACGTAGCGGAAAAGCCGGAAAAGACTTGCTTCCACCTAAAGACGCTCAATCAATGTCTTACTATTCAGACGCTCTTTTTTACCGAGTGTATATTCTACCATAATCTTCTTTCTTTTATTAAAATAAAGAAACCGAGGGTTTCGAATCACAAAGTTACAACTTTATTGATACAAAACCCCCGGTTTTGGGATATAAACTAAAAATTAATCCTTATTGCGCTCGCGGATAAACATATCCAATGCCGCAGTCATGGACGGAGCCTCTACAGTAGGAGCTTCCAAATCCAACCGCAATCCGGCATCCTTTACCGCTTTAGCAGTAGCAGGACCAAAACACCCTATCGCAATTTCCTTTTGGTCGAACTCCGGAAAATTCTTCATCAAAGAATTGATTCCTGCAGGACTGAAAAACAACAGCATATCGTAATCGAACTCTTCCTCAGGAGTAAAATCATTACTTACCGTACGATACATTACTACCTCCGTATGCTGAATTTTATTTTTATCCAATAAAGTTTTGATCTCATCATTGTGTACATCAGACATCGGCACCAAATATTTTTCCGTGTTGTGCTTTACGATAGAAGGCACCAAATCTGCGAATTTACCGGTCGCGCCGAAGAACACTTTACGCTTACGATACTGAACATATTTCTGAATGTACAAAGCAATGGTTTCGGACGTACAGAAATATTTCATTGTTTCGGGCACAGTAACACGCAATTCTGCACACAGATTGAAGAAATGGTCAATAGCGTGCCGCGATGTAAAAATCACAGCGGTATGATCAAGAATAGAGACTTTTTGCTGTCTGAACTCTTTGGCCGACAAGCTCTCAACTTTGATGAACGGGCGGAAATCAATTTTCACACCGTACTTCTCAGCAATATCATAGTATGGCGACTTTTCAGAAGTCGGCTTCGGCTGAGATACGAGGACTTTTTTTATTTTCAATGTACTAAAAATTTAAAATCAAAATGTTGTTCGCTAAGATAATCCCTTTCCACAGAACAAAATCAGGGAGTATTTCAAGGGCACAAAAGTACAGAATTAAATGGAAAGCGCCATAAAATTTGTTGAAAAAGTTACTAAAGCACTTATAAAACAGCAGAATTTTAGCAATTATTATAACAAAACCGATAAAATAAGGAGCAATTTGCGGTGACAGATCGAAATACACAATCAAAAGTACAATTGGAAAAAGTAAAAATCCGGCCCCAATTACAACATTAAAGTAAGATTCCAGCCAAATAATATTGCGTGTTTTGTTAAAGAAAATCCAATTTACAAAGCTATAAAGAAGCCATTTGATGACAAAGAAAAAAACTACATAACCAATGTAAATACTTAGCAATAAACAATGAGGAACCGTACGAAAAAGGAGCAGGTCATGGTCCGAAAAATAATCGTACACACAAAAACCGGATAATATACAGGTCTGCAATATCAGCACCAATGTATAACGCACATCAGATGCGGTAGTATCATCAAACAAACTGGCACGCTCTTTAGACAAAGCAAAATTCTTAAATTGCTGTTCAAGGTGTTTCTTGCCATGTGCCAGCACGTATGATACCAGAATAAAACAAAGAAACAACACGCTGGTCACCATCCAGTCCGAACGCAGTTGATAGGGCAACTCCATTCCTCTCATCCCGTCTTCCTTGGACGTATGACACACGTTGTGTGTCAAAGCCGTATCAACACGGCTCTGCTCTTCCGTATAAAGTTGGAGAATATACGCTATTCCGGGATGACAGGTTTCACTCATATCGCTGCAAATTTACGTATTTCCTTGTTCCAAACAGGCGTTGTATAGAGCAAATTTATTGCTTCTTCGGCTGTTGAAGCCACCTTCCAGATCGCAACATGCTCTTTACGCATAAAGTTCTCGTCCACCGCCCTTTGCAGCATTTCAAGCAAAGGATTATAAAACCCGTTGATATTCAAGATGATTATCGGATTAAGATAAAGTCCCAGCTGCTTCCAGGTGATGATTTCAAGCAATTCCTCCAATGTGCCGCAACCTCCGGGCAATGCAATGACGCCATCGGACAAATCGGCCATCATCCGTTTGCGCTCGTGCATGGTTTCTGTCTCAATCAATCGGGTCAGCCCTGTATGGTGCCACCCCTGCTCCACCATAAAATGAGGGATTACCCCCGTCACCGTACAGCGTCTGCAGCCAATGCTGCATCAGGTACCGCCGCCATCAGGCCGATACAGCCTGCCCCGTTAATCAGATTGATCTTCTTTTCAGCCAAAGACGTCCTAATTTTCCGCTACATCAAAATACACCTTCGGGCTATCTTTGTGCTGGACGCACTATATACACATACATTCTTTATATCATTCATATAATGGATTTATGTTTTCGGGCGGATCCAATCCTCCCCTGCCAGCCAATGACGCTCATTGCCGCAGGAACGAATTGAATTCGCCCGTATACATCACCATATTCGAATCCGTTTCTTACAAACCGAACGCTTCCTTTATCTTATCCACATAATCCAGCTTCTCCCAAGTGAATAGTTCCACTTCCAGCGTCTTTGCTTCATGATACATGGATTCGTATGTCTTGGTCACTACTTTCGGCTCACGTCCCATGTGACCGTAAGAAGCTGTTTCCTCATAAATAGGATTACGCAGTTTCAAACGCTCTTCAATGGCTTTCGGACGCAGATCGAACAGTTCGTCTATTTTCTTAGCAATCTCTCCGTCGCTCAGTTTCACATTGCTGCGACCGTACGTATTTACGTAGATATTGATAGGACGGGCCACGCCAATGGCGTATGACACCTGCACCAGCATTTCATCGGCAACACCGGCAGCAACCATATTCTTTGCGATATGGCGTGCTGCATAGGCAGCACTACGGTCTACCTTACTGGGGTCTTTTCCTGAGAACGCCCCGCCACCGTGAGCACCTTTTCCACCGTATGTATCCACAATAATCTTACGGCCGGTCAAACCGGTATCTCCATGAGGACCGCCGATCACAAACTTACCTGTAGGGTTCACATGATAAACTATCCGGTCATTGAACAAAGCCAATACTTCTTCATTATGAATTCCGGCAATGACACGTGGCATCAGGATTTCAATCACATCCTGACGAATCTTGGCCAACAT
>VOFH01000097.1_pt1 | contig 22000 bp, 37 predicted proteins | sample 5384091 | NCBI WGS metagenome assembly VOFH01 (sample SAMN12384727, study PRJNA508395) | human gut metagenome | isolation source: healthy gut G | host: Homo sapiens
CATCACGCATTGTTCGCCCGGAAATTCCCTGTTCCTTTGCTTTTTCGTCTAATTCCCTGATTGAAATTTCTTTTTTATCAGCAAGCAGTTCCCTGATCAATTTTCCCCTCGCTCCAGCTTTGTTTCTGTTGCTTTTCCTTCTTTTCCATCTAACAATTCATCTGCGGAAATCTCATAGGCTCCCACCCATCGGAAACCTTCTTCGTCTCCCAGTTTAAATGCCATTGTCTCCCCTGGTGGCGCAAGAGAACTTTTTTCATGAATCAATACCCTTGTGGTTGGATCTTTTCTTACTTTCCCGATGAAAATCAAGCTTCGCACTGCTGCCATAATATCAATAGAACCAAGTCCTCGATACGTGCTCTGCGTCCCGGAAGATTTATTCAGATGTCCGATCAGCACAATGGCACAACCGGTCTTCTCTGCAATCATTCCCAGTTTTCGAAACACGGACGCACTTCATTTGCACGGTTCATATCCACATCTGCTCCAATAAACGCCTGTACCGGATCAATGATTACAAGCCTCACATGATTCTGCCTGACTGCCTTTTCAATTCGATCATCGGATAAAGTCAATGCTTCTTCCGTATCATCAATCACCATAACCCTGCTTAGATCAGCACCTGCTTCCACCAATCTTGGCTTGATCGTATCACCCATGCCATCCTCCGCAGTCTGATAGATTACATTGAATGGTTCGATATCTTCCATATTCGGAAACAATTTTCTGTTGGTACAGGCTGCTGTCAGCATCATTGCAAAATAAGTTTTTCCCTCTCCCGGATTGCCCTGAATGATTGTCAGTTTTTCCAAATGGAATATAGGGGAACCACAGCCATTTCACACTAGTCTGCTCAATGTCTTCATAACACAACATCGGCACCATCTCTTCTGATTCTGGTACTTTGATTGTGATTGTTTCTGCAATTGCTTTCTTTCTGTCAGCGTTTTTTATCACAGAGGATTTCATTCCAGTCTTTTCGTGAAGGTTTTAGGCGAATTACACTGTATCTTTCTGAGATTTCTCCTGCCAATTTCTCACAGGCTTCATTCCCTGCCTGGTCATTATCCAGACACAGGAAAACAGAAGTAATCTGAGGGCGTTCAGAAAGAAAAGCCATCAGTGCCATACTGGATACACCGCTCAGACTCAGGTAGCTACGTTTCTTCCAGTCTTTTGGAAATAATTGGATAAAAGAAAGCAAGTCAATGGCTGCTTCAAACACAAACAACTGATTATCCGTTCCTCTGTAACAAAATCCAAAAGATTTATCAGAACCGGCTACATCTCCACGATATTTTATTTCACCAGTTCCTCGGCAATGTGCATATCTTGGAATACCATCTGCATCTCTGCCAACAAATACAACATTATGGTGCTTATTTTCTTCGTATATATCTCCTCTGGCAATCCATTCCATCACCAGATTTTTCTCAAGCTCTCTACTTTCTGTCAAATACTTTCCGATCATTTCATTATCTTCATTTTTCTCCGGTAATCGGAAGTCTTTGGATGGGGCGGGGCAGGACTTCTGCCTGCCTTCGCCTTCTTCCCCGATTAGCATTTTCACTGCTTCCGGGAATGTTGCATAATAAAATTCCATCACAAAATCTACCGGATAACCTCCTTTACTCTGACTGTGCCGATACCACCGGTTGCCGGATACCGTTACACTGTCATGCTTTTTCCAACGGTATTCTCTGCCACTTTTCACCAACTGTTCTCCCTGTGCGTTCAAAAAAGAGACAAGGTCGGTCTGGTTTGCTCTTATAATCTGTTCTTCTGTATACTGCATTTTCCTCATCCTTTCCCATCTGTCCTGCTGACAGACTGTTATAAACTCATCTCATGATTCCGTTTTTCTTCACTATCTGTTGCTTTGCATCACGCTCTGCACACTCTTTCTTCTTTTCATCCAGTTTTCTCAGAAGAGGTCTTCTTTTCTGGCTTCTGCTCCGACTGGTTCACTGGCTGTTGCTCTTCTTTACCATTTTCTTCAAAAATATCTTCCGTCTGAACTGCGTGAAATACCGGAAACTTTGTCTCCTTCTCACTTTTTTCTTCTGAACGCCCGGACGTATCTGCTTCTGCCATTTCCCGGTTACGTCTGGCAATATCCGCACAGCTCTGTACCTTTTTACAAAAGAAAGTTCCTGCTGATACGGCAGATTATCTGCTTTCAGCTCTTCAATCACCGCCTGGAGTTCTTCTTTCTCCCGTTTCCATCTGGCAGTTGGCACCTTCCCATTTTATCCAGATGTTGTTTCAACTCCCGTTCACATTTACGGTAATAATTGATTTCTTTCTTATGCTGCTGATAGTATTTCTCACGTCTTTTCTGGAAATAGAAACGGTTATACTCATCAATCAATGGCTGGTTCGTCTTTATTACCTCTGCCATCTTTTCCAGATTTTCCAATTTTTTAACTGCTCTCGCTTTTCGGAAATTTCTTTTTTACTGACAGAAACAACACCGTTCAGTTCCTCAATCCGCTCCTGCAAATCATCCATCGTCTCTATCTGATGGATCTGAAGATAATTGATGGATTTTGAAAACTCCTGTAAATTGGAGAGATTCTTCCCTTTTCGTTTCATTTCCCCATAGTAATTGGGAAGTGGCGGTCTGCCCTGTGTCTTTTTATCATAATAATCCTGCAAACTCTCCAGAAGTGTAGGGTTCTGCCTACGATCCAGCTCGGCTTTCATTTCTTTATAAACTGTCTTCATCCACTGAATGGATTCTTTCAGAGAAATGAACATTTGATTGAATTGCCGGATTGCCCGGTTCAGTTCTCCAATCACCGTTTTGATTCCCTTTTTCTCCATTGCCCGGACTTCATATCCTTCATGGATAGTCGGAATCAGATCAATTCCCTGCTCTTTGTAAGAACGGTGATCAATTCTGGCTGCCATGTGGCACTCCCGGAATTTTTCATTTACCATCTCCGTCCACGCTCTTCTCCATTCCTTTAAAAGCTCCGAATCATTCCACCCGGTAGTTGAAACAGCATTAAATATATCCTTCCCTTTAGCATCTTTAATCCGATTTCCGTCTTCATCCAGAACATATTCCCGTTTCTGCTTGTTGCCCCATCTTCCATCTTCTGTAAAAGGACGGATTGGAGCAAGTACATGAAAATGTGGATTATCTGGTTCATCCTCGTTCTTTGATTTTCCCTCATGAACTGCCAGATCTACAATCATGCCACGTGCTACGAACTGTTCCTGCAAAACGCTCTCGCCAGTTCTATATTTTCCTCCAGTGTCAGTTCATTTTGCAAAGCAATATCAAAAGAATAAGCTAACTGTGCCCGTTTACTTTTCTCCACCTTTTCTACCTCATTCCAGAGTGTTTCCCGATCAGTCAGACGTTCCGGCACATATTCCGGCGTCAGAATTTCTGTGAAAACTACTCCCGACTTTTTTGTATAGTCATGTGTCTGTCCATAATAATCGTTATAAAGCTTCTGCCCCGAAATATAAGCTGCGGAATTAACTACCGTCTGGCCTTTTCCTCTGAAACCTGCTTTACTGAAAAAATGATACAATGCCATTAACTGTCATCTCCTTTTTCTGCTCTTTCAACTGCTTCTGCAATCTGCTGTTGCTCTTTGTGTAAGGCTGCTATGTGAACCTGCCGCACAATACTCTTGTTGTAACTACTGTTCTGCAACTGATCCATAACCTCCTGAACTTCTTCCTGTTCCAAATCTCTGGATAATGGAAATGCTTTTTCAAACTCTGCTCCTTTAACAATCAATCTATGGGAACGTTCCTTTCGCTCCACCAACTTCTTTCTCTGCTCCAGAATATTTTTATTGTGGATTGCATGTTCCAGTTCCTTTTTACTTTTTTCCATGTTGGCTTTCAGTTCTTCCAGTGACATGGATTCATATTTTGGATTTTTCGCTCTGCTCATTTCTCAACCTCCTACTTTTCTGTAAATAAAAGAACCGGTCTTTTCACAAATGCCGATTCCTGAATATAAAAAACTGAGGTCGTCGTTCCACAATAAGGACATACTGACCTCTGTAATCTTAAAAATCTTTAATTGTTACAATGAGATAGGCCTTGTGCCGCAAGGAAATTATCCCCTTGTCCGAAATCTATGATTTCGCTATATTCTCAAATTGAAATCCTTCACAATCGGGAATGGCACCGCAGGTCGCACGATACAGGCAGATGTAATTGCCTGTATAGAAGTGCGCTCTTAGCTTTGCTAAGAGAATTATGCCGTATCCGGCTTGCTATCTTTAATCTGTAAATTCCATCATCTCGTCAATAGTACAATTCATTTTCTTACAAATTTTCTCGATTGTTTCCATTGATACATATTGATTTTTTCCCATCCGGGCAAGAATATTTCCGCTAATCCCGGTGAGGTGTTGCATTTCTATCCGCTTCATATTTTTATCAATGAGCTGTTTCCATAATCTGTTATAACTTACACTCATAAATAACCTCCACATTTTTATTAGACAGATTTCTGCTTTTATTAGTCAAACGGAATTTCTCCGTCCTTCGCTTCCATAAAACCGTCTTTATCTGTTTTCGGGGTTTCTGATGAATCTGCTCCAGCACCGCTGTCCTTATTCTGGGCAAATTCATGTTCTTCCACAATCACATCTGTGGTATAAATCGTCTTTCCATCCTTATCCTTATAACTGCCAGTGCTGATGCGTCCACCGATCACAATCCGCATTCCCTTGTAAAGATATTTCTGTGCAAACTCTGCACTCTTGCCAAATGTTACGCAGGAAATAAAATCTGCTTCCTGTTCTCCGTCACATTTATATCTTCTGTTCACTGCCAGAGTATATCTGGCTACTGCCATATCATTATCTTTCCCGGCATACTTGATCTCCGGATTCTTTGTCAGTCTTCCCATTAAAATCACTTTATTCATAGTCGTTACATCCTTTCCGGGCATTTTGCCCTGTAAACATTTTCAGTTACTTTTTTTGCAGTGGTCTGTCGTGCTTTTCCCTGTCACCTGCAGTCGTCTCAGACTGCCTCTGCCTGTATAAACAGGTCACTGACCATAAGGCTCTGGTCAGCCGCCCATCATCGGGAGTGTCATTATGATTCCGCTCGCTTCCAAAAAGAAAGGTCATGGCAGAACTCCTGGTAGACTTTCAGGGTGCACTTATCGGTTGTCAAGGTTCAACGAAGGAACATTCCAAAACGTCCTCTAATTACTAAAGTCAAATGACTTGGCAAGATGCAAAAGATTCGTGATATTTTTTGCATTTTTATCATTTTTTTCTTTTACTTTTGTTAGTCCCTTCACATACTCTGTACTGGGACAAGCAAAAGCGGACATGATTTGAGGGATTTTGAAAAATAATTATTCCTCTACCTATAAAGCGTTGGAAATGGTATTTACCAACCCCTTTTGCAAGTTTTTTATGCGTAAACGAAATATTTCTTCACTAATTGCAAGTTTCAGAGGGCATTTGGACGGTGCTTTTCTAAGAAAATTTATTTTTCCACTAATCACATGTGGCAGAGTGTACAATGTCAGATGCTTTTGAAAAAAGGCAAAAAAAGAAGCACTAACCGTTATAGTCAGTGCTTGTCGTTCAATTATATTAATTCAACAAATGAATATGAGCTTTGTATCACATAGCCCCCACCATCATGCTTCGCCGGTGAAAAATAACCTTCTGTCTGTGCTTCATCCGCATTAATATCACGGATAGCCAGTCCCCCTGCAATGGAACAACAGCATGTCCATATGTATCAAAAAACACCGCCGGAGATGCATTTTTATTTACCGTTTCATAAGAAACATTTATCTCCGGATAAATGTCAACCGGTAATACTTCATCTGTCGTATCTGAATTATAACAGTCATGATGAATATTGGCATCGCTCTTTGCCATATATGGATTATCGTCAATTGCTTTTTTCAGTAAGTGGTTTAATTGGAACAACTGCATTTTCTTCTGTTGTCTTCTGCTCTGATTTTGCCTCCTCTGTCTTTGGTGTACCATTTGCACATCCCGATGTGAGCGTAACTGCAGATATAATAAACGCTATCTATATAATGTAACCCAGAAAATCCCGACTATGCATATGCATTTTTGTGAAAATCAGGTCATCGACAGTGTAATCAGCTATTATTGTGCACTGGCTGAACGTAACACAATTCCTTTCCACGTGCAGATTGATCTTCCGGCACAAATTTCAGTCGATGAAACAGACTTTTGTCTTGTTCTTTCTAACCTATTAGAAAATGCATTGGAAGCCAGCTTGAAGACCGCAAAATTCAGACAACGGATCGATATCAAAATCTATCGACATGCTTCTAATCTTATTTTAATTCAAATTGAAAATGCTTTTGATGGTAAAATCCAACAAAAGCATGGCATTTTTTCTTTCTTCTAAAAGAAATGAAAATGGTATCGGAATTCAATCTGTCCGCCACTTTGTTGAAAAGACTGGCGGTGGATGTGATTTCACGTATGATAATGGAATATTTACAGCTAAAATTATGCTTCGTCCTTGTATCAATTCATAAAATTTATAAAAAGAAATGGCCGGAACTTCAAAATTCCAACCATTTCTTTTTTTATCTTATTCTTCTTTCTTCTTGTTATCTCTTAAACTAATGACAAGCTCATAAACATCCGGACGGCGTTCTTTCAAATGTTCATCCAGACGATGTCTGCGTTCCTTAAACCGTTGGGCAAGCTCTGGGTGTTCCTGTGCAATACGGTCATGTACTTCTTGTCTGTGCTCTTCCAAACGCGCTGCAAGTGTTCTTTCATCTTTTCCGGAAATATTTACAATTTCTTTCAAATGTTCCTCAAGATGCTCCAGCCACTCATCTTCATCAAATGCATCCATGTGTGACCAGCTTCCATGCAGCAGTTTCTCCATATCTCCACTTTTTTCAACTGCTCGATCTGTCGTGCAATCTGCTTCTCAATCTCATCTTCTGAATTCGAGCCAAATGCCCAAACAAATTCCTGTACACGATTGTCTACACGCTTTCTTGAAGCGCTGCGCTCTTCATTATCCACCCCATCCTCTAAAGGATATGGCCTGTTAATTCCCATATCTTTTAATGCGATATGTGTTGTTCTTCGCACACAACCTTCTCTGATAAGATATCCTAACCCCAGTTTTCTCATCTGCTCATTCAATCCCGCAATGTGCTCCGTTATATAAAAACGAACCCCCTGTGCTTTCAGAGATGCGTAAAGATTTCCAAGCCTTTCCGCTGCTGTGATATCCATACTTCCGATACCGCTTGCATCTAAAATTACTGCCTTCGTATCTTTCTTTTGTTCCAGTGCATCCTCTATATCCTGCTGTAATACCTGCACGTTTGCGAAAAAAAGATTGCTGCTGAAACGATAGATTAAAACATCTTTTATTGCATGAATCTGACTACTTTCATTTAAATCCCGGAAATGTCTGTGCCCCGGCTGAATCCCGAGAAATCCTCTCGCCGGCTTAGATGATCGGATTATCATTTCTGAAAATGATAAAATAATTCCAATCAATACACCATTGATCGTCCCAAGAAAAAGCACTCCTACAAATGCACCTGCAAAAATAAAAAATTCTGTCCGGCTGACTTTCCACAGCTTCGTCGCAAGATGAAATTCTGTCGCACCTAGCAGTGCTGAAATCACGATGGCTGTAAGCACCGGAATCGGAAGATACCCTATAAATCCAGTTCCGCAAAGCAGCAAAATCAACATAGACAAACCTGCAACAATACTCATCACCTGCGTTTTTTCCCTGGTATTGTTCCCCCATCGCAGTTCTTGAAACAGAACCATTGATTGGACAACATCCGGTAAAGGCTGCCGCCATATTTCCCACTGCGAATGCTAAAATCTCCTGATTGTCATTAATCCGATATCGGTTTTTCTGTGCGAAATTATTTTCTGCAAGCAATGTTTCTGCCATAATGACAACCGCAACCGATAAACTAATCGTAATTACTTCACGAATCGGAACAACTGTAAAGTCCGGAATATTCCACTTTGGCAGTCCCGTTTCAACCGCATCCAAGGTTTTAATTCCCCACGCTGTCATTGGAAGAATGTTTGTAAGAACTGCACCTAATACCATTAACACTACCGCCATCGGAAACTTCGGTACAAGCTTTTTTCGCTACAAGTAAAATCACAAAGAGACACTCCCAAGTACAAGCGACGGCATATTGATTTGTCGGACAGCTTTGATAATATGTTCCGCCAGTTCCAAGAATTCGCCGGTTCCTGCACTTCCACCCATAAGCTTTGGCACCTGCATCAAAATAATCGTTGTACAAATACCGGTAATAAATCCACCCATCACCGGCTCTGATATATAATTGACAAGCTTTCCTGCATGCATTAAATAAAATGCAAAAAGCCACACAGCTACGAAAAATGTCAGCACCGGAACAACTGCGAGAGCTTCTTTTGAACCGCCTTCTATGTTCATTCCTAATAATGCTGAACCAACCAGGGCTGCCGGTGCTGCATCCACACCAAATACAAATTGTGGTGATGTCGAAAATAATGCAAATAAAAGTATTGGAAATACTGAACCATATAATCCATATACTGCCGGAAGACCTGCTATTTGTGCATATCCCATAGAAATTGGGATTGACACTGCCATAATGATCAACCCAGTAATTACATCATGTACTAAATTTTCCTTATTATATTTTCGAATCGTGGGTGCCAAGGTAATATTTGCAAGCTTCATTCTATGTCATTCCCTTCTTAGCTTTTTATTACATACTTTGGATAAATAAAACGCCTAATGTTCCCGGACCACAATGGCTGGAAATGACGCCGCCAGCCCTTGTTTCTAATATTTCAGAGAAAACACCCAAATTTTCCAAATAAGAATGTACTTCCTCTACTATCGTGCGATCACAACCAGAATGCGTAATAAAAACTCTGTCCGGTCTTGCCGCTTTCAAATCATCCTCCATATCCTTGACATACGTCATAATTGCAGAATTGATTTTTCCACGATATTTTTTGAAGCATTCATTGCACCATTCTCTACTACGATTTTAGGATGCAGTTTTAAAACGCCCCCTGCCATAGCTGAAACCGCATTGCAGCGACCGCCACGATATAAATAAGTGAGCGTATCTACAACAAAGCTTGCTCTGACATTCGGTTTTAACGCTTCTATTGCTGAAACAATTTCTTCTACTGTGTGATTATTCTGTGCCATAATAGCTGCCTCTATTACAAGAAGCCCAATCCCTGTAGAAAGATTTGCTGAATCAATTACTGTAATACAATCTTCCGCCTCCAGCTCCTCTGCAGCAATACGCATAACATTCCCTGATGTAGACATACTGCTTGAAATAGAAAAACATACAATTTCACGACCTTCATCTATATATGGTTTAAAAAGCTCAATTGCATCTGTCAATGCCGGAGCTGACGTTTTTGGTGTTGTTTTATTTTCATCAGACCAGCTATAAATCTGCTCCGGTGTAATATTCTTTCCATCTTCATATTCATCTTCCCCGAGAAGAATATGAAGTGGCAAAATGTCAATATCATATTTTGCAATCAACTCTGGAGAGAGGTCGCATGTGCTGTCAGAAATAATTTTTACCATGTTAAGAATCTCCTTTTTTATAATTTGTTTTTACATTCTCATTTTTATAATAATATTATTGTAACTCACTCTCTCCATTAAGCAAACAAATTTTTTATTAAGATAATAATAAATGCCGAAAGTCCTTATGAAATAGAGACTTTCGGCATTTTGTAGTTGTTATATATTACTCGAATTCGACAGTTCCAGTCGGCTTTGGTGTGAAATCATAGAGAACTGCCGCAAGTGCTACCAGAAGCGGAGCTCCCACCGGTGCTGCAAATAACACTAGCAATGCGATCCATATCACATGCTTTCCGGAACCTTTCTTTTCTGCTCTAGTCTGTCCGTCTGTCTGTCTGTCTGTCTGTCTGTCTGTCTGTCTGTCTGTCTGTCTGTCTGTCTGTCTGTCTGTCTGTCTGTCTGTCTGTCTGTCTGTCTGTCTGTCTGTCTGTCTGTCTGTCTGTCTGTCAAAATTGTGCTAGAATCAATAGTATATGTCAAATCTTTTTTTCATCATCTCCCTTACGGAACTTTACAACTTCAAATTGTTCTGGATTGTGTCGCTGAAGATAAGTTATTGGAACCCCCATATCTTCGACATAATCACTTGGAATAGCATCGACAAACGGCACTTCAATAGCATCATAATTATCGTATTTCAAGTAACCCTGCTCACGAATTTGCTTATGTTTGCTATATTTCAAATTATCTGCCATAGTCATAAGAGATAACGGTTGATGACGTCTACCATGGTCAATATTAGTAAACCAGCAAGCATTTCCTAAGCGTGTATAGTTTCCCTTATAACCTAATTTTTCAGCCTTCTCTTTATCTTTTGGCGCAACAATGGCACCCTCCGGCACTTCAAAAACCATATCCTGACCATTATTAGTTGCACCTATCCACAACTTATTCTCTTTGAGTAATGGGAAAATTTCTTTGTATGTTATTGCATTCTGATTACCAATAACCACAATTTTCTTTTCTGCTTCCATAACCCAAGCAACAAATTCCCTAAACAATGAGAATGGTGGATTAGTTACAATAATATCTGCTTCATCACGCAACGCGCATACCTCATCGCTTCGGAAATCTCCATCTCCTTCAAGATATTGCCATTCTAAATCATCTATATCTATAACTCCAGACTTATTAATATCCCTTGTCAAAGTAAATATTTTTCCATGTGAATGTGGTTTTTCTTCATCATATTGCGGAAAATTTAATTCAAATAAAGTCATTTGATGATATTGTTCATACTGCTGCTTTTTACGATCAGTAGCATAGCTTGTACTAATCAGTTTTTTTATACCTAACGTTTCAAAATTTTGAGCAAAATATTTTGTAAAATTACTCCATTCTGGATCGTCACAAGGCAACAGAATTGTCTTTCCACGAAATACATTGGGATCATATTCCAAATAAGCATTCATTTCTTTCTGAATATAATCATAGACAGTATAAAATTCATCATTTTTTCTTGATTTTGCTTTTCCTAAACTTTCATTTGCCATTATCAGTTTCCATCTTTCGTATAGAATTTACCGGAATAAATTACTATTCCCCAACTCATTTTTATTATGATGAGTCCAAACTTCTTTAATTACTCAGCCATACCATTTCCTGCAAAATACTCACCATCTTTCTACTTTATATTACCACAAATTCCATTATCTTCCAATAATTGATATATGTGGAATCCCGATGAATAAAAAAGAAGCATCAACCATTATTGCAGTCAATGCCTCTTCAAATTACTCTTCACTTATGAAAAAGATTTCAATATACTTTTTATTACTTTTCGTAATTTTAATCCATCTTTCAGTCCCAGACGATAAAAAAACTCTTCTGTATCTGCTCCACTACTGAAAATTGCATTACAGTATTTTGTAATTGCCTCTTCTTGTTCTGGTGATAATGAAGCAATTACCTTTTCATATTCCTCTTCAACTTTATCTGGCTCTGCCACAGATTGCTGTTTTATTTTCCATTCTGCGTACTCTTTTCCCATATGCTCCGTTATTGTTAGATTGATAAATTCTTCAATCTCCTCTGTCAATTTCATAGATTTACACCTGCCCTTTCCATGTTATCTCACTGTTTCAGATAACTCCGGTAACTATCCAGAACTGAATCTGTAACACCGCTTTTATAGATTTTACGGATATCAACAATCTGTTCATCTTTCAGAAGTTTCAACCAATCCAGTAAATCTTTTCTGCTGTTTGCGAAATTGCAACATCTTCCATCAGCATATTCAATCCTGTATCTCATACGCTTTTCCTATACATATACCAATTCACTCAACACAATTTCCTGCACACGATTCCTGATGTTATTACACTGTCGCACCCACTCCATAGGATTCTGTACTTTCAATTTCTCCGTAACTCCCTCCGCACTTCGTATTTGTGTCTCAATTAATTCGTATCGTTCCTGTGCCTGTTCATTCAGATCTGCCAGGTAGCCGTCCAATTTTCCAGTCAACAGAAGATAAGAATACATGCCTGATTTATAATTTTTCAGATATTCTTTCCGAAGCATTCCACAGTAACCAATCGGTCTGGTTTCCTCTGGCAAGCCTATCATCGGCAGGTAATAATCTCCTACCAACACATAATCTAATCCATTACTGTCATCATGTAGTATTTTTTCTGATCACTCATGTCCTTCTCCTCCATCAAATCTTTCTCTGCTCTCGCATATATGCTTCAAATATACTTCTTCGAATCAGCACTTTTTTTTCCCGATTTTATATATCGCACCGGCTTCATGCGCCATACGGACAACGGGTTTGATTCCCAGTCTGTAGTATTCGCACGCCATGTTATAGGTCACGTAGTCATGGCTCATAAATTCCAAGTCTTCATCATCGATCTCGTCTGAAAACATCCATACATTACCGCTCATCTTCCATTTCCTCCTTACCTTTTCCTGTCGCTGGTTCATGGAATCGTTCCAGGTAGGCATCAAAAATATCCCGGTTGATCAATACGGTTCCATCTATTCTGTAAATCGCACCTGCATCACTGGCGAGTTCAAAAAGTTTCTTATGGGAAATGCTGTAAATGATTTCTGCCTGTTGATAACGCAGATATTGTCGGCGTAATTTTCTAAGCTGCTCTGGTACTTCTTTCATACTTTTGATTGGTTTATAATTTTTATCCATGATGTTTTCCTCCAAAATTAGATTTACTGTTTTACAGAAGTTGACTGCCGAGATATAACTTTTTTAGTACGAAAAAAAGCACCTCTCAGATTAACTCTAAGAAGTGCTCATACTTCATTGCCCAAACCTGTGCCCTTTCACCTGAAATTCGTCATGCTTCATAACGATTCATTATTATCCCAAATTTTGTTGTCAAATTGTTGTCAACTGTGGTCTGACATCATGGCTTTAGAGATTTTATATTTAATTAGCTTTGCACCTGCCGGAATGTGGTTATCAACCATCAGAAGATGGAGCTTTTCTTCTCCCTCTTCCTCATGGATTGCACTGAGGAGCATACCACAGGACTCAATTCCCATCATGGCTCTCGGCGGCAGGTTTGTGATAGCGATCAGTGTCTTTCCAACCAGCTCTTCCGGCTCGTAATAGGCGTGAATACCGCTTAAAATCGTACGATCTGTGCCTGTTCCGTCATCCAGCGTGAACTGTAACAGCTTCTTGGATTTCTTAACAGCTTCACACGCTTTAACCTTTACAGCTCTGAAATCTGACTTGCTGAAAGTATCAAAATCAACAAATTCCTCAAATAAAGGCTCTACCTTTACCTTGGAGAAGTCGATAACTTCTTCTTTCTCCGGTGCTGCTGTGGAAGTGCTGTTTTCTTTACGCATTTTTCTTGTCAGCGTCCAGGGACTTCATTGTCGGGTGTGCATCTGTCAGTAACATTACCAGTCTGTCGATTCCGTATCCGATTCCACCTGTTGGCGGCATACCGATCTCCAGTGCGTTCAGGAAGTCTTCATCTGTGTGGTTGGCTTCTTCATCACCTGCTGCAAATGCTTCTTCCTGTGCTGCGAAACGCTCTCTCTGGTCGATTGGGTCATTTAACTCTGAGTATGCGTTACACATCTCACGACCGTATACATATAACTCAAAACGCTCTACATAGTTCGGATCTTCCGGATTCTTCTTTGTCAGTGGTGAGATCTCGATCGGATGATCTGTTACGAATGTAGGCTGGATCATCTTCTCTTCACAGAACTCATCAAAGAACAGGTTCAGGATATCACCCTTCTTGTGGCGCTCTTCGTATTCTACGTGATGCTTGTCTGCTAATGCTTTTGCCTCTTCGTCTGTCTTAACTTCATTGAGAAGTCAACACCTGCGTATTTCTTAACAGCATCGATCATGGAAATTCTTTCGAATGGTTTTGCCATATCGATGACTGTTCCGTTGTAGCTGATCACTGCACTTCCACATACCTTTTTCTGCAAGGTAACGGAACATGCTCTCTGTCAGTTCCATCATTCCTTCATAGTCTGTATATGCCTGGTATAATTCCATCAGTGTAAATTCCGGGTTGTGACGTGTGTCTACACCTTCGTTACGGAATACTCGTCCGATCTCATATACTCGCTCAAGTCCTCCGACGATCAGTCTCTTCAGATATAATTCCAGAGAAATACGAAGTTTTACATCTTCGTTCAGAGCATTGAAATGGGTCTCAAATGGTCTTGCAGCTGCTCCACCTGCGTTGCTTACCAGCATAGGAGTCTCTACTTCCATGAATCCACGTCCGTCTAAGATAGTTACGGATCTCTTTGAGGATCTGAGAACGTTTGATAAATGTCTCTTTTGACTCTGGATTCATGATAAGGTCTACATATCTCTGACGGTAACGTGTATCTGTATCTGTTAATCCGTGGAACTTCTCCGGAAGGATCTGTAAGCTCTTGGAAAGAAGTGTCATCTTCTCTGCATGGATAGAGATCTCTCCGGTTCTTGTTCTGAATGCAAATCCTTCTAATCCGAAAATATCACCGATGTCAGAACGTTTGAAATCTGCATAAGATTCTGTTCCGATAGCATCTCTTGCAACATATACCTGAATGCTTCCCTGAAGATCCTGAATGTTACAGAAAGAAGCTTTTACCCATAACTCTCTTGAACATCATACGTCCTGCGATTGCTACGTGGATTGGATTGGCATCCATGATGCTTCTTCTCTCTTCATAATCTTTCTTCAGAACCTCTTTTGCTTGCTCTTCATCCATACCTTCTACATCTGGTGTATGATGATCTTTTAAAAGTTCTGCCTCATGTGCTTCATACAGACTCTTCACTTCCAGTGAGTGATGTGTCTGATCGAATTTTGTGATCTTGAACGGATCTTTTCCATTCTGCTGCAGTTCTGCTAATTTATCACGGCGAACCTTTCTTAACTGGTTCACGTCCTGTTCCTGTCCATTGTTCTGCTGCTTAGCCACTTTTTATTCTCCTTCCTTATCTGAATTCAGACCTCCCGTGTAAGAGAGGCCTGAGTCTTGTGTCCTGGTTATTCTTCGACGGGTATCTGCCTGTCTCTTATAATGAACGGCTGATGTTCAGTACCTTGTACTCCATTACTCCAGCCTGTGTCTCTACTGTTACGACATCTCCGATCTGTTTGCCCATCAGAGCCTGACCAACCGGTGATTCGTTAGAAATCTTTCCTTCCAGACTGTTCGCCTCTGTAGAACCGACCAGTTTGAATTCCATCTCTTCGTCAAATGTGATGTCGAATACTTTTTACAGTACATCCGATGTTGATCTTATCGAAATCAACTTCATCCTCTACTACAACTTCTGCATTCTTCAGGATTCCTCAAGCTCCTCGATACGGGCTTCGATATCTCTCTGCTCGTCTTTCGCTGCATCATACTCAGCGTTCTCGGAAAGGTCTCCCTGCTCTCTTGCCTCTTTGATCTTCTGTGCAATTCTCTACGTTTTACAACCTTGAGGTTTTCAAGTTCGTCTTCCAGTGCTTTTAAACCAGCATAAGTAAGTAATTTTTTCTTTTGCTTCCATCTGTCTCCTGCTCCTTTTTCTGTTCCATATTACTCTGACATTTTTATGCCTGAATCATCTATCTGAATATTTAATCTGTCATAGAATAAAGATACTTTCACAATTTCATTATTATACATAAATGCGTGTTTTATGTCAATGTTTTTGTCTCTTGTATATCCCTATTTTACGCCTGTTCTTTTCATTTTCCGACGGTATCTATTATTCAGATTCTCTGTTTATACAATCGCCTTGTCCAGAAGTTCCACCAACTCTTCATAAGATTCCACCTGGTTGATTGCATCCCTGAGTTTTGCAGAACCTTTCATTCCTTTGTGTACCAGGCAACATGTTTACGCATTTCCCTGATCCCGATAAAGTCTCCCTTGAATTCAATCTGTAGTCTTGCATGTCTGAGCATTGTCTCTTTGATTTTCTCCGAGTCGGTCTCGGAAGAACAACACCGGTTCTTTCATATTCCTGAAGTTCATGGAAGATCCATGGATTGCCCTGTGCACCTCTTCCAATCATCACGCCGTCACAGCCGGTTTCTCTTCTCATCTGAAGTGCCTTTTCTCCTGAAATCACATCACCATTTCCTATCACCGGAATGGATACGGCTTCTTTTGACCTGACGGATGATATCCCAGTCTGCTTTTCCGGAATAATACTGTTCCCTTTGTCCGTCCGTGCACGGCAACTGCCGCACCGCCTGCATCTTCAATGATCTTTGCGATCTCTACAGCATTGATATGATCATCGTCAAATCCTTTTCGGATCTTCACCGTTACCGGCTTTTCGATTGCTTTCGACACTGCCGATACGATCTCATGTACCAGCTTCGGATTCTTCATAAGTGCAGAACCTTCGCCATTCCGTACTACCTTCGGAACCGGACATCCCATATTGATGTCCAGGATCTGGAACGGCAGCTCTTCGATCATTTTCGCCATCTCGCTCATGATCTTTGGATCGGAACCAAAGAGCTGTAACGACACCGGATACTCTTCCGGATGGATTGCAAGTAATGCTTTGGTATTCTTATTTTTATACTGCAGGGCTTTCGCGCTGATCATCTCCATGCACAAAGTCCGGCTCCCTGCTCTTTACAGAGCAATCTGAACGGCAGATCCGTTACTCCCGCCATCGGCGCGAGAATATATGGATTTGCCAGATTAACATTCCCGATTTTCATCTTTCTACTCCTGTTAATTAATTTTAATTACTATTATCTTCTATCCTGGTTATCCCTGAACAATTTACAAACATCTTCTATTTTCGATTATTCCAGGATACTTATCATTCTTCTCACAATTATACTTCATTTCCTGCAAGAAACACACAGCACTATATATCAGCTAAGATAGCCCCACTCTTACACTGGCGGAACCATCTTGATATATAGTGCTGCACATTTCTCTGAAAGTCTACATTATCAACACCGTAGATTATTTACTTTTTTATTCTTTTCGTAAATGAACCGAAGTCCTTTTAACGTAAGCTGTGAATCATACACATCGATCATGTCTGTTTCATTCGCAATCATCTTGCCAAGTCCGCCGGTTGCAATAACCTTTGCATCCGGGTAGCCGGACTCTTCTTTCATACGCTTAATGATATATTCAGTCTGACCGATCTGACCATATACAAGGCCTGCCTGCATTGCCGTGATCGTCTCTTTTGCGAGAATGGAATTCGGCTTACGGATCTCGATTGCCGGAAGCATATCTGCCTCTCCCCAGAGAGACTGTGCCGAAGTGCGGATTCCCGGTGCGATCACGCCCGCCTCAAATGTTCCGTCCGGGCCGATCACATCAAATGTCGTTGCCGTTCCGAAGTCTACCACGATTGCCGGTCCACCATATAAGGTGTAAGCACCAACTGCATCTACGATACGGTCCGGGCCGACCTGTCTCGGGTTCTCCGTGACGATACGGATTCCCGTCTTAATTCCTGCAGATACAACCACCGGCTTTACGCCGAAATATTTGATAATCGCACTGCCGAGTGAATGCATCACATCCGGCACTACGGATGCAAGGATCACTGCATTGATCTTCGAGCTTTCGATCCCGTGTCTTTCTACCAGTTCCTGTAAAGTAATTCCATATTCATCCGATGTTCTCGGCTGCTTTGTCTTCATACGGAATGTGCCAAATAATTCGTCTTTGTTAAACACTCCGAGTGTAATGTTCGTATTTCCTACATCGATTACAAGAAGCATCTTTCTCCTCCTGTTTTGTCTGTTTCCTTATAGTTACTCTTCGCTGTTTATCTCTTCACCCAGGAAGAATACTTTATAATATAACTGCAATGCCTGCAGAAGATCCTGCTTGTCTCTCTGCAGCTGCTTGATCTTAAGCTGGCTTCCGATGTCATCGAACATCGGGTCAAAATCATCGGAGGTTACTTCAAAGCATAATTCCCCGTTCTCTTCGAATACCAGCGTCAGGATTCCTCCTACATCATGCACATACCACACGCACATGATCTTCAGTTCATTCTTTACATCATCCGGGAGCTGTTCAAAATCCGGATTCAGATAATATTTTTCTTCATATGAATTGGCGCCGCAAAGCACCACTTTTTTCATCATACATACCCATAAACACCTCTAACTGATACCTCTCCGGCATCGATTTCTTTTTCTTTCCCATCCGGCGTTCTTACAATCAGTTCTCCAGTCTGATTGATGCCGATGGCGTGCGCTTTATATTCATTTCCTGGTTCCAGGACCTTGACCTCCTGATCCCGGTTCACCAGCATGGAATTATAAAGTTCCTGTAAGCCCGACAGATCTTCCGTCTCAATGAAGATCTCATAGCATTTTTCAAAGCTCTTCATCACTGCTGCGATCAGCTCGGAACGCTTTACGCTCTTTCCGAGTTCCAGAAATGCGGAAATGAGGAAGCCGTTGCCTTAATATCATCCGAAAATGTATCCTGATTCACATTGATTCCGGCACCGATCACGACATGATTGATATAGTCGATCTCCGTACTCATTTCCGTCAGAATACCGCAGATCTTCCGGCCGTTCACCACAATATCATTCGGCCACTTGATCTTCGTCTCAAGTCCGGTCACTTCCTGGATACCTTCTGCCACAGCGATCGCCATAAGTAACGTAAGCTGTGGTGCCTTTACCGGCGGAATATCCGGATACAACAGGATCGTCATATAGATACTGCTTCCGGACGGTGATTTCCAGACACGGCCTCTGCGGCCTTTTTCCTGCCACCTGCATATCTGCCACGAATAAAGTACCGTGAGCAGCCCCGTTATCTCCGGCTTCTTTGGCACGATTATTGGTCGAGTCAATTTCATCGTAATATACGACATTTTTTCCTGCCCATTTTGTGTCTACAAGACTTTCAATCTCTGCTTTTGACATAACATCCGGACTGTCGATAAGGCGGTAGCCTTTGTTGCGCACCGCCTCTATCTCATAACCTTCTTTTTTTAAGCTGGTCGATCACTTTCCAGATGGCCGTTCTGGATACCTGAAACTGTTCGCACAACTGCTGTCCGGAAATATATGTATCGCTTTCTTTTAACAAACGTAATATTTCTGATTTCATAATCTGTCTGCTCTTGCCTACTCTCTTTCACCAAGTGTTGCCACCATGACAGCCTTGATCGTATGCATACGGTTCTCAGCCTCGTCAAATACCTTTGACTGCGGAGACTCGAATACTTCATCTGTAACTTCCATATCGTCCAGTCCGAATTTGTCATGGATCTGTTTGCCGATCTTTGTCTTCAGATCATGGAATGCCGGCAGGCAGTGTAAGAAGATTGCTTTCTCTCCTGCATTTTCCATAACTTTCTTTGTTACCTTGTACGGAGACAGTTCGCGGATACGTTCTTCCCATACTTCGTCCGGCTCACCCATGGATACCCATACATCCGTACAGATAACGTCTGCATCTTTGGTTCCACTTCCGATATCTTCAGTCAGTGTGATGGTTGCGCCTGTCTCTTTGGCATATCCTTTGCAAGTCTCTACCAGTTCTTCATTCGGGAAATAGTTCTTGACGTACATGCTACAAAATGCATTCCCAGTTTCGCACATGCGATCATAAGAGAGTTACCCATATTGTATCTTGCATCACCCATGTATACCAGTTTGATACCTTTCAGATGTCCGAAATGCTCACGGATCGTCAGCATATCTGCCAGCATCTGTGTCGGATGATACTCATTTGTCAGTCCGTTCCATACTGGAACTCCTGCATATTTTGCGAGGTCTTCTACAATCTCCTGACCAAATCCACGGTACTCAATTCCATCGAACATTCTTCCGAGAACTCTTGCTGTGTCTTCAATACTTTCTTTCTTGCCGATCTGTGATCCTGAAGGATCAAGGTAAGTTGTTCCCATGCCCATATCGTGAGCAGCTACTTCGAAAGAACAGCGGGTTCTGGTACTGGTCTTTTCAAAGATCAATGCCACATTCATTCCTCTGTATTTATCAACCGGAATTCCTTTTTTCTTTTTTTCTTTTAATTCTGCGGAAAGATCAAGCAGATATGTGATCTCTTCCGGTGTGAAATCTTTCAGCGTCAGGAAATTTCTGCCTTTTAAATCCATTGTTTTGTACCTCGCTTTTATTCTTTGACTTTTTATCTTATGTCTTTTGTCTACTTTTCTTCTTTTTTATCATCTGCGCCAATCTCTGTAACAGATTTTACCAGACCTGCAATGCTCTGGAGCTCTGACGGGATGATGATCTTCGTTGCTTTTCCATCAGCAGCTTTTGCAAATGCTTCCAGACTTTTCATGGTAAGAACAGACTCATCGGCTCCTGCTTCTTTCAGGAAACGAATTCCATCGCCATTTGCCTGCTGTACTTTCATGAGGGCTTCTGCCTTACCTTCAGCCTCACGGATCGTGGCTTCTTTCTGTGCTTCTGCTTTCAGAATAGCCGCCTGCTTCTCAGCTTCCGCATCCAGAATTGCAGACTCTTTTGTGGCCTTCTGCCACAAGGATTGTAGATTTCTTCTCACCTTCTGCACGTAAGATTGCTTCACGGCGTTCACGCTCTGCCTTCATCTGTTTCTCCATTGCTTCCTGGATGGCTGCCGGTGGGATAATGTTCTTAAGTTCCACGCGGTTTACCTTGATTCCCCAAGGATCGGTTGCCACATCCAGAGATGCTCTCATCTTCGTGTTGATCGTCTCTCTGGATGTCAGTGTCTGATCTAATTCCAGATCTCCGATGATGTTTCGAAGTGTCGTGGCTGTCAGGTTCTCGATCGCCATGATCGGATTCGCCACACCATAACAGAACATCTTCGGATCCGTGATCTGATAAAATACAACGGTATCAATTCTCATCGTTACGTTATCTTTTTGTGATAACCGGCTGCGGTGCAAAATCCACTACCTGCTCTTTCAGATCCACTCTTCTTGCCACACGGTCAAAAATCGGAATCTTAAAGTGAAGTCCGGTTCCCCATGTTGCCTGATATGCCCCCAGTCTTTCAATAACCAATGCCTGCGCATGTCTGACTACCTTTACACAGGAAATCACCACGCAGATAATAATCGCTAATAAAATCAATCCAAAAATCATACTCTACTCCTCTCTGGCATGCACAATCAGTTTCACGCCCTGAATACCATTTACTACAACAACTGTGTTCTTCGGGATTGTTCCGTCCGGCTCATCCGTCTTCGCCGACCAGATTTGGCCCCGGATCTCTACCTGCCCTTTGGCCTTTATCGTATCGATGTCTTCTGTCACCAATGCCTGCTGGCCGATCAGGCTTTCTGCATTCGTCTTCTGTCTCTCCTGATTAAAAGTACTTCACCGCAAGTGGTCTCGTCAGAAGCAGAAGCAGGAGCGAAACTACGATAAATGTACCAACCTGAACGCCCAGTCAAAGCCGACAAACCCCGCACAGAATGCGATCAGTGCGCCGCCGGCAAACCAGATGGTGGTCAGTCCCATCGTCGCAATCTCAATGATCAGCAGTACAATAAATATCGCCAGCCAATAGATCACTTTCATAAGCCGTCCTCTCTTTTCCGTATATATTATTTCTTGTTCACTATATTACTATACTCTGATAAAGAAAGCAATTTTCTTGTGCAAAATGAGTGGATTGTATCTCATTTTATGTAATATACAGATAAATATTCTGTATAAAAAGTGGTTTCAGGAGATTAATCTGCCTTCCTTCTCTGTCTTGCAGCCTCGAACATCAGCACAGAAGAGGCGATTGCGGCATTCAACGACTCTACCTGACCAAGCATCGGGATCTTGATATAGCAGTCTGCCATATCTGCAATCTCTCGTCTCAGTCCATTTCCCTCATTCCCGATCAGATTCCGTTGTAGTATTTAAATTCAGAAACATCTGTAAGCCACTTTTCATTCGGTTTTTCGGCGTGAAATTCACGGTGTAAATAGTTTTTTG
>VOFH01000221.1_pt1 | contig 22000 bp, 40 predicted proteins | sample 5384091 | NCBI WGS metagenome assembly VOFH01 (sample SAMN12384727, study PRJNA508395) | human gut metagenome | isolation source: healthy gut G | host: Homo sapiens
AGTCCTCTCTCAAGCATCCATTCGATGTTCTCCTGCCAGCACTCCTCCGTCTGTGTCAGAACGGAACATCCTCCGTCTCCATAAGCGGCAGCAGAGTCTCACAGGATTTCTCCTCAACGCTCTGTGTCAGCGGGAAATTCTCCTCATTCTGGTTGTTCATGAGGATCGCGAGGCAGCCGTCCGGATCCTTCTTAAAAGTCCTCAAAGCCCTTTGCAGATGCACGTAAAAAGCCCTTTAAGACCTCCGGCTCACTCTCGATCATCTCATTATTTGCGAGGAACACTTCCTCATAATAATTCGGAATGCCATATCCGTTTGCCATGAAATAATTGACATCAAAGCCCTCTTCCTCCAGCTGCGGAACCTCATGGTTCACCAAGACGGCCGATGGTGGCATCCACATTGCCGGTAGTCATAGAGCTCATCAGGTCAAATCCAACATCGATCAGATTTACATCTGACGCATCCGCGCCCACATACTCCATCATGGTCTTCACAATGGACTCACTGAGAGCTGTTCCGCCGTATCCAACTGTCTTTCCGACAAGATCGGACGGGCTTGTAATGTTCTTATCCTTTAAAGAAAGTACAATGCTTAACGGAGACTGCACGATCGCGCCGATGGACTTGATCTTCGTTCCCTGATTTGCAACCGCCTGGATCACATCCTGCTGATAATACATTCCGATCTCCGCCTTGCCGGCAGCGACAAAGAGCCAGAGCATCATTCGCGTTTGCTGGGAAGCGGACCTTCACATCAAGTCCCTCTTCCGCATAATATCCGCGCTCGATGGCGGTATAAATAAAGGTGTGGATCGCGTTCGGATACCAGTCCAATACCACGTTGACCTCACGGAGATCCTTTTTCTCATCAGAAGCAGCCGCTGTCTCTGCCGCGCTGCTGTTGTCCGCTGAAGCCGCTGCCGTCGTCTCCGCTGTCTTTGTCTCGCTCTTACCGCATCCTGCAAGTACTGTCATACTGAAAGCCGCAGCCATCACCGCTGCAGCGATTCTCATTCCTTTTTTCATGTCATTTCCTTTCGTTATCAAAACAATTTGTCCAGCTCTTTCACTGGTCAGACAGAATTTCATGTTATGCATTCCATAGATACTGATTCTGCCCAACTCATTTCCATATAATCGCAAAATTCTGCCAGAAGCTTGAACTTCCGCTTTCCAGACCGAAAGACAACTTCTGTCATTTTCTACTCATTCCTCCAGTGAATAATCCGTTTTTCAAGCAGTGTGACCACCCAGACAGCCGCCATCGCTGCCACCGATAACAATAAAATCGGTGCGAACACTCCGGCTCCATCAAGCTGTGTCATCATTCTCCTGCTGAAATATCCAAGTCCGCTCTGAGCTCCCAGCCATTCACCGATGGCCGCTCCGATGATCGATAACGGACTGCCATCTTGATCGCCGAGAAAAAGCAGGGCAGGACAGCCGGAACCTTTAACTTCATAAAAATCTGGCGTTTATCCGCACCAAAGGTAAACAAGAGCTCTTCCATCTCCGTCTTCACCGACTTAAATCCGTCGAATACCGTGATCGTGATCGGGAAAAATGTGATCAGCACCGTCACAAGCACCTTGCTCCAGATCGTATATCCGAACCAGAGCACAAAAAGCGGTGCCAGAGCTGTCGTCGGGATCGTCTGGGACGCGATGATAAGCGGATAAAGTGCCTTTTCCGCTGTCTCGCTGGCATCCATCAGAACGGCCAGACCAAGGCCAAGAATAATGGAGATCAGAAGTCCGATCCCCACCACCGACATCGTTGCCGGAAGGTGTGCCTTAAATAACGGACCTCTAAGTTCCCAGAGCCGTACCACCACCTGGGTCGGTGACGGCAGGATATACGCCGCGTCGATCCCCATAGCCGCCGCCTGCCAGAAGATCAGCAGAGCTGCCACCAGAATCGCCGCCGGAAGATTCGTACTCAAAAAATTATGGGTCTGTCCGTGCGAAGCCCCGGAAGGAACCCGCGCATGATCCTTCTTCATCTTCTTACTCATGACGTCTCCTTCCTCAACATACCGATCAGCTCCTCCTTCAGGGACAGGATCTCCGGTTTCCGAAGCTCGTCCCTGGATCTCGGATATTCTGCCGGAACATCAATGGACCGCAGATGGGTGATCGGTGATTCCTCTACAACCAGGATCCGGCTGGACAAAAGACCGCTTCCTCCACATCGTGCGTGATAAAAGGACTGTCTTTTCTCCCTCTCCCACTGCTCTAAAAGCCATTCCCGCATGGAGATCCTTGTCAGGTAATGTCGAGGGCTGAAAATGGCTCATCGAGAAGCAGAAGGTCGGAACCCGTGAGCACCGTTCTCGCAAACGCCGCTCTCTGGCGCATGCCGCCGGAAAGCTCCTTCGGCATCTTGTCACCCCAGTCCTTAAGACCAACCGATTCCAGCGCCGCGTCCGCTTTTTTCTCATCTCCGTTTTCGAATATCGCCCCGGATCTCCATCGGCAACAGGGAGATTCTCCCTCACGGTCCGCCATGGAAATAAAAAGATCCTGCTGCGGCATGTATCCACAGTAGTTTCTCTTCTTCTCAATGGACTCTCCGTCCACCAGGATCTCGCCGGAAGCCGGCAGAAGAAGCTTGTTCACAAGCCGGAAAATCGTACTCTTACCACAGCCGGAAGCGCCGATGACGGACACGAATTCCCCGTCCTGTACATCGAAGGAAAGGTGGTCAATGATGGAGAAATCTTCCACATCATATTGAAAGCTTACATTGTCAAATTTCAGCATCCTACTGCCTCATTTCCCATGCCATATCCCAGAATGCCGCCTCGTAGCGGGAGCATGCTGTAAAGATGTCCACGAGATGCTGTTTCCGCTTCTCGGAATAGTCCTCCGTCAGGCGGTTCATCAGGTCTGCCAGCACCTCATTGTCCCTCGTGGTAGGAATCGGACGCATATCCGCTGACCCATTCCCCCATAGAACTCATGCTTATCTGCAGCCGGATACTCCGCAAGGATCTTCTTCGCGATAAACTCATAGCTCAACGCGCAGGGAAAGGATCGCCGCCATGACCTCCGCCTCTCCTTCCTCGTAAGCGACACGAAGCATATAAGAGGTATAGGACAGATTATCAAGAGCGACCGGTGTCTGCTCCGCCTCCTCCTTCGCGATTCCAAGTCTCGTCATGTATGCGCGGTGGATATCCATCTCACCGTCCAGGATCGAATGGATATAACCCGCGAACAGGCGCATAGCGTCGAGGTTTTTCGCCTTCGCCGTGCCGATGGAAAATACCTTTGTATAGTCAAGAAGATACAGATAATCCTGTATCATATAATATTTAAATTTTTCATGATCCAGACTGCCGTCCGCGATTCCCTTTACAAAAGGCGTTTCGTTATAGCCGTCCCAGATCTCCTTTGTTGCCTCTAAAGGCGTTCTGTCATCGTCATGCCTGTTCCTCCGCAAATCCTTTTCCGCGAAAATCAAATCCGTGATCCATCGGTCCGGATCCATGTCCGAGGTCCAGCATGGCTGCCAGCGCTCCGGAGATGTAAGCCTTCGCACGTTCCACCGCCGTATCGAGGTCATAACCTTTCGCCAGATTGGAGGCGATGGCGCTCGATAAGGTGCAGCCGGTTCCGTGGGTGTTCGGGTTGTCGATACGCTTACCGTTGAACCAGCGGTAGCTGCCGTCGCGGTATAACAGGTCATTGGCATCATTCAACTGATGACCGCCCTTACAGAGGACCGCGCAGTGATAGGTCTCACTGATCTGTTTTGCTGCCGCGATCATGTCCTCGGCGGACTTTACTTCCATCCCCGATAAAACCTCTGTCTCCGGGATATTCGGGGTCAGGACCGCCGCCATCGGAAACAGGTATTCTTTTAATGTGCCGATGGCATCGTCGCTGATCAGCTTTGATCCGCTTGTCGCCACCATGACCGGGTCCACAACGATATTTTCTGCTTTGTGTTCATGAAGCTTCTTTTGCGATGGACTTGATCAGTCCCGCAGAAGAAACCATTCGATCTTTACCGCATCCGGACGGATGTCCGTAAATACGCTGTCGATCTCCTGTTCCAGGAATTCCGGTGTTACCTCGAAAATCCCTGGACGCCGGTCGTGTTCTGGGCCGTCAGTGCTGTGATCGCGCTCATTCCGTATACTCCGTTTGCGATCATCGTCTTTAAATCGGCCTGGATGCCGGCGCCTCCCGCTGGAATCGCTTCCAGCGATCGTTAATGCTGTCTTCATCATAAAAACTCCTTTCAGGCATCAATAACTTTTTATTAGGCGACGCAAGGTGGTGCCCCCAATGTGCCGCCGCGGAAATGTTTTCCGCTTGATCTATTCCAAAACCCAGAGGGAAAATTGCTGCTCTGTGAATTTAGAATTCATATTTTCAGGCAGGTAGTATTTTTTTCTTCTGGCTTATTGGCTTGTTTGAATGTAGTGTTTAAAAAATTATAAGATTTCTCTTACCGCCTCTTTCAATTCTCGTGTCGCCTTCTCAATATCCTCTGCCGCAAAGATCGCGCTGACGACTGCGACGCCATCCACACCGGTTCCCTTAAGGGGCTCCAGGCGGTCCTTATTGATCCCGCCGATGGCGACTACCGGGATATCCACCGCCTGACAGATCGCAGAAAGCGCCTCAGGTGTCACCGCTGTGGCGTCCTTTTTTGTTCCTGTCGGATACATCGCTCCGACACCGAGGTAATCTGCCCCGTGCTTTTTCGCGAGAAGTGCCTGCTCCACATTCTTACAGGAAACACCGATGATCTTATCCGGTCCCAGCTTTTCTCTCACTTTTCCCGCTTCCATATCGCTCTGTCCCACATGAACGCCGTCCGCGTCCACCTTAAGGGCGATATCCACGTTGTCGTTGATCACAAAGGAACATGATATTCGGCACAAAGCTTTTTGATCTTCTTCGCCTCTTCTAAAAAACATCTCCTCATCCAGCTCTTTTTTCCCTCAGCTGAACAAAGGTTGCTCCGCCCTTTAAAGCCTTTTCCACCTGGCTCTCCAGAGTCTCACCATTTAACCACGCGCGGTCTGTCACCGCGTAGAGCAGCATATCTTCCGGTCTGCAGTTCATATCTTCTACCTCCTACAATACATGAAACGCGCCTTGGCACATTCCCGCGCCTCGCGCGGCCGCTTGCGACGATCTACATCTTCGCACGAGTGCACAGCATTGGCACGTCAGTACCTTTTGTGTAACAGGGAATTCCCCGGAATTCCTGTTATAACAAGTAAAAACACGCTTCGCGAGTTTCCCCTTGTTATCGCGACAGTCGCCAAGGTCTCGCGCAAGCGCGGACTTTGGCTCGTTGTTCGCGTAAAAAGGAGACACCCGCAGGTATCTCCACTTCTACTCTTTCTCTTCAGCAGCTTCCTACGTTGGCATGATCCAAATCAGGTATACGGGTCTTGGCGATGCAGCCAACTCTCAGCCTGATCCGTCAGGCTCCCCGGTCTGTTTATTTTCTTTTTTCTGACAAGATTTACTATATACTTTCCGAGCGGAAAAGTCAAGTTTGCACCCGGTTTCGTACATGATTTTAAGACTGCGAATTTTGCATGGATTCATCGATATTTTTTCATATATTCCATGCAGCCTGCTTACAGCCTTGTGTTCCCCTGCCACCGCTTTTTCCCGGCGAACCCTTCAGAAATTTCCTCTCTTGCCTTTTTCCATCTCCTGTGCTACAATCCAAATCGGTTAACGGAATGCAGCATGAGGGGGGAGCGCCCTGGTGCTGCGGTCAATTCAATCACTTGATGACGAAACCAGATCGCGAGGGAGCCCGTGTTCCGGGCTGAGAGGATCCCAGAAAGGATCGACCGCCCCATGCCGCGGATCCATGTCCGCGGCTTGTCAGCATTCTGCCTGAAAGTCATTTTACGGCATGCTGCAGAAGGCATGCCTTTTTCTTTATCCGCCTGTTTCTCCCGGATCCATGATTGCTGAACGTGTTCTGTTTCATTTTATCCGGAACGATCACGCTCTCACAGGATCCTGCCCTTTGGCGGATATTGAAACTATTTCACCGTATTTCCCGGTGTCCCATTCTTTCAGCAGAAAATATATTCTGCCCTGACGGGCTATGGAGGTATTATTATGAGAAAATTTGTTGTACCGGCTCTCTCCCTGGCACTCTGCCTCGGACTCACTGCAGGATGTTCTTCCAAAACGGACGCACCGGCTGCATCCGCAGGGGAGACCACATCTGCCGCTTCTGCGGAAAGCACTTCTGAAGCAGCCGCTTCCGCAGAGACAAAATCCATCGATTCCTTAAAGATCGCCTTCTCCCCATACGCGGATGCAGATACGATCACGACAGCAACAGAGCCGTTAGAAAACCTTTTGAAAGAGACACTGCTTGAAAAAGGCTACGATGTCAAAGACATCGACATGACCGTCGGAACAAGCTACACCGCTGTCGGCGAGGCATTGAGCGCAGGAAGCGCTGATATCGGCTTCATCTCCGGCGGAAACTATGTGCTGTTCTCCGATGACTGCGACGTTCTCCTCACAGCTCTCCGCTACGCCATCAACAAGGACTCCGAGGATCCGAAGGAGTGGAACGACGGCACCATCGAGGAAAACACCGATGAGATGAGCACCTACTACCGCTCTGTGATCCTCGCAGGACCGAGTGAAAAAAGGACAGGAGCTTCTCGCAAAGGTCAACAACGGCGAGGAACTCACCTGGGATGACTTAAACAGCGCCACATGGGCAGTCATGGGTCCGACCTCCGCGTCCGGCTACATTTACCCGTCCTTATGGTTAAACGAGCGCTACGGAAAGACCATTGCTGACCTCGCGAATGCGGTCCAGTCCGATTCCTACACCACCTCCCTCGCCCGCCTCGCCTCCGGACAGGCAGACCTCATGGTCTCCTATGGCCATATCCGCACAAAATATGCGCCGGACTGGAAAGAGAAATTCGGCGGCACTGATGATATGGTAAAAAGCAGACAGGCATCATCGGCGTCACAGAGGGAATCTACAACGATATGATCGCATACAGCAAAACTTCCGAACTGATGCAGGATGCTGACTTCCGTCAGGCTCTCGGCGATTCCTTCATCGAGATCGCAGGAACTGATGAAGGCAAAGACATCATCAAAGTCTTCAGTCAGGTCGGCTACGAGTGGGGCGATGACGCGAACTATGACGGGGAACGCGCCGCACAGGAAATGTTAAAGTCTATGAACTAAACAGATCCCAATTTTTTACTGATTCATTATTTGTAAGGCAGGTATCTTCATGGAAATCGTTCTTCAGAACATTGGAAAACAATTTAAAAACGGGACCCGCGCCCTTGACCATGTGACATTTACCGTCCCCCAGGGCGAGTTCGTCTCCGTGATCGGTCCGTCCGGAGCCGGAAAAACCACACTGTTCCGGATCTTAAACGGCATGGAGACGCCGGGGGACGGGGCTGTCCTTTTGATGGCTGCAGCATAGCGTACATGTCCGGAACCGCCAGAAAGAATGTGAAGAGATCCATCGGCACCATCTACCAGGATTTCTGTCTCGTGGAAAATTCCACCTGCCTTGCAAATGTGCTCACCGCCTGTCTGCCGGATATGGGATTTTTCCCGGCTGTGTTCGGAGTTTACGGGAAAGAGCGGCGGGCAGAAGCCCTGAAGTTTCTTGACCGCGTGGGACTCTCCGAGAAGGCGGAGGAACCGGTAAAAAATCTCTCCGGCGGTCAGAAACAGCGCGCCGCCATAGCGAGAGCCCTCATGCGTCATCCAAAGGTTCTCTTGGCCGACGAGCCCGCCGCGTCCCTGGACCCGGTCACCGGGCGGCAGATTCTGACACTTTTAAAGGAGATCCAGGAAAAGGACGGCGTCACGGTTCTTATGAACAGCCATAATCTGGAATTCTCCCAGGAGTTTTCCGACCGGATCATCGGACTGAAGGATGGAAATGTGGTTTTTGATGGAACGCCATCGGAAATGAATGAGGAAATCCTGAGAAACATTTATCTCAGTCTCGAAGACTCCCACCTGTCTTAGGTGATGAATAATAGAACTCTGCTATTTATGCGTTTATCCGTCCCAACGGATCCTTGCAGAGAAACATTTCAGAGGAGGAAGCAATCCATGTACAGAAACCGAAAAATATATAAAACCTGCCGGCTGGATCCTCTTCCTTCTCTGCCTTTACGCCGCCGCGTCCTTCACCGGATGTGATCCGGCTCTTTTTTGTTTCAAGGAGCTCCCATCTTTCAGATCTGGCGGCCGACATGCTGCAACCGGATCTCTCCTATTTTCCAAAGATCCTGCTGCCGCTCTTTTACACAGTCCAGATGTCCGTGACCGGTACCGTGACCGGTTCTGCTCTGGCGCTGATCGTTTCCCCTTTCGGCGCCGTATCCCTGCATTTTCCGTCATGGGCAAGGCGTTTACTGCGTCTCCTGATCCAGGTACTCCGGTCTTTTCCGGCGCTGATCCTGGCCCTCGCCGCAACCTTTCTCTTCGGACTCGGAACCTTTGCGGGAACCTTCGCCATCACGCTCTACACCTTTGCGATCATGACGAAGCTCACCTACGAGGATGCGGAACATGCGGACATAGCCCCCTATCAGGCCCTTATCTCTATGGGCTGCGCCCGTTTCCCGGCATTTATCCATGCCGTCCTGCCGGAGATTTTGCCCGCGTTTCTGACAAACGCCCTGTACCTCTTTGAGACGAATGTGCGGCACAGTTCCATTCTTGGATACGTTGGGGCAGGCGGGATCGGCCTGATCTTAAATGAAAAGATCTCCTGGCGGGAATTCCACAAGGTCGGAACGATCCTGCTGCTGCTCTTTCTCACCGTCTGTGTCATTGAGTACGCAAACCGGTATTTTACAGCTGTGATCCACAGCGGACAGATTACAGAACTTTTTTCAGGCAGCGAGGACCTGTCTAAAAGCCCCGTATCTCTGGACGGATGATCCTTTTCGGTTTTGCAGTGCTCTTCCTCTTCTGCCTCGCGACACAGACTCCGCCGGATTTTTCAAGAACAAGTGCCGCGGCGTTAAAAAGTATGGCAGCCGGACTCACACATCCGGACTGGACCTTCTTTTTTCTCCGCAGAGAAAGACGGGCTTGTCTACCTTCTCCTTGAAACCATCTGCATTGCCATTGTCGGAACAGCCATCGGTGCTTTTTCTTGCCGCACCTCTCGCCTTTCTCAACACAAGACGCTTTGTCCCGGCACCGGCCGCTTTTTTCTTTAACCTGATTATCATGGCGATCCGGTCGATCCCGTTTCTGATCTATGGTCTGATCTTTATCCGGGTCTCCGGTCCCGGCGCCTTCACAGGTGTCCTGACGTTAGCAGTCTGCAGCATCGGACTTCTCACAAAGCGCTTCACTGAATGTCTGAGGCCATCGATCCCGGCCCGTACCGGGCGCTCCTCGCCATGGGTGTCCACCCGGTTCCAGCCGTCTGCCACAGCGTTCTCCCGCAGATCGCCCCGGCGTTCTGCTCCGCCGTCCTCTACCGCTTTGACGTCAATATCCGTGAGGCGTCCGTTCTCGGACTCGTGGGCGCAGGCGGGATCGGCGCACCACTGATCTTCGCGATGAACCAGTACGACTGGAATAAGGCTGGAGCGATCCTTTGGGACTGATTCTGCTTGTGTGGGGGCGTGGATATTCTGTCTTCACGCAGATAAAATAAATCCCTGCTCTTTCATCTCTTTTTAGGACTGTTTCCAGAAATTCCATTCTGCCCAGGAATGTACATTCTACGACTGACGGTCAGCATAAACTACATAGATTTTGTAAATAGTAAAAAAAGACCTTTTGACACAAAATAACCAACGATGTCAAAAGGTCTTTTATTCATTTTTTTGACCCGGACAAACAGGCCATCAGCCGCCTGTCCTCAAATTCAGTATTTTACCGATTATTTATCCGGATGCGCCGTCTCAGCTCGTCGGTTTCACCCATTCTGTCCCGCCTGTCGACGCAGCAACAGGTTTCAGTCCCTGTTTTTCTACAAATTGATGGAGCATCTCCGCAGTCTCAGCGCGGGTAACCGTGCCCTTCAGATCAAGAAGATCGCTGCCGGCTGCCATGCCATCCTGTGTGGTATCATGGCCCCTGACCTGTGCGTAGCGATAAAGATCGATGTAAGCTGTTCACGCGTAACAGGATCATCCGGTCCAAATTTCTTGCCGTCAAAGTCTCCCATAATACCGTTTTGCTGTGCCCAAGTTACCGCATCGTAAACCCCTACGGTACCGGGACCGTACTCAACATCCGTAAAGTGGTTCTTTCCCTCAACGGCAGGGCTGCCCGCCATACGGTAGAAGATCACCGCGATCTGGGCCCGGGTGATATTGGTGTTCGGTGCAAAGGTCGTTGCGCTGATTCCGGACATCAATCCCTTCTCATAGACAAACATCACAACCTTATAAAACCAATCGTTCGCATACACATCTGTAAATGGATTCGTCCCTGCGTCTGGATCGCTCTTTATCCACCCGGCGTAAACCGTCCTGTTTCCGATCATCCTGAGTTCTGTGATCCTCTGTGTCAATTCCTGATCGGAATACCAGCCGGTAAAATCATAGCCCTCACGGGTCGGAATATGATCGGAAAGGCTGACTGTCTTACCGTAGGTTCCCCCGATTGTACTTATGCCGCCGCCACCGTTCGCATGAAGGTTCAGAGTATAGCTGGTGGTATCGCCGCTGCTGCCGGAACTGCTGCTGTCCTTTTCGGGGGCGTCGGGGTCGTTGGAATCGTCGGGATTGTCGGTGTCGTCGGTGTCGTCGGTGTCGTCGGGGTCGTCGGTGTCGTCGGGGTCGTCGGGGTTGTCGGGGTCGTCGGGGACGCCGGATCCTTCGGTACCACCTGTCCTGCCGCAATTCTGATACCACAGCCCTTACAATAGGTGTCCCCCGTATAGCCATCCGCGCTGGCAGTGGCCTCAACTCTGCCGCGCACCTCGGTGCCGCCCGTGTGGTGATCTGGATTCAGCTCCCCATAAGCCGCGCCGCAGACAGAACACACCGCCTGGTCTTTGCAGGTGGCTGTTCCGCCGGAGTGATCTTCCCTGACATCCTCTGCCTCACAGTGGGAACATTTCTTCCAGTGCTGGATTTCATTATGCTGCTGCACATTTGAAATCATGACTCAGCGCATCCATCGTTTCTGATTTTGTTGTGGAGCAGACTGTGCAGGTATAGGTTTTCTGACCTGCGGTTGTACAGGTAGGCTGTATTGTCACTTCGCCGCTATCCCACTTATGTGTTGATTCTTCACCGATGACATTACAGTTTGAGCATTTCTTCCAATGTTTGCCGGCATCGCTCTGCCATTCGCCCCATGCGTGAATACACACCGCAAGTCTCCAGCTGGCATAAAGCACCACATTCTCCGTAACAGGAAAGGTCTCTCCCGGGCATCCCGCTTTCTTTCCATCAGGATTGTCCAGCGCCCAGTGATCAAGGATCGCTGATTGATATGTAAAACCAGACTCCGGAAGAACATAATTCCCGGATATGCCTTCAACTGACTCCATATATCCCGGTGCTCCGTCTCCATCAAAAGAGACCGTGTAAGTTTCGCCCTTTACCTTCCATTTTTTCCATGCAGCTGCAAATTTGTCTTTATACGCGTCAGGAACATATATCGTCAGATTCTCAGGCCATGATTCATCGGGCAGATAAGGCAGATAAAATGCCAATGACAACTCTGCTTCATCCGGATCTTTCAATGGGTGTGAACTTGCCCAAGTTGCGGGCATTTATGAAACGCGAAGGGCATCACCTTTTTGACACTATTTGGAATATCAATCTGCCTGAGGGTGTTACAGTCATAAAAAGCGGAACTCCCTATTGTTGTGACTGTTTTGGAATTTGCACCTCACTGAGTCTTATGCATTTACTAAATGCATGTTGTCCAATCGTTGTCACTCCTTCCTCTATGACCACCTTGTCAATCTCAGACTTTTTGTCCTCCCAGGGACACCTTTTACCGGAACTAGTATTGTCGAAATCAGGCATTTCCCCTTTACCGGATATCGTAATGGTCTTATTGTCTCTGCTGATCGTCCATTTAATGTCTGTGCCGAGGATAGGATTCTGGATGTCAGGAAACGGTCCATACAGCACCGCGGCAACCTTCAGATAGCGAGCGATATCAAGTACGACCGAGTCCTCAACGGAAAGCTGTATCATTGCGTCCTCAACAGCCTTAAACTGAAGCCTTATCTCCTCGATGTTATCGTTATTGATATCCGTTACGTCCGGCAAAGCATCGATCATTTCCTGTGCGCGATAGATAGAAGAGACTTTCCGCGCATTGGACCGGGTTGCGATTGCTTTATTTTTCATAAGCGCTTTCGCTGTGATTGGATTTCTTTCGCTGTCATATTGACAATTTAATTCTTTTGTGATACAGCCGCTTTCCTCACTGCATTCATGGCGGCACTCGGTGGCCTCCACCGCGTCAGATGAGGTGGCTGCAGATCCCGTTATCTCCTTCTGCGGATAACATTCCGGCGTATGCTCATGGACACATTTTTCCATCCACGTATAACACTCCCGGGTATGTTCATGGCTGCCCGCTCCTTTTCTCATTTCTGCTGCCAATACAGGCACAGAAACTAAAAAAGCATCGTACAGATGCAGAGCAGTGCCGCATAGATCCGTTCTCTTTGTTTCTTTTTGTTTTTCTGGCTTTCTCATTGATTTTCCCCCATTTCCATGGTGTCTGTTTTTTTTTCTGAACTTGATATATAATACAGTGAGCACAACTGCCGCGGTAAAGAAATGACCGCTTCCAGCACATATACGCCCACACCCTCATGCAGCAAATCGCTCCGTACATTCCCGCGGCATCCATCGGCTGGCTCTGCACCGTACCTACCGTTCCCAGAAGGGACAAAAAACAGCAGAGCGCACAGTACAGACAGACTGCGAATGCTTCGCCGCGCCTGTCGGCGGCGATATTCAGCTATCCGGCAGACCGCAGGTTCCGGCAATCTTTAGCCATGTGCTTTGCCATACATATGCAAGTCCACCGCCGACAATAGCCCCACAGATCACGTGCATGGCTCCTGTCCCAATACCCCGGAAAAAAATAAAAGAAAAATGACCGGCTCCATTTTGGATCAGATAGCAGATATTCTCAAAAGTGGCAAAAGAAAGTGCAACGATGATGGCAGCATTTTTTATCGGCCGGTTCAGGCTCAAATACCAGAAGATAAAAGAGCAGAGGCAGAAGCTTCATGACTTCCTCCACCACCGGTGCGATCTCTGCGGTGGCGGCAATCGTATCTGCTGCGTAAAGCGCGGCAAAAAGGTATTGATATAAGCGGAAAGCAGACATGCCCCCATTCCCGCAAGGCAGAACAGAAAGAATTTGGTCTGCCGCCTACCCATGCACAGGGCGGCGATCAACAGGGGTGAGGCCATACAGATAAATACATTTTCAATATAGGTCATGTCCGCACCGCCTTTCCTGTGGCAGGCAGCAGCCCGAAAAGGCAGAACGTCAGCAGAAGATCGCACCAGCAATAGGGACTGAAGATAGAGTCGCCCGGCCAGAAGCAGCCGGAGGTCCACAGAGCGTATTCTACCGCAACATAGCAGAGGATTCCGATGTGAAAATACCGCAGGTTCCGTCCTTTTCCCGTCTGTGTCTCTGCGTAGACAAGACCGTGGATGGAACGATAGGAGACAAGGATCATCATGCCGCACCAGAGCAGGTTGGAGAGAATGTCACCAAAGGTACAGTAAAATGCGCACAACGGAACTCCGATCAGTGGAGCCAGCAAGGGATTTCCGACAGGAAAAAGCTTCTTTCCTCCGGGGAGGAGAGAGTATATTGTAGGAGATAGAGAAAAATAACGCTGGAGACCCAGCCGAATTCCGATACATAAAAGATCCGTGGTGTTTCGGAAAACAACAACAGATACAATGTCCAGTACAGGGAGCCCAGTGCGAAACAGCCATAAAAGCAAATCAGCAGAAAATATGACAGTGTCCGATGCCTCAGATAACGAATGCCGCTCAGACAGAAGCCCAGCAGGGTGACGAAAAATTGCAAAAGATTAATGATCAATTCCATTGGCGCGGTCCCCCTCTGCTCTGCCTGATCTTCTTTGTCCAGCAGATGGACACGAAAACACAGGATCGTCACGCATACGCCGAGAACAAAAGCGAGCAGTCCGACCACGATATATCCAGGTGCGGTGCTGCCGCCTAAAATCGTTGCCGCCGTTTCATATCCGGAGGAAGTTCCCATCACAATCCGGCTGACAATATCAGGACATGGAAAGGGAAACACCTGCGATCACCGCAAGGCATGCCGCCACGCAGCAAACTGCTGCAGCCGATTCCGCCGCTGTTTTCTTTTTTTTGTGTTCTTTTTCCGTAATACTACGTTTTACTTCCGCGATCCGTTCCTCATTACTTCGCATTGTAATTCCCTCCCGCTCCAGCAATCCGCGTAAACGCGCTTTTTCCCCGGTACACCATATTTGTGATCTGCTTCACACTTTTTCCCATGACCTTAGCAGCCTGTTGATAGCTCATACCCTCAAAATAGGTCAGATAAAGAGCTTCCCGGTAATCCGCCTTCAGCTCATCCATACAGATATGCAGGATCTGATCCCGTTCCTTTGTCCGAATGACCTCTTCCACCAACGTCTTTCCATCCGGCTCTTCCGTCAGGTCATCGAGGCTGAAGAAAAGCCGATGTCTGCTTTTATGGCGCAGAGCCATGTGCCGCGCTGCTTTATAGAGGTAAGCCTTAAAACATCCATCCCGGATGCGGGGCTTTTTTGTGAACAGATAGGAAAAGACTTCGATCATCAGGTCCTCCGCTTCGTGGACATCATGCAGATAGCCATTGATGTATAGAGTCAGCGGGTTACCGTATTTTCTCATTAAAGCCTCAAGTCCTGCTTCATCGCCGCGCAGATACTGTCTGTAAAGTTCTTCATCAATGACCATGCTGTTCATTTCCTTCTGTCTGAAATACTATACACAGTATATGTGGGCATCGGCATAATTTCAAGTCCTATTTTACTTCAAACTTCGCCCCGTGCTCCAGCTCATTCCCGTCCATATGATAGATCGCGTCGATAATATAATTCCGGTACGTTGCGTTCCCGTCCTGCGGTGTCAGCCGTTCATGGGCGATCTCCCCCGCGAGTCCCATGGCGCAGACTGCCGCTGCTGCCGCCTCAAGCGGACGATCCTTGTTTGCGGTCACAAATGCTGCTGTAAGAGCAGAAAGCTGGCAGCCGGTTCCCGTGATGGAGGACATCATCGGACAACCATTGTAGATGCAGTACGCTTTTTTGCGTCCGCCACGATATCAATAGCGCCTGTGACCGCGATCACTGACCCTGTCCTCTCCGCAAATTTCTTCACGAATGCCACCGCCTCGTCAAGGTTATCTTCGGTTACACGGTCTGCGATATCCGCATCCACACCCCTTTGTGGTCCCTGTTCCCACCGCAAGCGTCTTGATCTCAGAGATATTTCCGCGGATCACGGTGAATTTTACCGTTTTTAAGAGTTCGTTAGCCGTCGATGTCCGGAGTGTCGATGCCCCTGACGCCCACCGGATCCAGCACTGCCGGGTGTCCCAGCTCATTGGCCCGCATTCCCGCGATCTTCATGGACTCTATGGTACGGCTGTTCAGCGTACCGATATTGATATTGAGGCCTGCGCAGATCGTCTGGATCTCCGCGACCTCCTCTTTGTCGTCCGCCATGATCGGGGATGCCCCGCAGGCCAGAACCATATTCGCGCAGTCATTGACCGTCACATAGTTCGTAATATTGTGGATCAGCGGGCTCTTCTCCCGCACCTGATCAAACATCTGTTTTAACATGCTTCTCTCTCCTCTACTGTCCCATTGCTTCCTGCATCCCTGCAAGGATATTGGCTTTTTAAGCTGTAGATCAGCACACCGCTGATCACTGCACCTCCGGCAGTTGAAATAAGGAACGGGATCACATATGCGTAAAATGCCAGACCTGCCGCACTCTTTCCCATAAGGAAGATCGCTACCGGATAGGCTGTGAGTCCGCCAAGAACCGATGTTCCGAATACCTCACCGATCAGTGTCGCCGGAATGTTCTGCGTCTTCTGATACACAAGTCCGCAGATCAGCGCGCCGAACATACTTGCCCGGAAACGCCATCAGGCTTCCAAGTCCCAGAAGATTCCGGATCAGCGCCGCTGCGAATGCCGCGCCCAGTCCGTATCCCGGTCCCAAGAGGACCGCACAGAGAATATTCACCATATGCTGTACCGGGGAACACTTGCCCCCGAATACCGGGAATGAAAATAAGCTTCCTGCCACTGCGACAGCACAGAAAACGGCTGCCACCGCTAATTTTTTCGTATTTGTCTGTTTCATGATCTTTGTTGTGTGACCATTGATCCTGAAATTGGCCGCACATTCCTCCTTTGAAAGTTTTTTGTAACGGTTCAGTAAGTCGTAAGCCTTAATCAATCACAGACTTGAAGGTACTGAACCATTACAATTATTAAAGAAACGACTGTATGACCGCAGCGCTTCCAAAGGCGAATGATCACGTGGGCATTCCTGTATCATGCGGAATATTCCGTTTGAAAATTCCCACTCATGAAAAATAATCCACGCACTTTCGCAAAAACGTCCAGGTTTCCTCTCAGGATCCCTGTATGGAAGTCGGTCGATGCTTACTGGCATCCCTCACGCCGGAACACGGCTTCCCATCGCTGAATTCATACAAGGCCCAGGGCGCTCCCCCTCGGCCCCGCCGCCATCCGGCGGATCCCGTTTCTCCTTTCTCGAAGTGTACTTAAACAAAAACAGGAGACACCTCCGCGGATATCCCCTGTAAAAATTCATCTCATGACTTCCTACGACGGCATTATCCGCATCAGGTAAAGGGTCGAAGTTCGATCACTTCCTCTCAGCCCGCCAACGAGCTCCCCTGTTTTTGTTAGTGTTATTATAACGCATCCCTAAAAAATATGCAAGGAAAAATGATCTGTATCCAAAATCCCAAATCGGCAAGATCGGCTGCCACAACTGCATTGTATGGAATTTTCAGTTCAGAAAATTTCCACATGTGGACATTAACTGCCGGCATCATACGCTGCCAGCATCATGCAGAATTTTCAATTCGAAAAATTTCTACACCTAAAGGGCCGATCCACCTATCTTTCCTGTTTTCCTTCCAGGTCCCTGTCAAGCTGCGCTCTCGCCTTTTCGCGACTTTTCCTGCCGTACTGATCGTACTGCCCCGGACGATCATTCCGTTTCCGAAGCGCCTGCGGATGTCATCGATCGTCTCATCCACTTTCTTCTGCTTTTCACGGTCCTCCGTGTTTTCAAAGAGGGACATCTGGCGAAACTCATCCGAAGTCAGATCAGTGAGCGCCACCCCCGATCAGGCGCAGCGGTTCACATTTCCAGCACTCATATAACAGTTTCTTCACCTGTGCGAAGATCTCCTCCGTCACATCCGTCGGATCCTCAAAATTTTTCTGGTGTGATCTCGTCTTAAAATCCAGCGTCCGGTAAGTCACCGCGACACAGCTGCATTTCTTCCCGTCTCTGCGCATCCTGGCTGCCACCACATCACACTGCGCAAGAAGCAGGAAAGTGCCTGTTCATACGTCACGATATCCTCTTCCACCGTAGTCTCTGCGCTGTAGCCTTTGGCCTCCTCCCTCTCGCTGCGCACTGGGGAATCATCGATCCCGTTGGCGTACCGGTACAGCTGACGTCCATTCTTATCTCCCAGAAGCTGCCGGATCTCCGCCTCATCGCTTTTTGCCATATCTCCGATCGTTTTGATCCCGGCCCGCAGAAGTTTCTGCCCGAGGCTTTTCCGAGGAATAAAGGTCCTGCACGGGAAGCGGCCACATCTTCTCCGGGATCTCCGACGGAAACAGCGTGTGTACCTTATCCGGCTTTTCAAAAATCCGAGGCCATCTTCGCCAGGAGCTTATTCGTACCGATGCCGACATTGACCGTAAAGCCTAGCTCATCCCGGATCTTATCCTTGATCTCATGAGCCACCGCCACAGGATCCGGATAGATCAGGTGCGTTCCGCTCATGTCAAGGAAGACCTCATCGATCGAAAACGACTCCATGACCGGCGCGTAGGAGGCGCAGATCTTCTTAAACGCTCTCGAGCACCGGTCAAACAGCGCAAAATCTCCCGGAACACAGACAAGATCCGGACATTTTCGCAGCGCCAGCGCCACCGGCTCCCCGGTCGTGACCCCGTACTTTTTCGCCGGGATCGATTTTGCCACGACGATCCCGCGCCGAGACTTCGGATCTCCGCCGATGCAGGACGGGATCTCGCGAAGATCCGGAAGTCCCTCTTTCACGCGTCTTGCCGCCTCCCACGATAAAAAGGCACTGTTCACATCCACGTGAAATATCAATCGTTCTTCCATACTGTTTTCCTCAAAAACTGTCATACTGCCTTGTTTTTTCTCAATTTCTTATTTTCCGCTTTATCCCGGTAACTTTGACGGATGATTCGCATGTGCCAAACGTCAACAGAACACCCTATTGATCCATGCAGAACCTCTATTTCTGCATTCCGGTGCACCGGTTCTTTCGGTCCGCATACCGTAACAGGAACCCGTTCCTCTTTATGGTTTTCATGGTCAGAAATTTTTTTATGATGTTTTCTTCCTCATGATCCAGAAAAAGGTACAAGTAAAGATGATCCCCTTCACGACCGACGTAGACGTCAGCGCCCACAAGATCCCTTGAAGTAACATAGATTCGGAAAGACTGACCGCGAGCGGGATCCTGGCACTCGTAAACGCGACGCTGATCACACTGCAGAGGCGCGTCCTTCCAAGTCCGGAAAGCGCACCGATCGTCGTCAGCTCCACGCACATGAACGCCTCACCGAAGCCTATGATCACAAGATATCCGATCGCAATCTCCACCGCCTTCGGCTCATGGAAAAAAGACATCCGCGATCGCGCCCGGGAAGCAGATAAATATTGCGGAGACCAGAATGCCCCAGAGCCCGACCGTCCAGAGCGACACATGATATCCCTTTCTGACACGTTCCTTCTCCCCTTGCTCCCGTAGTTCTGCGCCACAAACGCGTTTAACGCCGCCGCAAAACCATCCGCGGTGTTCCAGGAGATCGACTCGATCTGTCCGCCGACTCTCTGCGTGGCGACCGCCTCCGCGCCGTACCCGGACACCATCCGTGTTAAGATCATGGAAATCCCGCAGTACGCCATTCCCTGAAGCGCGGTCGGGATCCCGATCCTGCAGATCCCCCGCAGAAGTTCTGACGGGATCTTCGCAAAAAAGCCGGATTCCTTTCAGCACATTTTCCTTCTTCTGAACGGCAATCCCGACGACCATGACACTCATGACGATCGCCTGCGCTGTCACGGTTGCCACCGCCGCCCGGCTACGCCAAATTTCGGAAACGGTCCCGGCCCCAGGATCAGGACGGGATCCAGGATCATGTTCATCACAAGTCCGATGAGATTTGCGATAAACGGCGTTTTGAGTCCCCTGCGCCGTATAGAGTCCGGTAAGCGTCAATGTCAAAAAGGAAAATACGATCAGCCCGCAGGCGATCTTTGTATACGCCAGAGCAGCCGCATGCGCCTCAGCATCCTCAAGCTGGAAAAATCCTACCATCTGCTCTGCAAAGACCAGGCAGATCACCGCATACATGATCCCCATCACTGCCGCCAGCTGCACAGCTGCCTGTGCGAACCCATGCGCTTTTTTTTCCGGTCACCGCGCCCGATGCACTGTGCGACCTGAACCTGTCCTCCCATACGCGCCATGGACGCCAGCCCCTGGGAAAGCCAGGTAAACATTCCCCCGACGCCGACTCCCGCCACTGCCTTGGAGCCAAGAAGTCCGATCCACGCCATGTCCGTGATGTTGTAAAGAGTTCCAAGAAACGATGATGCCATGATCGGAACTGCTAACTTCACCAGTGTCTTCATGATGGGGCCTTTTGTTAAATTTCCTTCCATTCTTCAATTCCTCATCTGTTTTATTTTTCATATCCGCTGCTATATCATACGGAGTTTTTCATTCCAAAAAAATTGATGCCCGTAAATAACTGTGCCCGCCCATTCTTTAAATCCATTATACATGATTTCATATAAAATTTCATCCATAAACTAACGCAGCTGTTACCGCATGATGCTGCCTTTTAGCTAATCACACTACAACATTTCCGCAGTTGATCATATCAACGAAGACCTTCTCCTCATTTCTGATTACGCGTGTCCCACCGTTTCCATGTTCTCCTCATAACTTAACCTGTTGTGCTAGATAAAATAATATAAAGAAACTTCAACAAAATGTGCTATCCTATTTGTAGGCAATACAACGAAAGGAGGCATCATTATGTTGAAGTTCCAAAATAATAATACCACTGTTATTGCAACTTTTGAAGACTTTATTTTAACCACTTACGTTATTATTGACGAATTGTATCATCAGTTTGCACTTCCTGAGGTTGCCAAGCGACGGCATGTTTTAGATGCAAAACTATCTGATTCGGAAATCATTACCATTAGTCTTTGTGGTGAGTTGCTTGGCGTTGATTCTGAAAATGCCTGGTTTTCTTTCGTGAAAAAGAATTACAGACATCTTTTCCGAAGCTTTGCAGCAGAAGTCGTTTTAACAGAACGAGGCGTGCTCTGATGCAGACAACCGAATTATTAAGACAAAAGATGCTCTCTGTTTTTCCGGTTCCGGTCAGTTCTTATTGCATTATTGATAGTTTTCCGCTTGCAGTCTGCAAATTTGGACGTGCACGATACTGCAAAACATTTCGCAGCCAGGGTGCTGATTACGGAAAGTGCCCTTCTAAAAAGGAAACTTACTTCGGCTATAAAGTGCATGCCCTGGTCACATTAGAAGGTTACATTACTGCATTTGAGATTACGCCGGCATCCACAGATGACCGTGAAGGATTACGGGATCTGGTGGATAATTGTTCAAATATTACAATTTTAGCAGATAAAGGATATGTTGGCGAAAAACTCATGCAGGAAATGCAGGAACAAACGATCTGTCTTTTGCACTCAAGCGTTCCAACAGTAAAGAAAACTGGCCAAAATCGGTGCGTCAGCTGATCTTCAAATTGAGAAGACGGGTAGAAACTGTCTTTTCACAGTTAAGCGGTCAGTTAAATGCAGAAAGAGTACTTGCCAAAAGCTTTCAGGGCTTATGCACCCGTTTGGTTAATAAAGTATTGGCATACAACCTCTGCATTGCATTAAACAGTATTTTCGGTGAAACCTGCGAACTTGGAAAAATCAAAGAACTGATATTCTAAAAATTTGGTAACTGTTCAGTAGGTCTGCGCACTTGCTGCGCTGACCGTAAGAAAACATAGGCTGGAGGGCAAAAATCCCATCAGCGAAGCTGATCTGGAATGGATTTTTGCGTGTAACTATGAAGGTACTGAATAGTTACAAAATTTGTTTATCAAAAAACAGGGATTCTTTGCGGTTTTTACAAGTTTTTAAACGTTTTATTTGAAATAGCACAATAGGTTAACTTATTTTCTCTTATTCTGCCGCAGGGTCTTGCCGATATGGCATTCCTTTATTCCGCCACCTGCTCACCAGCAGAAAAAGGCCGCCAGCGACCTGATCCTCCAGCTGGAAGCGACCGCGTCCACACCCTGATCCCCGGTCTCCTCGTCCTGCAGCATGTTTTCCACCTCTTCCAGGCCCAGCAGCTGATCGTCAGCAAATACGGGGTGCGGGAAGGATATCTGTGTGAGAGAGTGTTGAAAAAGTGTCACTAGAAGTGGCACTTTTCATTTTAACGGAAAACACCTCCACTGGATGGGTATCTGTCATCGTAGGCAGAAGCACCTGTATTGTATCCACAGCGGATCTTCCGGTGTTCACAAAAGATGGCAGGACGCAGGATTTGTTGTGTTTTCTTTTGTAAAATGCAAAAACTGTCGTATTTAAATAGTTTTTGCATTTCAGTGCACAAACTTTATT
>VOFH01000311.1_pt1 | contig 22000 bp, 32 predicted proteins | sample 5384091 | NCBI WGS metagenome assembly VOFH01 (sample SAMN12384727, study PRJNA508395) | human gut metagenome | isolation source: healthy gut G | host: Homo sapiens
CGCGAAAAGATGCAGATTACAGCAGGCGAGCGCGTTCGGTGGAAATTCACCATGACACATTCTTTTTATCCGGCATACGGGATAAATTCAAAACAATCCTCTTCATACACCCCGTCGATCTCGAATCCCCAGCCTTTATCCGACTTTTTTCACTGCCAGACGGCATCTGCGTCCATCGGAGAGCTCCATGTCCACAAAGTTTTCCAGATCTGTCGCCCGGACATAGTACTTTGTTCCCACTGGAAGTTTCTCCTCTTTTTCACTGCCGTCTGCTTCCATCATCGTCACCGGAAGCTCCCTCGTGGATACCAGCACCGCCTCGTCCTCCTTCGAGTCGCAGACATTGACTTTTGTATACACATCATTCTCTGCCACCGGCATCCCGCTCTCACCCACATGGAATTTCCGGTAAGCGTCGTATGTTCCCAGAGCGTCCACCCTGCGGGTAGGTAAAATCCATCCGGATCATTTAAGAGGGCATCATGAGGGCTGTCATTCGATGTACCAACATGACGGATCTCTTCTCCCTTCAGGTCAAAGACTTCCATGGTCCTCCAGTCATTCTCACTCTGGATCTCCGTGTAGAGATATGGGTGCCCGTCATCTGTCATGACGATCCAGCCGTACTGGGGCTGTCCATAGAGTTCCATCGTGAATTCTTTCTTCTTTCCACCCTGTTCCCGCTCGATCGTGATATTTCTCGTGTCATACCCGTCTGCGGCATCATCAAAATGATAACTCACAGAAGTATCGTTTTCCTCGTGCTCATACGTCACAGTCTCCCATGGACTGATCTTTTCTGCCCAGCCTTCTGAAGCTTTCCCTATATAGTCTGTCTGGAACATCGCTTCATTTCCGGCAAACGGAACCTCCACTTCAACAGCTCCTGCCGCATATGAGGCGATAACATACTGGTCAAAATGAATGCGCACACCAGTTTTTGTGATGCACCATTCCAATGGCCCATATCCATCCGTCCCCGCAAACAGACTGTCCACGGTCGTTTCATAATCTTCGAATAATCCTTTCTCCTCTTTCTGGTCAGAAAGCTCCCCCTTCACATATATCCGGAAGCGCGGAAGATCTTTTACCACATCGCCAAGTTCCAGCTCTTTTCCCGTCTGCGTATCGAAATTGTGGTATTCCGTCACAGAGCTGGGATGGGCACCTCCCAGATCATAATATTTCAGCCAGTACATACTGACGACCGTATGGTCGAAGCGGACTGGATTGAATTCATAATTACAGACATATGACTGCTTCATTTCCGGGTAATTGTTCCGCATATCCTCAGCTTCTTTTTTATAGGAGGCATACTCCTCTTTTATTCTGGCTGACCAGCTTTTTATTCAGGGAAGTGAGTGACTGCTTCAGTGCGTCATATCCGTCCCCTGAACATAAACCTTGTCACAGCGTGATGTGATGATCGGAGTCTGGTCTGCGTCATCCCATTCCCCGTCATATTCCCCGTTTACCGCGATGGGGATTGGGGCGAGACGGTCCGCCCTGGCATCCACGTCCGTATTCCCGTTCTGATCTGTGCCCGACAAGTTCTCCGCCGTGCTTTCCGGCTCACTTTCCGCCTTGAGTCCTGTCTCGCTGCTCTCCTGTGTCGTCTCCGCTGCCGTATCCACCGTCACTGTATCTTTTTTCTGGCAGCCAGTCATGAGACTCACCGCGATCAGAAGATATAATCCATATTTTCTCATACTTTCCCCTCTTTATCAATTTTTATAACCTCTCGATTTTATTTGCGTCAGACATGCGGCATTCATGTTCTGTTTCCCTTTGCAGCTGAAATTCACCTGTATCAGGACTATTTCTTTTTACATCCTTATCTTACCGCATACACTCAAAGGAATCCATTTCTTTTCCCTTACGAATTCTTAAAACAAAGCGGAAGAAAACAGAAAGTACAGCGGATCTCCCCTTTTCGCAAAAAATCTCAGCATATTCAGGCATAAAAATACCGGAAACAGGCAGCTTCCCATTTCCGGCATTTTCATTATATTCTCATATATCCATTTTATTCGCGCACCACGCCTCTACAACATCCAGTCCTTAAGGACATCGTGATCCCGCAGAAGTTTTCCAATGATCGTCTTATCGATCTTTCTGAGCAGCGGCTTTTTCAACATTTCAAACGGCATCGGAAGCTTCATCTCAAGCGGGGACTTTCCGTCCATGAGCTTCACCGTGCTGTCTAAAGAGCTCTCTCACATCATAGACACTGCCCCATACTTCCGGCACACCGCGGTCCACTCCACAGAGTCCGTATACTGCCTCCATGGCGGTACGGACAGAATACTCTGTGGTAAAGATCGTATCTCTCGGAGTCTCCGCAAACTGTCCAAGGAAAGCGGCATTTACAGAACCGTCCGGAATTACATCCGGGCGGTCTCCGGCAGACCTCGGCATAAAGAATGCGGTGATATACGGCATCATGGTCGGCGTGCAGTTGCACTCTTCTCCTGATCTCGATATCCTCCACCGGGATTCCGAGATGATACAGCCACTCGGCGGTGATCTCTTACCGGTACACTCCTTCATGGGTTTCTTCACATAGTCGCCCGGTACGTCGGTGAACAGGCTGTAAACCCATACGCATACCTTATCTTTATCCTGCTCTTTGAACTGTCCCTGACGGTTGATGGTCCAGCCTTAAAAGCCACTTGGAATCGCGGCAGCTCACGATACCGCCGGTAACAACTTTGCCTGTCCTCGGGTCGCGCTTGCAGATTTTCTTGATCTGGTCGATGATCTCTTCATTTGCGGTGGTGACCGTCGCAGACTCCCAGTTCGTCTTCTGGATATCCGAGCAGAATTTCTCCGGATGACCGAAGGACGGATCCTGTGCTGCAATTTTCTTCCAGAGGCTCCAGCAGCCGCTGCTTCTCACTTCCGCGTCACCCACCGGCGCATGGTTCTGGTCGCCGTAGATCGTTCCCTCAGTACAGCTTCCGTTTGTAATAAACACAAGGTCCTTTTTTCCGTCAGCGGGATCTCCGTGTCCCCGTTCTTCGTGCGGCACTCGATAGCGCGGGCCGTCTTCTTTCCGTCCGTGATCTCAAAGCGGACGTTTGTGACCTCTGTGCCGAACCGAAACTCCACGCCTGCCGCCTCCAGATATTTCTGCATCGGCAGAATCAGCGACTCATACTGGTTGTAACGCGTAAATTTGAGTGCCGAGAAATCCGGAAGTCCGCCGATGTGGTGGATAAATCTTTGGATATACAGCTTCATCTCCAGTGCGCTGTGCCAGTTTTCAAAGGCGAACATGGTTCTCCAGTAAAGCCAGAATTGGGAGCCGAATACCTCATTATCAAACACATCCTCAATGGATTTGTCATACAGATCCTCATCCTTCGTGAAGAACAGCTTCATGATCTCCATGCTGCCTTTCTGGCTCAGACCAAACTTTCCGTCCGTATGGGCATCCTCGCCGCGGCGCTCTGTGGCACGACAGAGAGAATAGTTCGGGTCATGCTTGTTTAACCAGTAATACTCATCGAGAACGGACGCGCCTGGAACCTCCAGGGACGGATGCTGTGGAACAGATCCCACAGGCACTCAAAATGATCCTCCATCTCGCGGCCACCGCGCATCACATATCCTCTTGTCGGATCATCGATTCCGTCGCAGGCACCTCCGGCGATATCCATGGCCTCTAAGATGTGGATGTTCTTTCCCGGCATCTGGGCATCGCGGACGAGAAAGCATGCCGCCGCCAGGGATGCGAGACCGCTTCCCACAAGGTACGCGGACTTCTCCTCGATTCCGCCGGCTTCTCCGGGCGGGCGAACGCTTCGTAGTTTCCGTTTGTGTAGTAGATTCCTTGCTGTTCTTATCATGTTTTCCGAGTTCTGTGTTGCGGTAATCGGATCTGCTTCCATGGGAAGTCTTTTTCATCTTATCCATTTCCATGTTTCCGCGCTTCTTCGCCGCGAGTACCGCTGTGATTCCAGCTCCGGCCGCCAGAACTGCTCCGGCTTTCCATCCTTTTTGCTCATCGTTTCTGGTTTCCTTTCCTGTTTATTTCATTTCTACATTCCGTATCATGTAGTTTTCATAACTATATTGCTGCTTTTGATAGTAATCCTTTCCACGGGCTTTGTCAAGCTTTCCATTCAAATATTTTGAACGCAAAAGTTTTTTTCTGCGCTTCCCGCCTTTTATCTTCTCCTTTTTCTGATTTTCATTCAAAAGTACCCCGCCCGCTGTCTCTATAGGGGCAGCGAACAGGGTACTAAAAGGGGAGGATAAGTATTAATCTTTTTCTTTTGTACTGGTCATAGGATTGCCCGTTTTTCCGTTTTTATACATTCATCATTGATTTTCCATACACATTTTTTTATAATAAGCTTACGGAATACATTCAGATTGGAGAATACAGAAATCATGAAAAATCTTGTAATCGGACAGTCCGGCGGACCTACCGCCGTCATCAACGCGAGCCTTTATGGTGCGGTAAAAGCATTCAGGGAATCCGGCGCGGACGGACATGTTCTCGGAATGATCAACGGAATCGAGGATTCCTCGCTGACCATGTGATGGACCTTTCCACGGACCTCTCTGACAAGGAACTTGAGCTCTTAAAGCTCACTCCGGCCGCATACCTTGGTTCCTGCCGTTATAAACTTCCGGCAGATTTAGACAGTGAAGTTTACCCTGCGATCTTCGATAACTTCCGTGAGATGAACATCGGATACTTCCTCTATGTGGGCGGGAAACGACTCCATGGATACCGTGGACAAGCTCTCCCGCTATGCGGAGCAGATTGGAAGCGATGTGAAATTCATCGGAATCCCGAAGACCATCGACAACGATCTTGTCCTCACCGACCACACACCGGGCTTCGGAAGCGCCGCAAAGTATGTTGCCTCCACCGTCCGCGAGATCGTCCTCGACGCCTCCGTCTATCAGCAGAGATCCGTCACCATCGTCGAGATCATGGGACGCCACGCAGGATGGCTCACCGCTGCTTCCAGGCTTGCAAGAAAATATGAGGGCGACAACCCATGCCTTATCTACCTCCCGGAGACTCCGTTCTCCTTAGAGCAGTTCTATAATGACCTGGACGCTGCATTCAAGAGATCCCCGAACCTCGTTGTCTGCGTCTCCGAGGGAATTGCCGATGAGGGCGGCACCTTTGTCTGCGAGTACTCCGACGCAGCGAAGCTCGATTCCTTCGGCCACAAGATGCTCACCGGCTGCGGTGAGGTCTTGAAAGCTTTGTCCGCGACAAGTTCGGCGTGAAAGTCCGCTCCATCGGTTAAATGTCAACCAGCGCTGCAGCGGCATGATGGTATCTGAGACGGATATCGAGGAAGCTGCCATGGCAGGCGCTGCCGGTGTGAAGGCAGTTCTCGCCGGGGAGACAAAGAAGATGATCGCCTTCAAGCGTGACTCCGACATGCCGTACAAGATGCACTGCACACCGGAGGATGTAAGCCTCATCTGCAATCAGGAAAAGAAATTCCCAAAGGAATGGATCAACGCGGCAGGAAACGATATCACCGATGACTTCTCAGCTTACGCTCTCCCGCTGATCCAGGGCGAGCCGAAGCGCGTGATGGAGAACAGGGGTGCCCGAAATACCTGTACAGAAAGTAAGTTTGGTATTATCACCCATAACCGCGAATTTTAACAAAACTCTTCAACAAAAGCAAAAGCCCGTGAAAACATGCTTCCACGGGCTTTTTTCCTTTCTTTCCTTGGTAAGAACTCTCCCACTTCCTGTCCCAGACTTATTCAAGATCGAAACAGCCCTGCACCGCTGCCAAACGAAATCCACTTTTCCATTTAACTGCTGCACAGAGCTGTTTATTTTTCATATTCCATTAATTCACTTCACTGATATCCATCAGCCCGCACCCGTCATAGAAGAACTTTAAAATCTCCTGGCAGGTCTTTCCCTGCTTTGCCATGCCCTGGGCACCGTTCTGGCTCATGCCGACACCGTGTCCGAAGCCGCCTCCGTAGATTGTGAAGGTCGTCACCTGATTTTTCATCGGTTCCGTTGTTCTCGATATAGATGAAACCGCTGGGAAGCGTATCCCATCCCGTAGATGTGGAACCGTCTTTCCTGTTGTATACAAGTGATACATTTCCGAGAATGCTGCGGATCCTGCTCTGCCCGGAAAATGTCTTGGAACCTTCCGTTCCAACGACCTTCAGGGTCTTCGCGTATCCACCCGCTCCCCTGATGTGATCGTAAGTCCCGTGATCCTGCCGACCCCGCCGATCTTTTCGTCCAGGATCGTGCTGGTGGTCTTCGTGTTCCAACGGAACATCGGGAAGTCAGAGTCGTAGGCATCTGTGTTCTCGTCCTTGATAAAGCTCTCAAAGGCCTCGTTGGATGTCAGATCCAGCTTCTTCGCCTTGTTGTTGATCGTGACTGCCCTGAGGTACGGCGTGTTGGACGCATCCGCTCCCACACACTTCCGTCGGTTCCATGCCCGTCAGATGTGGAGTAATAGAACGCCTCGATGGGATCCCCGTTGTATTCCAGAAGCTGACCAAAGGTCTCATTCACAGCGGTATCCGTGGAATCGAAGGTCAGCGTGTTGTTGTACACCTGGAAATTCGTGCTGTCATCCACATGGGCACCGTAGGTCGAGTAGGCATTGCCCTGAATCTGCCTCCATGCGTAGGTTCTCGCACAGACCGCCTGGGCCTTCAGCGCCTCCAGCTCATAAGTCGGCGGCATCTCGCTCGGTGTCACCCGCTTTAAATATTCCTCGAGATCCACCTCGTTTAAGAGAAGCAGGCCGTCGCTCTCCTCCGTGATCTCCATATGTCCCGGATAGACGGGCATTCCCTGAGCGCGCTCCAGACTGTGTACCGTGATCATTCCGCCTTCATTTGCGGAACGGAATGTGAGACGCCCACTTGCGACCCTTGAATCTCCCGGTTTTATCGTCACCGTCTCCCCTGCTGCGATGGACTCCGTCTTTGCATCCTTCTCATCTCCGTACTCCAACACTGCCATGGAGTCGCAGGAAAGTGTGATCGTATCATGGAACAGTGACTTAAATCCGTTCGTCATGATAAGCACGCGGATCATGTCGATATCCGGTTTTCTCCGTCGTCAGGGCCGCACAGATCTTTCCATCCGCCACCACAAATTCCTGCATGTGGTAGCCGACGAGAATATCCTTCTTCTGCTGTTCCCTGAGAACACCGTAGGTCCGATAGATCTTAAACTGATCCGCCAGCGGCACGCTGCCGTAGCCGTCGATCTCAATCTCTGTGTCGCGGACCGCAAGGACCGTTCCGGTGATCTTCTCTTTCTTCAGCACCAGTCGTTTTGGGGTTCCGCCCTTTAAGTACAGATCTCCGATCTGACCGGAGATCTCGCTCTCATCCTTTAAAACTCCTTTACCGGAAATTCCCTCTGGATATTTCCGATAAAGACCGTCACTGTCTTTCCGGAGAATCGAGATCCAGGCATTCTCGTAGACGATCTCGTCCGAGACCATCTCCTCCACCTTTAAGATCTCATCGTCTCTCGCCAGAAACCGGATCTTCTGATCAATATATCCGTCGAGGTAAAGTCCCTCAAACTGAAAAATACCGTCCCTCGTGTAGGCTGTCCATGCAGGCGCACCATCCACATTGTCCGGTGTTCCGTAAAGGTCCGTCTCCACCTCGGCCACAGCTCTGTCCGGATCCACCGCCGCGCGGAACGCGTCATAGAACTTCCAGAAATTCTCACTGGAGACCGCCTTTTTCGCCCGGTCACCGGAATCCCATAAGAAAGGAGCGCATCTGTTTCCCCTTTTCCCTCTTCCGATGCCTTTTTGCCCAGTCTGAAAGAACCGCGTATGTAACTGCGGACGTAGCGCTCCGCTCGTCCGCTTTGACCGATCCGCTGTCAAGATATCCCTGACCATAGAGGTAGTCCATATATTTCACATACCACTGGTCCGATAGATCTTCATCAAAATTCGACGTCTCCGGCGCATTTTCAAGAATTCCATCCCCGACTCCAGTGTCAGTGCCACCGTCCGGGATGCCGCTGCCAGGAGACTCCATCCTCTTCCCTGTCCAGAAGTACGATCACGATCAGCAGAACCACGATGAACGTCGTGACTCCCGCCATCCAGTTTATCAGTTTCCTTCTCTCGTTCATAATTCCTTTCCCGACCAGAACCAGCTACTGTTCGTCACCGTGTTTTTATACTCGCCGTTCTGTTCGTCGATCCGCTTCAGATTTACATAGTCCTCTTCTTTTATGCTCAGACTCTTCTTTGAAAGGAGATATTCCTGAATCTGATTATAAATATGAATGATGACTGCCATCAACGGAACCGCAATGATCATTCCCACAAATCCGCACAATCCGCCGAACAGCAGGATCGAAAACAGTACACCAAAGCTGGAAACACCTGTGGAATTTCCCAGGATCTTCGGTCCTAAAATATTTCCGTCAAACTGCTGAAGCACAAGGATCAGCCCAATAAAGTACAGACACTGTTTCGGACTGATGAGGAATACGAGGATCGCGCACGGAGCTGCTCCAATAAATGGTCGAAGACCGGTATCACATTCGTCACTCCGATGATCACGCTGATCAGCAGCTCATACGGCAGCTTAAACAGATGCATCAGGATAAAGCAGAGAATTCCGATGATCAGGGAATCGATCAGTTTTCCGATAATAAAGCCGGAAAACGCTTTTTAATAAACTGGAATTCAGCCACAACGATATTGGCCGCTTTCAGTGGAAGAACGGAATAAATAAATTTTTTCCCTGCGCTGATAGGGATTCCTTGATATTTAACAGATAGATCATAACGATCAATCCGATCAGCATGTTTTTTGTCAACGTGATCACATTCATGACTCCGCTGGATACGCCGCCGACAATCTTCTCAATATTCTGGAAGTTCTGGAAATTGGAGAGATTCGACATTAAGTCCGTCTCCATCCAGCTCTGAAAATACTGGGCTGACTGCTCGTAAATATTTAAGATTGCCTGCTCCACCGGCGGGTTGTTCACGAAGAATTCCGTCAGCCAGTCATACACGTTCTGAAATAAACCGGCATCATGTTGATGATCCCCACGATACTGGAATAGAGCTGCGGGATGATCATGCTGGAAAGGCTTACGACCACCACGATCAGAAACGCAAGGCTTATCACTGTTCCAACGGCTTTTCCAAGGAAATTGCCGAAGGATTCACTCTTGAACCGTTTCTTTGGCGCGATCTTCTTTTTCCTCGTCCTCTTTTTTCTTGTCGTCATCATGCACATACACGACTGTATTGTAGCACCGGTTATAGACCGGAGACATTAAAAAAGCAAGTACAGCGCCGTAGATCACCGGTGCCAGGACAAACCGTACTTTTCCCAGAAAGGCAAACACTGCATTCCTCTCAGAAACAGAAAGACGACAAACACCGCTGCGATCAGTACAAGGATTGCCGTCACCCCCATGTAAATGTATCGTTCGAACCGTTCATTTTTCATAAAAAAGTTTCTCCTTTGCAGCAGCTTCTCTCACCCCTGCCACGGGTGGCGAAGCCTGTTTGCACCCATAATATCATACTTCGGTCATTTAGAAAAAGAGTATTAACAGAATCTGAACATTCCCCGCATTCCAAAACCGTCGTTTGGAAATCCTCGCAGGCGGTCTTTCCTATAAAGTGAAAAGAATGTGCCTTGGCGCATTCTCGCGCCTCGCGCGGTCGCTTGCGACAATCTATATCTTCGCGCGAGTGCGCATCACTGGCACGTTAGTGTCCTTTTCATGTAACAGGAAATTCTGAGAAATTTCCTGTTACATGAAAAAGAAGCAGCGATCTCTCGCTGCTTTTTATCTTTCGCAATCCCAAAAAATGCCGTTTCCTGAATAATTGACGCCTAGCAATGCTAGGTGGGCATCCGCACTTAAACATCTGCCTTCCACTCTTTGGAGGCCTGACATCCGTTCAAGAATATAGGAATCCCGTATGTCAAAATGTAGGTTCAAAATAGACAGGAGTGTCGAACATCCCAGGAATCACATTCCCTTTAACTGAGAACTATTATAGCGCATCACGGATCATTTTTCAAGTTCCATTTCCTGGTGTCATGTATTTTCTGCGACTCATAATTACAACTCCCGACATAGCTGTAAACCGGATCTTCGATCCCTGCTGTACTGTCTGTCTTGTCTTTAACACAGACAAAGCATCCCAAATATCGGCTGATCTTTTTTTACATCATACCTTTTAAGAGCTTTGCTGTCTCCTCCGGTGTCTCACAGAGGTAATCTGTCCCGGCGCTCTGGAGTTCTTCACGGCTTCCATATCCGTAAAGCACGCCGATCACGGAAAGTCCCGTTTTCTTCGCACCGTATACATCATGTTCCCGGTCACCCACCATGATCACGGAAGGCTTCTCCTCCTCGCTGATGCAGTTTTCTTCCAGGACATAGCGGATCACATCGTCCTTATTCACACGTGCTTCATCCATGGACGCGCCGCCGATAAATTTAAAATACTCTGTCAGTTGGAAATATTCCAGGACTTTCTTTGCGGTCTCCTCCGGCTTCGATGTTGCCACATAGAGTTCGAGGCCAGCCTCCTTTAAGGTCTTTAACATATCTTCCACGCCATCGAACGGCGCATTATCCATCCAGCCTTTCACATCGTAGTATTCCCGGAACACATAGATCGCATCATTTGCGTCCTTATCTGAAAAATTATAATATCTCTTAAAGCTGTCGAAGAGCGGCGGTCCCACAAACGGTTTCAAGACCGAAAGGTCATCCACATGGATGCCGTAATGTTTCAGCGCATACCGAACACCCTTCGTGATCCCTGGCATGGAATCCGTCAGTGTGCCGTCAAGATCAAAAAATACTCTTTTTTAACTTCATCATTTTTCCTCTTTCACGTATTTCCAATTTCATGAGTTTTATTATCCCATGCCCCCATTTAAATGTCAATTATAAAATCCTGTACTGCCCTTCCGCCAATCTCCACTATTTTCCATGGCTATCGACTTTTCGTTTTCAAACCGACAGAATATATCACCTGTATTCTATTTCAGATCTGCAGCTGAAAAAAGCGGCACCCACCAGAACCGCTTTTTACGGTTCTGGCACATGCCGCCTTTCCCTTATCCTTTTTATCTGACCCGGGTTTACCGGAAAAACTCGTGATTTCCATGTTTAAACAGGAATTCCAGATGTCTGTCAAACCAGCTGGCGTTCTTTTTTTGATGACGCATGCCGGTTCATAAAATACAGGGCACCGTCCGTTAGGTCTTCACCTGAGAGCGCCCGCCCTACGGCCTCCACCGTCTCGGCTGTGACCCTGCATCTCTTGATGGAGCCGTTGGACACCGGTGAAAACTGGTGTTTCTGGTAGACAACCTTCGTGATCGTGTTCGGGAATGAGTCATTCTCCACACGGTTTAAGATCACGTTCGCCACCATGACACGGCCTTCCATGTCACAGTTTCCAGCTTCCGCCTGCACGATCCGTAGAAGAACATCGTAGTCGCTGTCAGAGTAGCCGGTGAAAACTTCCCTTGCAGGCTCCTCCGCCGCAGTCTCTTCCGCTTCCGCCTGTACCTCTGTCACAGGTGAGCCTTCTGCTTCCGCCTCAACCTGCACAGCTCCGGCCTCTGCGTTTCCCGCAGTTTCCACTTCCGGCCCCGCAGACTCATCCTGAGCCCCATTGCTCTCGTCTGCTTTTTTCCGAAGCTCCTGCGTCCTCGGCGCTGTTCTTATCATTCGTCTCTGTATTTTCAGTTTCTTTCTCGATATCTGCTTCCGTCTCCGCGGATGATGCTTCATCCGCCGTCGTCTCATCCTCTAAAACATTTCCGTCTGTTTCCGGAAGAGCAGTATCTTCTGTCTCCTCCAGACTGTCTTCATCCGAACCTCCTGCGTCTCTGCAAACGCTACGATCGCGTTTTGCCTCCGCCCTGGAAGTCCACAGCTGTAAATGGAATCACTGCAATCAGTGTTGCGCCCATCGTGAGAATTGCCGCATTCCGGTGCATCTTCTTTGTCACACCGGTGAAGAGTGATTTCACAAACTGAAAGACTGTCTGAAGAAATGAGTTCCATGGATTCATTTTGAATACCCTCTTTCTCCGTCCTGTCGCCGGTTGTTCATTCCGACCGTTTTCCGGCCGGTGTCTGTGATTATAGGAGAACGGGAGGCCAAATGTCAATAAGCCATGGCCAACTTTGTTACATTTTACAGCCCGTTTTTTAATGATTGTTACATTTTATTAATATCTTTTCCAAATATTATCGGCATAAAACCTAAATTTTTTGGTGGTATTGGCAAGTATAAAATATTGCAAATGTTACAATTTTGTTAAATATTGATTCCCCACTTTCAGGTGGTTTCCGATAACTTTTTCATTTATGTTAACCATTTTGCTGCAAATCCAGCAGTTTTGCTCCCATAGTCCGCGAGAGCCTGAGGGAAAGCAGTACCTGGAATCCCCTCTGGCCCGCGCTGACAGCGATCGTTTCGTATTTTAACGCCGCCTCATCAATAAAAGTCGGGAACTTTTTCTTCATTCCGATAGGAGAACAGCCACCGCGGATGTACCCCGTTGTGGCTAAAAGATCCTTCATCGGAAGCATCTCAACCTTCTTGTCTCCCGCCGCACTGGCCGCCTTTTTAGATCCACCTCTCCGTCCACAGGAATACAGCAGACGAGAAATCCAGTGCGTTCTCCCTTCAGTACAAGGGTCTTAAACACGCTTCCATGATCCACACCCAGCATGTCCGCCGCATGGCTTCCGGAGAGATCGTTCTCATCCACCGGGTACTCCTTCGCCTCGTAAGGGATTTTCGCGGCATCTAAAAGCCGCATCACATTTGTCTTTGTTTTATCATTTTTTTGCAGATCTGCTCATAAATATTTCCTCCTGAACACAGCCTTTTCCCTGCGCCGCATCTGCCCGCAGTCCGGTATTTAATCCTTTTAGGATGCACATCATTTATACAACGGAATACGCAAAAGCAATAATAAAGAATGTGCCTTGGCACATTTTCGCGCCTCGCGCGGTCGCTTGCGACAATCTACATCTTCGCGCGAGTGCGCATCATTGGCACATGAGTGCCTTTTTTGTGTAATTGGGAATTCCTCGGAATTTCCTATTACACAAAAACGGCAGCAACCTCTGCAATCTGCTTACAGATATCCGCTGCCGTTTATCTACTTTTCGACCTGTTTCTTCTATATATATGGCCCCCTACGACAGGATCATACGGTCGTTCGCAAGTTCGCCGCCTGCAGCTTCCTCAAACTTCGCGAGAAGATCCTGAACTGTCAGGTGTTTCTTCTCCTCTCCGGCCACATCATAGATCACGTGGCCTGCGTTCATCATGATCAGACGGTTTCCGTGGGCGATCGCATCGCGCATGTTGTGAGTGATCATGAGTGTTGTCAGATGCTCACTGTTTACGATCTTGTCGGTTGTCTCAAGAACCTTCGCTGCCGTCTTCGGGTCGAGGGCTGCCGTGTGCTCGTCTAAAGGAGAAGTCTCGGCTTCTTTAAGGTTGCCATGAGAAGGGTCAGCGCCTGTCTCTGTCCGCCGGAGAGAAGTCCGACTTTTGATGTGAGGCGGTCCTCAAGACCAAGGCCTAAGATCTTTAACTGCTCCTGTAGAACTCACGCTCTTTTGCGGTGATTCCGGCCTTCAGGGAACGCGTCATTCCTCTTCTTGCTGCTAATGCCATGTTCTCCTCGATCTGCATGGTGGCAGCCGTTCCTGTCATCGGATCCTGGAATACACGTCCGAGATACTTCGCACGCTTGTGCTCCGGGAGCTTTGTCACGTCGATATCATCGATGGTGATTTTTCCCTCATCCACAAACCACGTTCCTGCGACCGCATTTAACATGGTAGATTTTCCGGCTCCGTTTCCACCGATGACGGTGACAAAATCGCCTTCGTTTAAATGAAGATTTAATCCGTTTAACGCAGTCTTTTCATTGACGGTTCCCGCGTTGAAGGTTTTATAAATACTGTGAAGATCAAGCACGAGGTGCACCTCCTCTTTTTACCGGTTTAGAGAAATATTTGCCTTTCATGTACGGGATCGCAAGGAATACCGCAACGACAAGAGCTGACAGGAGTTTTAAATCGTTGGAATTTAATCCCATCCAGAGTACGACCTGAAGGACCAGATAGTAAATGATCGCGCCGAAGGCAACGGAGAACAGCTTGAAGCCGAAGTTCTGGCTGATCTTTCCGAAAACGACCTCACCGATGATAACGGCTGCAAGACCGATCACGATGGCACCGCGGCCTGCGTTGACATCCGCAAAGCCCTGATACTGGGCATATAAGCCGCTCGCAAAGGCAACGATCCCGTTGGAGATCATAAGACCTAAGATCTTTGTGAAATCGGTATTGATACCCTGGGCACGTGACATATTCTGATTGGAGCCTGTGGCACGGATGGAACATCCGATCTCCGTTCCGAAGAACCAGTAGAGGACTCCGATCAGGATCACAATGATTAATGCCGTCACGAAGATCGTGTTCTTATAAAAAGCGACTCCTTTACATAACGGAGAGACACTAAAAGATCATACTTATCCACGCTGATGGCCTGATTTGCCTTACCACCCATAATGCGAAGGTTGATGGAGTAGAGACCAAGCTGGGTCAGGATTCCCGCGAGGATCGCCGGGATCCCCATCGCCGTGTGAAAGATTCCGGTCACCAGACCCGCGATCATTCCCGCGATAAAGGCTGCAAACAGGGATACCCCTACGGAATGCCCGTTTAACATGAAAATAATGCAGACAGCACCACCCGTACACATGGTTCCATCCACAGTAAGGTCTGCAAGATCGAGGATCTTGTATGTAATATAAACGCCGATTGCCATGATGCCCCAGATGAGTCCCTGTGCACAGGCACCCGGCAATGCATTAAACAATGTTACAAAATTCACGTTTCTTTTCTCCTATGGCTGATGATAGCAAACAGGGTGACAAAAGTTTTTGCTGTTTGCCACCCTGATGTCCTCATAATTTCAAGTCGTTATTATTCTTCGATCGCAACGTAGTCATCCGGAACCGTGATTCCAAGTGCCTCGCAGTTTGCCTTGTTGTATTTCTTTGTTACCTGCGGTGCAAACTCAATCGGCATTTCCTTTACATCCTTGCCGTCCATCAGGATCTCTGCGCCCATCTCACCGGCTTTGTATCCGATATCATAGTAATCGATGGAAAGAGTTGCAGCGCCGCATCCGGAGCAGATTCCCTCTTCACCTGCGATTACCGGAACCTTTGCCGGCAGGCAGATATTGTTTATGATCTCTGCATTGGAAGCAGCCGTATTATCGGTCGGAACATAGAGAACATCGTTCTCTCCTGCTGCTGTTGTTGTTACGGAAGCGATATCGTTGGAGTCTGCGAAGGTGTATTCCTTACAGGTATATCCAAGCTCCTCCAGATATCCTTTTACGGTTGTTGCCTGATATTTGGAGTTCGGCTCTGCGGAACAGTATAATAAGCCGACATTCTTTGCGTCCGGGAACAGCTCGTTGAGCATCGCAGCCTGCTGGTCAAGCGGTGCGAGATCGGAGGTTCCGGAAATGTTAAGACCTGTCGTACCGGTCCAGTTATCGATGTCAAGAGCAGTCGCATAGTCTGTGATGGAAGTTCCGAGGATCGGGATCTCGCTGGTTCCTGCCGCTGCGGCCTGAAGAGCTGCAGTCGCGTTTGCAAGGATCAGATCTACGTCGTTGGAAACGAACTGGTTGATGATCGTCGCGCATGTTGCAGAATCACCGGATGCGTTCTGAAGATCAAATTTTACATTATCACCGAGCTTATCTTTTAATGCAGCCTCAAAGCCTTCTGTCGCCGCATCAAGAGCCGGATGCTGGACTAACTGGCAGATACCTACGTTATAAGTCTTGCCGTCCTCTTTTTGCCGCCTCAGTGGAATCTGCTGCCGCAGCTTCTGTTTTTGCCTCTGTGGCTGCTGCTGTTGTCTCTGCTGTGGAACTGGATCCACAGCCTGTCAGTGCGGAAGCAGCGACAACGGCTGCCATTGCAAATGCTGTTACTTTTTTCATAATATCGATCTCCCCTCAGATTTTACTTTTTTCGGAATCCTTCCCTTCATGCGAGATCCCGTTTTTCAAATGCGTTGTCGCGTTACGCTTTAACGCATGTAAGTGAAACTGTCCTTATCATACACCCGTTTCTGTGATCCGTCAAGTCGCTTTCCCGTTTTTATCTATGCAAAAGCACATTAATTTATATTTCTTAACTCAAAGAATCCCTGATTTTATCCAGGAACCTCTCCCCGTACTTCTCAAACTTAAACTCTCCGACGCCGGAAACCTTCAACATTTCCTCCTTATTTTTGGGTTTTACAAGGCACATATGTACCAGCGTCTTGTCGGAGAATACGATGTAGGGCGGGACTTTTTCTTCCCTTGCGATCTCCTGCGAAGTTCCTTTTAAGAGGTCGAAAAGCGTCGTCTCCTTCTCCGTGAAGTTCTCGCTTCCGGCCGCCATCTTTGGCTTCTTCGCACCGGAAGTCTTCCCAGTCTTCATTCTCTCCTGCTCCTTCGGGAGCTTCATCGTGACTTTCTCATCTTCGCCGTTTAAGAGGGGCGCCGCGTTCTTTCCGAGTTTTACGATGGCGTACTCGTCGGATGTCACCACAAGATATTCCTTCACCTGGAGGAAATTTAAGACCTGGCGCAATCTGTATGTGGGAACCTTCGATAACTCTCCGTAATGGGAATTCTCATCCATATGGTAGTTTCGGATCTTCACCGTCGCTGCCCCATGGACAGTATCCAGGATCACCGTGGTTCCATACCTCTCCCGGCACTCTGCGACGCAGTCCACGATAGCCTTCGCGATCTCCGTCACATCCGTCTCCTCAAACTGTGTCTTACAGTTGGAACAGTTTCCGCAGTATCCGCTTCCGTACTCCCCGAAATACCGCAGGATATACTCTCTCAGGCAGTCGTTCGTAAAGCAATAGAACGTCATTTTTTTCAAGCGCTCCCTGTCTCTCTCTGCAACGATCGATCTCGTCACATCGTCAAGCTCCTCATTATCCCGGTTGTTGTCGATAAACATCTGGTTTGTAACCACATCTCGGCCGCCGTAGAGCAGCAGGCAGTCCGCCGGTTCCCCGTCACGCCCCGCGCGGCCGGCTTCCTGATAATAGCTCTCCATATTCTTCGGCATATTGTAGTGGATCACAAAGCGGACGTTCGACTTGTCAATTCCCATGCCAAAAGCATTGGTCGCCACAATGATCTGCGCCCGGTCGAAGATGAAATCCTCCTGATTCTGTTTTCTCTCGCTGTCGGAAAGTCCCGCGTGGTATCTCGTCACGGAAAAGCCGTCCTTCATCAGCTTCTCCGTCACCTCCTCCACGAGTTTTCTCGTCAGGCAGTAAACGATGCCGCACTGACCGGCGTGTTCTTCGATATATGTCTTTACCGCCGCATACTTGTCCTTCGGGCTCTGGACCTCGAAATAGAGGTTTGGACGGTCGAATCCTGTTGTCGTCACCACCGGATCCTGGAGTTTCAGGAGATCGATAATATCATCCCGAACCTCCGCCGTCGCCGTTGCCGTGAAGGCGCTGACTACCGGACGTTTCGGGGTGTACACAAAAATTCTTCTATTTTTAGGTAACCGGGCCTGAAATCCTGCCCCCACTGGGACACACAGTGGGCCTCATCCACCGCTACCATAGCGATCTTCGCGTGGACGGCAAAATCGAGAAATTCCGGTGTCAGAAGGCGCTCCGGCGCGACGTAGATGATCGGATATCGACCCTCGCGGGCATATCCCAGCGCTTTATAATACTGCCCTGATGTCAGGGAACTGTTTAAATAGGCCGCATGGACTCCCGCCTGGTTCAGCGCGCTGACCTGGTCCTTCATTAAGGAAATTAACGGTGAGATCACAAGCGTAATTCCCCGTTCTCCCCTGCCATCAACGCCGGGATCTGGTAACAGAGCGACTTTCCCGCACCCGTCGGCATGATTCCAAGTACGTCCCTGCCGGAGGTAATCGCGTCGATCATCTTTTCCTGTCCGTCCCGGAAAGCGTCATAGCCGAAATACTGTTTTAATACCTCATATTTATCCATAAAAGCATAATACCTTTCCAAATCTGATAAAGTATCGAGCAAAGTCTGCTATTGAAGCATTATTCAAATGGAACATAAAGAAAAACGATGCCGCAGCGCAGCTAAGAGCATATCGAATATCAGATCATTCAGAATCAAGAATTTATTGTTGTTCCATAATATCACGCTCCTGCTCTCTGTGCAAGCCCGCAGTCCATAAACTTTTATAAAAGATGTCGCTTTTCCATCCCTGTGCCCATTCATTTTCCCGTTACTGTTCACGCTTTGCGCAAACAGTAACTGATTTTGCCGATGCTTCGCATTCCGAATCGGCAAAATCCACTACCACCACTGTATTGTACGGAATTTTCAGTTCAGAAAATTCCTACCCGTGTACAGTAACATTTTCCCCGGCTTTTCATCTTGTAATCTCCCCCAATATTGCTATAATTGGATACAATACAGATACACCCGAAAAGGGATTTACGGAGGAAAGAACATGAACTTTTTAGAAGAGCGTATCGCGAAAGACGGTGTGGTAAAAGAAGGAAATGTATTAAAGGTTGACAGCTTTTAAACCATCAGATGGATATCGAACTTTTTGACGAGATGGGCGCAGAGTTCAAGCGCCGTTTTGCAAATGAAAATATCAACAAGATCCTGACCATCGAGGCATCCGGGATCGGTATCGCCTGTATCGCGGCAATGCATTTCCATGTGCCGGTCGTTTTCGCGAAAAAATCCCAGAGCGTAAACCTTGACGGCGAAATGTATGTGGCGGAGGTGGAATCCTTTACCCATAAATGCAAAAACCAGGTCATCGTATCCAAGAAATTCCTTTCCCCGGATGACCATGTTTTAATTATCGATGACTTCCTTTTGCGAACGGTTATGCCCTTCAGGGACTGATCTCCATTGTCCATGAGGCGGGCGCTACAGTTGAAGGAATCGGCATCGTGGTAGAAAAAGGATTCCAGATCGGCGGACAGGTCATCAGAAATCTGGGCTACCACTTAGAGTCCTTAGCCATCGTTGAGTCCATGGACCCGGCTGCCGGCACTGTAAAATTCCGCGAACAGGACTAATGTAAAAACGGATACTTTCGCTTCCGGCAGGAATGCCGGAGTGCAGAGTATCCGTTTTCTATTTCTTCTTTCTATTTCTTCTCTTCTTTCGGTAACGGAATCGCAAGAACCGTCTGGATCACCTTGTTCTCCACTTTCATGATCTTTAACAGATAGTCCCCGATCCGGACACTCCCTTCTCTCCCGCTTTCGGGATATGTCCAAGCCTGGACACCATGAAACCGTTCAACGTGTCAAAGTTATCCTTATCTTCCTTATCAAATTCCACCCCAAGAGTCTCCTCCACATCATCTAAGAGTGTGAGACCGGTAAGCTCATATGTACCATTCTTTCTGGAAACGATATCCGGCTCTTCCTTATCATACTCGTCCAGAATATTTCCGACGATCTCCTCTAAGATATCCTCCATCGTGACGATACCCGCAAGCTGACCATACTCATCCACGACCAGCTCGATATGGATCTTCTGGGACTGCATCTCCTTAAAGAGTGCGTTGATATTCTTCGTCTCCGGAATAAAGTGGGGACTTCTGAGCAGACCCTTGATCTTTTGATCGGCGTATTTAAATGTTCTTTCGAGTCTGTATAATGAAGCATGTCCCGCATGTGGAGAATACCGATGATATTATCGATATCTTCCTCGTAAACCGGGAATCTCGAGTAATTTGCTTCCTTCACAACGAAATCCAGCGCTTCCTTAAGCGTGATCTCCCTGTCCAACGCAAGGACAGCCGTGCGGTGCGTCATGATATCCGCCGCCACTTTATCATCGAACTCAAAGATATTCGTGATCATCTCCGCCTCACTGGCCTCTAAAACCCCCCTGCTCATGACCTTCATTGACCATGTACATGATGTCTTCCTCGGTCACATTGTCATCTTTTTCGCGGATATTGATGCCCACCGCCTTCAGGGAAATATAGGCAAACTGATCCATCAGCCACGCGAAGGGAAAGAGGAATTTTGCCACAAGCTCCACCAGTGGAAGCACCTTATAACAGAACCGGATCGGACTTTTCGCAGCGATGCGCTTCGGGATCACGATCCCCAGTCCCGTGAGCAGGAATGCGATTCCCACAAGTCCCGCGACATATGAAATTCCAACGGCTGCCAGATGCGGCAGCTTCGTGCGCACTCCGAGCAGCGCCGTCAGATTTCGTACCACAAACAGCAGGGAAGAGGCACCCATTGCCAGTGTCAGGATACTCGTCGCCAGCTGATTCGTGCGGATAAAGAGATACGGATCCTCCTGGATCTTCAGAAGCTTTTCCGCCCTCTTATTCCCCTCGTCGCGCTCATCCTCCAGCGCGCTGGTGTTCAGCGCCTGAACCGCCGCACCGAATCCGTACATCACCGCAAACAGGATCACCGATGCGGCAAATAAAACAATTCCTATCCACGAATTGCCATCGTCCATGAGAATTACCTACACTCCTTTATCATTTTCAGTACTGCATCCAGCCGTTTCCAGATCCATGGCTGAATTGTTTCAAAGATCCATTCCACATCGGCTGTGCCGATAGGATTTTTGTCTTCTAGTTTAAGTTTTCTTACGGTCAGCGCAGTAAATGCGCAGACCTACTGAACAGTTACTATTTGTCCACTATAGCATTAAATCCATGCCCCGTCAAGGAATACACCCGCGATTATGTAACAGGTTCCGCCCCTTTCACAGGCATTTTTCCTAATAGCCTCCAAGTTCCAAGCTGACCTTCAGCGCCTCGTCCACCGGCCTAACAGCTCCCCGTCGATATGGCAGATCTTTTCCCTGAGCCTCTGCTTGTCGATGGTCCGAAGCTGTTCTAAAAAGGATCACGAGTCCTTCACCATGTCACAGTCTCTGGCGGAAAGCTCCACATGGGTAGGAAGTTTTGCCTTATTCATCCTTGATGTGATCGCCGCGCAGATCACCGTGGGACTATGCTTGTTCCCCACATCGTTCTGGATCACGAGCACAGGCCGCACGCCTCCTGCTCGAACCGACTACCGGTCTCAGATCCGCATAATAGATATCGCCCCGTCTGATAATCACAAGTCTCACACTCCGCCTGAATTTCTATGCGGTCAGCAATCCGGGGCTGTGCCTGCACCTGTCCCCGGCGGCTGCCGCGCTCCCTCAAGAAGCCTGCAACGCGTGCTTCTTATAGTCCAGAGTATTTCCCACTTATGATATTTTATTCAGACGTACCAGTTTTCGAGCATGACCGTCAGAAGCCTTCGTACTCCTCATCCCTGCACATCATGCCGCCCACTTCTTTTCCATTCTTCACGTACCGCCGCGGCACACGTTTTCCTATCAGGCATGGGATCTCGTAATGGAATCCGCCGGAAATCTCTGCAAGCTCCTCCATAGTGATCTCCTGATTCCCGTCTCTGCCCACAAGAGTCACAGAATCTCCCTCTTTGGCCTCCGGGATCCCCGTAAGATCCGCCATAAACTGGTCCATGCAGATCCGTCCTAAGATCTTTGCCCGTTTTCCATGGATCAGCACTTCTCCTTTTCCGGAGAGATTTCTCGGATAGCCGTCCCCGTAACCTGCAGAGACCGTAGCGATCCGCATCGTCTTCTCCGCCTTAAAGGTTCCGCCGTAGCTGACCTCCGTTCCCGGTCCGATCTCCTTGATGTAAGTGATAAAGCTCTTTAACGCCATCGCCGGTTTCAGAGAAATGATATCCTGTTTTACTTCATCCGACGGGTACAGGCCGTAGATCGTGATTCCCGCGCGGACCGCGTCCATGTTAAAATCGGGGAGTTCCACGATTCCGGCGCTGTTGGAACAGTGGCAGACCGGGACGTCCACGCCGGCTGCCTTCACATCATCGCAGAA
>VOFH01000596.1_pt1 | contig 22000 bp, 29 predicted proteins | sample 5384091 | NCBI WGS metagenome assembly VOFH01 (sample SAMN12384727, study PRJNA508395) | human gut metagenome | isolation source: healthy gut G | host: Homo sapiens
GATTTGATCAGATCTCTGATCGTAACCTCCCCGGTTCCTTCTACGTTCGCGTTCCTTGCCTCCAGTCTTACAAGATTCTTTATATTCTGAATCTGCAATTCTGCATTGTCTTCAATTGTGATGATGCGTTCATTTTTTGGAATGTACTGCGATAATGCATTTAAGAATGTGGTTTTCCGGATCCGGTTCCACCACTGATGAATATATTGTATCCGGCGGCTACTAATGAAGCCAGAAATCCCTGATACTTCTGAATTGATTGACTGCCATTCCATCAGTTTATTCATTGTAATTACTTCTTTTGCAAATTTTCAGATTGTAACGATCGGTCCGTTCAGCGCTACCGGTGGCAGCACAACATTTACACGAGATCCGTCCGCAAGTCTGGCATCCACTATCGGTGATGCCTCATTTACCAGTCTGTTAGATCCTGCCACGATCTGCTGGATCACATCTTCCAGCTTGTCCGCCGACAAGAATCTTTTATCTGACTGGGATATCCTCCTGCCTTTTCAATAAAAATATTTTGTGTTCCATTGATCATAATCTCTGTAATATCATCATCTTCCAGAAATTCCTGCAACAGATCCAGTTTCCGGAATGCATTGAAAAGTTCTTTTCCAAGCATTGTCTTCTGATCAAGCGGCAGATATTCTTCCTGTGAGACTTCCTGAAGTACTTCATAGATCAATTCTGTCAGCTCTTCATCCTCCATGTCCCTTTGTCATATCTAATCTGGCCAGGATTCTTGCATGGAGCTGCTCTGCTTCTATCATTCTTTATCATCCTTCCAGTTCTTTTTTATCATCTTATGTCTGACATCATCGTATCCCATCAGATGTAACTCCTCTTCAAACTGGAACATCTTTGCCTGCGCCACCTCCTCTTTTATTACTGCTACATGTATCTCTGTACACATCCTCAGAAGTTCATATACACCCCGGATTCCTTCATCGATATCCAATATCAGCACTTCATATATGCTCTGGCTGGCAATCTGCTCTATGAATCTCATCCATTCTTCTATCTTTACTGCCTTCAGATCTTCCGACATCCTCATTGGCAGAAGATAGTCAAGCGGCCCCATATGCTTTACCATACCCGCAAGTGCTGCTCTTAAATGCTTCTTTTCCTGTCTCGAATAATAGAGTGCATCTGCGACTGTCTGTCCAATCTCAGGAAAATGACCGCCGATACCTCCATACATCTCGAGATTCAGATACAATACATTATATGTTTTGGCCAGATCTTTCCCCAGTCTCAATGCATATCCGGTCTTCCTGCTTCGATGAACAGGGGAAAATATTCCGATGATCCGAACCTTTTCTTTCTTCACCGTGCCAAGAAAGAAATTCCCCGGTTCTACCGACTCCTGGCACTGTTCGATCACATCTCTTAAGATGGCCTCTCCGGACTGATATTTATTAATAAGTTTCTCATGCGTCTCATGTGCCACGTCTTCCGATTGTGTCAGAACAAACACACTTTCTGCCCGTACTTTTTGCCGCTCTTCCTGTGGATAACCGCTGCCGATCAGAAGAATATCAATCGGTGATTCCTCCTGCAGTCTCAGGGCCTGCGCAACACTGTTACACACCTGCACTCCAAGCGCCAATTCCTTGGTCTTCATAAAAAAAAATGTGCAAGCGCCGCCGCATATCTCTCTTCCTGGTCGCAAATTACCAGATTTCTGCTTACCACATACTATCCCTCCTTCAATACATTATAAAAATGTCTGAAACGTCTTGCCGATATGGCACTGAATTCATTGAATCTTTTGAATCTAACAATTAGAACTACAAATCAGATACAAGCTACTTCGTAACTTGTAGGCTGATTATATACCTGATAATTTATATTTGTCTATGGTATTTTTAAAAATTTTTAATCTTTTGTGCAATGTTCACATAATTTGATAGAAAGTTATACCGTAAAGCATGGCAACCCCAGGAAATCCAAGGATTCCCGATGTCAAAAATGTGACAGGATTCATTCCCACACACGCAGAAATCCCCTGTCCGTCAAGAAATCCGTTTACAAAAAATATAATTGCGAAGCTGACAATTCCTCGAACCAGGAAATTTACTGCAATTTTTGTTCCCCATTTCTTCATAATTGTTCTTATTTCTTTTTACTTTTTTAATTATATGTCCTTTTATCCATACTTTATTCCACTCTTTTATATACTTTGGTATCTACAGAACCCGCCACCAGCAGTTTCTTCCGAACGCATGGCGATACAAAAAAACAGGTCCGGAATTCCTTTTCCAAACCTGTTTTTCATATCTTATAACGAAATCTTAATTTCCCTGTCCGTGCGGTGATACTTATGATAGTTTACTCCTGCCGCATCAAACATCTTCATGGAAGCCATTACCGCAGCTGTACCCTCGTATTTATTACAATCATAGATAACCTCTTTAATCCCGCTTTGAATGATTGCTTTGGCACATTCATTGCATGGGAATAAGGATACATATAATTTAGCTCCTTCAAGACTGCCGCCCCGGTAATTCAGGATCGCATTCAGCTCACTGTGAACCGTATATACATATTTGGTCTCCAAAGGATCGTCCCCTTCTCTTCCCCATGGAAATACATCGTCCGAGCAGCCTGTCGGCAGACCATTATATCCCATTGACAGAATCTTATTATCCTGACTGACTATACAACATCCAACCTGCGTATTTGGATCTTTAGAACGCATTCCCGAAAGTTTGGCAACTCCCATGAAATATTCATCCCAGCTTATATAATCCTTTCTTTTATCTCCCATATGTTTCTCCTCGTCACTATTTTGTTCCGAAAATACGGTCTCCTGCGTCACCAAGTCCCGGAACAATATATTTATGTTCATTTAAATGATCATCCAGTGCACCGATATAGATATCCACATCCGGGTGTACTTCCTGCAGTTTCTTTACACCTTCCGGTGCTGCAATGATACACATGAAGCGGATATCTTTACACCTTTCTGTTTCAGCATCTGAAGTGCTGCTATACATGATCCACCGGTTGCCAGCATCGGATCTACGACAAATACTTCTCTTTCATCGCAGTCAGATGGCAGTTTGCAGTAATATTCAACCGGTTCGTATGTCTGCGGATCTCTGTAAAGACCGATATGTCCAACCTTTGCAGATGGGATCATATTTAACATTCCATCTACCATTCCAAGGCCTGCTCTTAAGATCGGAACTACAGCCAGTTTCTTACCACTTAACTGCTTACCTGTCATCTCGCAGATTGGTGTTTTTATCTTAACATCTTCCATCTTCAGATCTCTTGTTGCTTCATAACACATCAATGATGCGATCTCCCCAACAATTTCTCTGAATTCTTTTGATCCTACTTCCTCATTGCGGATGTAGTTGATTTTATGCTGAATAAGCGGATGATCCATAACCTGTACTTTCGACATTATTCTCCTCCTTGTTGTGCAATGTATCATACCAATTTTTTCTATATGATGTCCTGCAGCCTTCAGAAGACGGTTCATGATCGCACTTCCGATTCCCGCAGTATCAAACGACTCACTGTAGATATAATCTACCTGGTCGTCATCAAACTCTCTTAATATCCGGAACAGATTCGCAGCAATCGTAGACTCATCGGCTCTTGTTCCGATACATTTTACATCACCGGATTTGTAATCAGCTACGGTTTCTTCTGTTCCGATCACTCCTACCTTATAGCCTGCTTCGGATTTTTCCTTTGCGCGCTTATTAATCTCTTTTACTACTTTTTCAAGCGGTCCTTCTATGATCGTCAGATCTGCTTTTGGTGCATAATGACGGTACTTCATTCCCGGTGCTTTCGGCACCTGTTTGCTGTCCGGTCTGATCAGTGTCCGGTCAACTGTAACCTCCCCGCTTACTTCTTCGAACATTTCTTTTGTGATCGCTCCGGGTCTTAAGATCATCGGCGGCTCTACTGTCACATCCAGTATCGTTGATTCCACGCCAATCTCCACAGCACCGCCGTCTACGATCATATCCACTCTGCCTGTCAGATCCTCTGCCACATGCTGTGCAGTCGTCGGGCTTGGTCTTCCCGATGTATTGGCACTTGGTGCGGCGATATAACCGCCACCCGCATCTATTACTTCTCTTGCGATCTCGTCTACCGGCATTCTGACAGCAACCGTATCAAGACCTCCCGTCGTTCCATACGGCACAATATCACTCTTATTAAAGATCATTGTAAGCGGTCCTGGCCAGTATTTTTCTGCAACTTTAACCGCTTTCTCCGGAACTTCTGAGACAATTTTATCCAGTGCTTTCATATTCGTGATATGGATGATCAAAGGGTTATCGGACGGTCTTCCTTTTGCGGCATATATCTTCTTTGCCGCATCTTCATTCAATGCATCGGCTCCCAGACCATATACAGTCTCTGTGGGAAATGCAACCAGACCTCCTTCTTTTTAAGATCCGTCCTGCTTCTCTTATAATATCTGTATTTTTTGATTTTTATCTATTTTCTCTATTATTGTTTTCATGATTTTCATTATACTACACTCTAGTTTTTCCACACAAGCAATGATTCCTTTCGTAATTGCATCTGCCATCTTCTTCTGATACTTCGTATCGGTCAGCTTCGCGGCCTCTTCCGGATTACTTAAGAAGCCACACTCAACGATAATCGTCGGTACTTCCGTACGTTTGAGCAGATAGTATGTATCATTTGCTTTTTGCCTGTCTTGTATTCGTCTCATCCACTGTAAGAAGGGCTTTTTGCATCTGCTCCGCCATTCTCTTTCCTTCTTCCGAATGAGAATAATAAAAGACCTGTGCACCCCGTATCTGTTCATCCTGATAACTGTTCTGGTGTATACTTACCGCTGCCTGCGGCATTGTTTTATTGATGATCTCTACTCTTGCTTTCATATCATGGATCTTATTATTTCCGGCCTGTGGATCGCCGAGCATCTCATCTTTTCTCTTGTCATTACAACTTCCCAGCCTTTTTTTCTCCAGTCTTTTTTAATTTTTCTGGCGATCTCAAGATTGACATCCTTTTCTTTGCCTGATTCACACCGATCTTTCCCGGATCATCCCCGCCGTGCCCGCTGTCAAGAACGATTATCTTATTTTTCGCTGTTATATTTCCACTGGATACAAGTTTTTTTTGCAGATTCTTACTGAGCAGCACAAGTACCGCCAGAAAAAGTAACAGTACTGCCAGTTCTATTTTTTTTCGCAAATAAAAATACCTCCTGCAATTCATATATTCTACTATATGACTGCAAGAGGTATTTTATCTGTTATTTAGTTTTGATTAATTTACATATTTTTGAATCAGATTCAGATATCCGTGCTTTCCTGTCCCAAAAGACCACTCAGCGGTACCTGCAAGCTTATACTTCTGCATGAGCTTAAGTTTTTGGTTCGATGGATTTGGCATCTTCCAGCCAGATCTCGTATTTTGCTCCGTCTGCTTCCCATGTTGCATAATTCTGTCCGGCCTTCTTGTCCCATGTCGTCTCAACCCCTGAGCCTGCTTAATCTGCGCCTGGGCATTATCCATACCATATGCCACACTTTCTACATTGACAGAATACTCTGCCGCATCTGTTCCCTTTTCACTTGCCAGCTCTTCTTCTGTCTTCGGTGTTTCTTTCCACAGACGTGTAAAGAACGGAATTCCACTGATAACTTTTTTAGCCGGAACTTCTTTTAATGTCTCCTCAATACCTTCTTTTACATAATTATATGAGGATACCGGTCCTGCCTCAGGGGAAACGCATAATATTCATCATAGCCCATGATCACTACATAATCTGCTACAATTCCCTGCTCCTTACGGTCATACTGCGTATTAAAACTCTTCCGGAACATAATTGTCCACCGATAATACCAGACCATTCTGTCTGCACTTCACCGATAATTCACGAATGAATTCTATATAATGTTCTCCGCATTTATCAGATATCTTCTCGAAATCTACATTAATACCGTCTACCCCAACACGCAACGCTTCAGCGATCAGCTGTGTGATCAGCGTTTCACGTCTTGATGTATAACTAAGCAATTCGTAAGATTCCTGTTCTGAACTGATTCCTCCGTCAAAGTCTCTGACGGTCATCCACACTTCGATATTCTGCTGATGTGCATAACTTACATAATCAGATGATGCAATAGATGTAATATTGCCGCTGGTATCTGCCACATGCACCCATGTCGGTGCCAGTGTCGTAAGACCTTTGGTCTGTGCGATCTTCTGTGCCACTCCCTTATTAGCATCCTGATTTGTTACATTATGCCATGCCATATTAATGGTGTAATCCTTTGAAATGCTTGAATAGTTCTGCTCATCGAATTTTCTTGTAATGTTCTTCTTCTCTTCATTCTTCAGAGTATTGTTCTTAACATATCCGATCACACCTTCTTTTGTGCGGATCTTCTTCCAGTTTTCTTCACTTTCGATGATTGTTACTTCATCTTTTTTTTTTCTTGAGTTCTGCCAGTACAGGGCTCTTTACTCCACCCTGATAACGCACCTGTGTATTCTTCTTTACAGTTGCCACATCCGTTTTGCCCCATTTGGTTCTGATCATTACATGATCCGGATTACTTGACATTTCATAATCAATATTGGTGTACTGCTGGACAAAATCCAACGCGATATATGCTGTGTTTCCTTCTGTTTTTAAAATGACGTAATCTTCGCTCTTTTTCTCTCTGGATACCGAATAATCCTTGCTGCCCACATCTACCGATATCATATCCTTCGGAAGCATATACAACAGTACATTCTCATTCGAATCCCAGTAAAAACGGCTGTTAATGTAATCTCTTACGACATCATACGCAACATAAGCCTTTCCGTCCGACAATTTACCCCTTGGCCTCTACGACCTTGTTATCTACAGTGATTCCAAGCTGTCCGTCTTTTTCAATTCCATAATATTTCTTCATATCATATTGCTCTTTTGACGGGCTGTATCGTTTCCATATAACAATCCCTGCTATTGCTGCAATTACTAATATTATTAACAGGACAAGCTGGATCATGCGGTTTCTCTGTCGTCTTCTTCTCATGCGCGCTCTGTCCGCAGAACTTCTCCTACCTGTCGGTCTTCTTCCAGGCGTCTGTCCGGATGTCCTTCTGTTTCTGCTCTGCGAAGCCGGTCTTCCGGATGGTCTTGCACTTGTTTTTTTTTCTGTTATTATATGTGCGGCTATTTCTTCCTCTGTCTTCCATGCTGCACCTCCTACAGAAGACATTATAGCAAAACGTTAGATACACGTCATTATATTTCGACATTTTCATCAAAACTTTCGTTCTGATCTGCGGGGTATTTACATATTTTCTTCCATTAAATTGTTATATTCTGGAACCACACTTCTTTCACATCGCCTTTGTCATTCAGCACATAATCCCTCATATAGGACTGGTGTTCACACATTGTATGCGCCTGTACGATCTGCATAGGACTGGCCGGTACCCCATTGATCCTGAGGCTTATATTTTTCTTTCAAAACCAGTCAGTTCCTGAAACATCTCTTTCATCTCTTCTTTCTCCCCCATACTGCTTCCTCCTCTTTACCGGATGATAACCGTGGTTGTCACGCATATTTTACGGTCAGGGGAGATGCTTGTGATACAATACTGTCCTTCTATGCAGCAACTGATAAATATAACTGGAAAACAGTTCCGGCAATTATGTAATTGTAAAAATAAATTGTTAACGTGAAATATCTGCCTGAAACGGCTGTAATTAATCTGATTTGTCATTGATAGATTCATTCCACCCGGAATGTGGAATTGAAATAAAATTCAGGAAATTCTTTTCCTGATGTTCTAATAACACAGTTATCAGGGAAAACTATCTTCCAGTAGGGCCATTATATCCGATTCATTTTGAAGAATCAAGTCTTTTTTATTTTTATATTCCACTTTGTTTATATTAAATTTATTGAACATCCAACATTTTGTATGATATACTATTTTAGAAGGAAGTGATGATTATGAAGATTGAAAAAATCAGTGACAACCAGATCCGTTGTACTCTGACACGTGCCGATCTTGCTGACCGTCAGTTACAGCTCAGTGAACTGGCATACGGAACCGAGAAAGCCAAATCACTTTTCCGCGATATGATGCAACAGGCAGCCTTCGAATTTGGTTTTGAAGCAGAAGATATTCCTCTTATGATCGAGGCTATCCCTTCTGCAGATTCGATCGTGCTGATAATTACGAAAGTCGAGGACCCAGAAGAACTCGATACTAGATTTTCAAAATTTGCACCTTCTTCCATAGCTGACGCCAAGAAGAAGAATACTCCAGGCAAGCTGGAAGGAGCAGAAGGTTTACTTGATCTGCTCGGAAAGGTTCAGGAATCTTTTGAAGCACAGGCAGCACAGACTGCAAAAGCAGCTTCTGAGACTTCAGATGATAATACAGATAAGAAGGATTCCGGTAACAATATCCGGCTCTTTTCTTTCCCTGTAATGGAGAATGTACTGAAGGCCGCTCATCTGCTGGCTCCGATGTACCACGGTTCCAATACATTATACAAAGATGATCAGGAAGAGATGTATCTGCTGGCACTTGCACAGTCAGACCATTCCACCGCAGATTTTAACCGTATCTGTAATATGTTATCCGAGTACGGTGCATTAGAAAGTGCATCCGGTGCAACATTTGCATTTTTAGAAGAGCACTGTGAGACATTCCTTTCCGGGAATGCGGTTCAGCAGCTTGCGAATATTTAATCTGCATACTCTGGTATACTAAAAAGGCTCTACGGGATAATTCCCCGTAGAGCTTTTTTATACTCATTTTATATTATGCCTGGCTTGCTTCCAGTGTTGCATTTAACTTTGCAACTAAAAGGTCTGGATCGATTCCATGTCCCATAGCGCCTTCTTCGATAGATTCCATCTGAGAATGTGGGCATCCGATGCAACCCATTCCTGCTTCCATCAGATCGTCAACAAGCTTTGGACATGTAGAATAGTATTTGGAAAGCAGCTCACCAAATGTCATGTCTTTTGTAATCTGTGCCATCTTATCGCCTCCTTTTTATTTCAGTGTTTCCATTATAGTAGCTTTTTACCATTGTGTAAACATTTTCTGCAAATTTATTCCTAATATTTGACTACTTAAAAGTCAATACGAATTCCTTTTTTTCGACAAAACGTCATTTTTATAACAAGTCTACAAAACGTTCGTTCTTTTTCTATCCCCGAGTAATCCCCCGTTTTTCCCACTTTGGGTGTGGATAACGTGGATAACTTTGTGGAAATCCCCATTTTTCTACATTTTTCCTGTTTTTTTGTGTGGATAACTTTTTCCACCATATTTTTTAATATTTTTTACGTTCGATGAAAAGTGTCGATTTTTGTGGATTTTGTACATTGTGGATAACTCTAAATTTATGTGGATAGTGTGGATAACAAAAAGGGACGAAAGATTCGCAAAAATATTTTAAAATCTCCCGTCCGTTTCTGTTATACCAGTCGTCTCACCGTAACAATATTCGTATATGTTGCCGGCAAAATTCCTATCCCTTTTGCACTGTTAATTGCATTTACGATCTGCCCATTTCCCATATAAATTCCAACATGTCCGTCATATAGAATAATGTCTCCCGCAACAGCCTGATCGTAACTTACCGCAGTTCCTACATTCTCCATATCCCACGTCGTACGCGGAAGAGAAATTCCAAAGTGTGCAAATACCGACTGTACGAATCCCGAACAATCCGCTCCGTTTGTCAGGCTTGTACCTCCCCATACATACGGATTACCGATAAACTGGCATGCATAATCTACAATAGCCTGTCCGGTCTGTGCCGCCTGCGTCTGTTGTTCTTCCTGTTGTTTGGCCGCTTCTTCTGCTGCCTTTTTCTCCTCCTCGGCTTTTTGTTCTGCCTTTTTTTGAAGCCTTGCGGCCTCTTCTTTCTTTTGATTCTGCATACGTAAATGCTTCCTTAGCATTTTCCGTATCCTTCTTCTGCACAAGTTCTTCTGCTTTTTTCTGTGCTTCATTTCCTACTGTTATATACTCGGAATATACATATCCGGTGACATTACCCGACTGCACTTTCGTCCATTCTCCTACCGGGCCTATGATTTTTGCCGCGTAATCCGGATATAATTTTCCGACCCATTCGCTTTCTGTCGTCGGTTCACTTCTTATATAAAGAAATGACTGTACATTGGCGAATGCCATATCTAAATACTCTCCCTTTTTGTGTCGGTACAAGGTAATCCTTTACCGAAATTGTCCCTTCTCTGACGTGTAACATTCTCCAAGTACCTGCTCAATTCCTGCTGTCGGCATATCCTGCGTATCATCTATATCTGCAGCCTGCGCCATAATCGGAAACGCCGTTATGGCTCCTGTCACAGTAACCAGGAACAATCCTTTTTTTAGATTTGAATGCATAAACTCCCTCCTTTATGTTTTCTTATCTTTTGTAATTGTTACAGAATTGTTACATATGTTACGTTTGTTATTATAACATTACAGCACGTTTTGTCAAGGTTTTCTTTGATTATAATACATTTAATATTCGATTTATATTTATTATTTGTTACATTTTGTTACATTCATTCTTTTATATTGACAAAATATATCATCCGAATTATACTAAAGATATATCAATTATAGTAATTATTATCATTATTGAAGGGAGGATTTATGGCCGGTTTAAAATATATTATCTTTAAGCAAAAGGGGCCTCCATAAAAAAGATTACCTGATGCACACGACTTCTCATCCGACTGCTGATACCGTATATCTTCATATCAAAGAAGAATTCCCTAATATCAGCCTCGGAACCGTATACCGCAACCTGAACCTGCTTGCAGATATCGGAGAAGCGCTTCGGATTCCGACACCGGATGGCGGCGATCGTTTTGATGGACGCTGCGAACCTCATTATCATGTAGTATGCACCAATTGCGGAAATGTATTCGATCTGGAAATGGATGATTCCTATATCCAGAAGATTAATGAAGATGCGAATAAATATTTCGATGGAATCATCGAATCACACACTACACTTTTCCACGGTCTCTGTGGCGAATGTGCCAAAAAATTAAACGAGAATAAATAATAAAATTTATCAAAAACTAATTGACAAACACATAATCGATTATGCTAAATTAATATCAGTAACAATTACTAATATTAATTTAGTGCAACTTAACAGATTATAACTACTCTCTTATCAATCAAAAAAAATTATTATCAAAAAAGAAAAGGAGAACAACACTATGAAAAAATTTGTATGTACAGTATGCGGATATGTTTATGAAGGAGAAGCTGCACCGGAGAAATGTCCAGTATGTGGCGTAGGCGCTGACAAGTTCAAAGAGCAGACAGGTGAAAGAGAATGGGCTGCTGAACACGTTGTAGGTGTGGCAAAAGGTGTAAGCGAAGACATCTTAGCTGACTTAAGAGCTAACTTCGAAGGAGAATGTTCAGAGGTTGGAATGTATCTTGCAATGGCAAGAGTAGCTCACAGAGAAGGCTATCCGGAAATCGGATTATACTATGAAAAAGCTGCATGGGAAGAAGCTGAGCACGCTGCTAAATTCGCAGAACTTCTTGGCGAAGTTGTTACAGACAGCACAAAGAAGAACCTTGAGATGCGTGTAGAAGCTGAGAATGGTGCTACTGCTGGTAAGTTCGATCTTGCTAAACGTGCAAAAGCTTTAAACCTTGATGCAATCCATGATACAGTTTCGCAATTGCGATCACCATAAATACTGCATTGATCACAGTCGCCGGAAGTGATGTGAATGCTGCCACTGCAGCTGCTGCAAATCCACTTCCTACCATCATCATTGCGATCGTGCTCATAGTAAATTCCATGATTACGTTGATACATCCATAGATAAATGCGCAGACAACTGCTGCTCCGTATTCTTTCTTCTTGTCTCCGTCTGCTTTCTTCTTAAGCATCATGAAAAGTGCTCCGACGATCAGACATTTTACTGCTGTCTCCACAAATGTCTTCGGCGCATCCTGCATGTAACCATTCAGCATATCAAAGATTGTAAGTCCAAGTGTCCCTGATACAGCTCCTCTCTTGCCACCCTGAAGTAACAGTCCCATTACGACAAATATATGTCCAAAATGGAGAAATGGTGTTCCGACTGCTGCCGGAAGTGGAATCCTAAACGACTGAATTCCAAGAAATGTAATTGCTGTAAAGAATGCCGTGATCACAAGGTTCTTTACTTTATTATCATTCATTGTCCTGCCTGCTGTTATATTTGTACTCATTGTACTCTCCTTCCTGCACACTTCCATCGTGTGTATAACAGATGAATCTCTCATCTGCCATAATTTAATACCGCATAATATATTATCACGAAAGTGGATGTGTCCATACAGCCAGTTGTTCTATTTTCGCACAGGCCACTTTATATAATACTTTGATTTTAAAAATATTTTTGTTTTTCTACTTGATTTTTTCAGTTTCGGGTATAATATACACATATAGCAAACGTAGTATTAAAAACTACATGTCATATTTTCGACATTCAGGAGGTGCATGATTATGGCAGAGCAGTTAAAAGAACACATTAAAGATCCGGGAAGCGCGATCACACATTTCATCGGAATGTTAATGGCAATCTTCGCAGCAATTCCATTGCTTTTTAAAAGCGGCGCGCGAACCGAGTAAAATTTACATTATCGCAATTGCTGTATATGCGGCAAGCCTGATCTTACTGTACGCCGCAAGCACAACTTACCATACATTCGATAAATCCAGAAAAGTAAATACAATCCTTAAAAAAAATCGACCACATGATGATCAGCGTACTCATTGCCGGAAGTTACACTCCGATCTGTCTGCTGGTACTTGGCGGCAGAACCGGACTCATCCTTCTGGCAATCGTATGGGCATTTGCCATTGCCGGAATCCTGATCAAAGCATTCTGGGTATTCTGTCCGAAATGGGTTTCTTCCGTGCTCTATATCGGCATGGGCTGGACCTGTGTCCTGGCATTTACACAGTTACTGAATTCCTTAAGCCCGGCAGCTTTCGGATGGCTGCTGGCCGGTGGTATCATCTACACCGTTGGCGGCGTGATCTATGCTTTGAAGCTTCCAATCTTTAACAATAAGCACAAATATTTCGGAAGCCATGAGATCTTTCATCTGTTTGTAATGGCCGGAAGTGCCTGCCACTTCGTAGTGATGTATGCATTTGTACTTTAAGTAATATCCATTTATCCTTATATTTCCGGTATACAGAGAACTTGCTGCCGGCAACATCTCTTGCATACTTTAGCAGCTTCTTTCGAACACATGGCGATAAAAAAGAGCCCGCATCACACACGGGATATTAAATAATATCTCTCCCGACTTGATGTGAGCTCTTTTTTCATTTATTCTGCCAGTTCTTTTGCTTCCCGTGTAAGTTTCTTAATCTTCTCAAATTCACCGGCTTTAATCATATCTCCCTTTACCATCCAGCTTCCGCATAAGTTTCCATTACCCTTGATCAATATCTCTTTTTCTTTCCTGGTCAAATGTTTGATCGCATATTCCCGGCTCATTGCCTCATTTTTTGTCTCATGCTCTTCATAATACACAAGCTTCACCGGTCTTCTGGTCTTTGTATACTTTGCTCCTTTTCCACTGTTATGTGCTTTTATCCGCTTATCCAGATCATTTGTCCACCCTGTGTATAACGTGCTGTCCGCACACTTTACGATGTATGTATAATTCATGTAGTTGTCCCCACTTATCCACAATCGGTCCGATTTTTCCTGTAATAATCCACTTTATTTTATCCATTATCCCACGGAAAGTCAATTTTATCCCCTGTTCATAGATTTTTTCCGCATACTTTGATATCGGCAGAACGCTAAAAAGACCGGAAAATTTCTTAAGAATCTCCGGTCCCTTTCTGTTAATCCTGATCCGCCGTATACTCCACCGGATTCACCGGCTGTCCGTCTTTTCGCATCTCAAAATACACATTACAGCCTTCTTTGCTGTAATACTTTGTCGGCTGACTCACATAACCAAGCACACTCTTTGCTTCCACATAATCCCCAACTTTCACCGGGACTTCTTTCAACTGTCCATATAACAGCTCATATCCATTTCCGATATCTACGTTAACCGTTGTTCCGGTCTGTGCACTGACATCGATCGACTTGACGATTCCGGGCGCACCGCAGAGTACCTGGTCGCCTTCTGCGCCTTCGATGATCACAGCCGGATTATACTTGTACTGATCCAGCGTCTGGAAATATACTGTCTTATCCATGCTATAGCTCATGATCACAGCTCCGTTCACCGGCCACAGGATGTAACTGTCTTCCGTAAAGTTGATATTGTGACTTTTTCCTGCCGTTGCCTGGGTTCCGGTCTGACCTGATGATCCGGATGTTCCGGTTCCTTCTGATCCTGAAGTTCCGGTTGTCCCGGAATCTGTTGTCCCAGAGCCCGTTGTTGTTCCGTCTTTCCCGGTTCCGTTACTGTCACTTTCATCCGTATCACTTGTCATATCTTCGTTTTTAATCTTGGATGTTCCGGTTTCTTTTGCCGCTTCGCTGTCTTGTTTCGCCTTTTCTTCCGCCTTCGCCAATTCATTTTTCTGCGTTTTTCTGTAATCATTAAATGTATATGTTCCTGCTATTGCAATCGCTGCCACAAAACATAATACTGCTGCTACGGTAGCACGCCGTTTTGACATTGACGGTTTCTGATTTTTATTCATTTCATCACCACCTCTGACCATATTTTTGCCAGATTGTGATATAGTTATACACCTTTTACGATTTCTGTCACTTCTTTTATCTCCGTTCCATTAAAAAAATATTTTAAAATATTTTTATAGCTTTTTTTCTTCTTCGCCATCTCATTTGCCGTATACTGGCTCATTCCGATCCCATGTCCGGTTCCTCTTGTTGTCACCCGCAATTTGCCGTTATAGCGCTGCAGGGTAAAACAGCTGGATGCCAGGTTATATTTATTTCGGAATTCTTCCCCGCTGATGATATTATCTCCCACACGGATCTTTAATACATATCCTACAGAATCTGTTTCCACTACCTCCACATCCATCGTCCCTATATCTTTTTTCTCCCAATACAACCGTCTGTATCTCATCTTCTGCCTTCACATCCTCCGGGCATTCCACAATCTTCAGATAAGGATACTCCTCCTTTCCAAGAACCTCTTTCGCATCCCTGGTATATCCATTACTCAGATTAAAAAATGGTGTCATCGCCAGACCGTCTTCATAGAATAGCACTTGTCCTGCCGTGGATTCCAGCGCATTTTTAACTTGCGGTAATTTTCTGCATATCGCATCCCCCACGCCGACTTCATCTGTTTCTCGGTCCAGAATTCTTTCTCAAGCTTCTGTCCTTCCCCGCATCCCGGATTGCCCGGTAGACTTCTGTCCGCACCAGGATTGCCTGGGCCTTCAATGCTTCTTCTTCATATTCTGCCGGCATGTCCCTCGCCAATATTCCAATACAATATTTTTCCACCGGCATCTTCCCACCGCCCTTTACATCTATTGTCATCTCATCCACTTTCGATGCAGTTACAATCTTTGGACCATTTACAAATACGGTTACAATATACGGCAATAATATTATGATAAGCGCCCAGCAGGCTGCTTTTTTTATTTTTCTCTATAATAATACCTTCTGTTCCACATAAAAAAGCCCTCCCATACCTCAATGTATGAGAGAGCTTCTCTTATTATTCATATACAAAAGAACTTGCCACTGACAACTTCTCTTAATATTCTAATTCATCCTCATCGATCACAACATGATCCAGATGCCAGATATCATCTACATATTCCTGGATTGTTCTGTCGGCAGAGAATTTACCACAACAAGCAGTGTTCTTAAGAGCCATCTTAGCCCATTTTTCTTTATCTTTGTAAGCTTCCATTGCACGAGCCTGAGCATCTGCATAAGAACGGAAGTCCTTTAAGATAAAGTACATATCTGCTCTTGACCCCCCTGATTATTCAGAAGGCTGTTGTAAAGGTCACGATACATCTCTGTATCGCCGTTAGAATATGTTCCGTCTACCAGCTGGTCTACCACTCTGTGGATATCCGGATCATTGTTGTAAATGTCATATGGATTATATCCGCCGTTCTGCTCGTAGTTGATAACTTCGTCGGCACTCAGTCCGAAGATAAATGCATTGTCGATTCCAACTTCGTCTACGATCTCTACGTTTGCTCCGTCCATTGTTCCGAGAGTCGGTGCACCGTTCATCATGAACTTCATGTTACCTGTTCCGGAAGCTTCTTTGGAAGCTGTAGAAATCTGCTCACTGATGTCTGCTGCCGCGAAGATAAGCTCTGCGTTGGATACGCGGTAATCTTCGATGAAGACAACTTTCAGTTTGCCGTTGATGCTGCGGTCATTGTTGATCACATCCGCAACAGAGTTGATCAGTTTGATAATCTCTTTAGCACGGATATATCCTGCAGAAGCCTTTGCTCCGAAGATATATGTCTTAGGATAGAAGGACATTTCCGGATGTTCTTTAATCTGGTTGTACAGATACATTACATGCAGGATGTTCAGTAACTGACGTTTGTACTCGTGCAGACGCTTTACCTGTACGTCAAAGATGGATCTTGGATCCACTTCGATACCGTTGTGCTCTTTGATGTAAGCTGCAAGACGCTCTTTGTTCTTGAACTTGATCGTCATGAATTCTTTCAGAGCCTCTTCGTCATCCAACCATTCCTTCAATCCGCTCATCTTGGACAAGTCTGTAATCCACTCTTTTGTGCCGAGCTTTTCTGTTACCCAGTCGGCAAGCAGCGGATTGCCATGCATGAGGAAACGTCTCTGTGTGATACCGTTTGTCTTGTTGTTGAACTTCTCCGGCATCATTTCATAGAAGTCTTTCAGCTCCTGATTCTTCAGAATCTCTGTATGCAGCTTTGCAACACCGTTTACAGAGTAACCTGCAACGATTGCAAGGTGTGCCATCTTCACCTGGCCGTCCATCAGGATTGCCATCTTCTTAACCTTTTTTCTTCATTACCAGGATACTGTGCTCTTACCTGCGCGATGAAACGGCGGTCGATTTCCTGGATGATCTGGTAAATACGCGGAAGCAGTCTTGAGAACAGGTCGATCGGCCATTTTTCCAGAGCTTCCGCCATGATGGTATGATTGGTGTATGCACAGGTATGTGTTGTGATATCCCATGCTTCATTCCATCCGAGATTCTCCTCATCAAGAAGAATACGCATCAGCTCTGCTACTGCTACTGTCGGATGTGTATCATTCATCTGAATGTTACTTTCTCCGGCAGTTTGCTGATATCACCATGTTTCTTTTTTAAACTTTGTAATTGCAGCCTGGATACTTGCTGATACGAAGAAATACTGCTGTTTCAGTCTCAGTTCTTTTCCTGCGATGTGGTTATCATTTGGATAAAGCACTTCTACGATATTCTTCGCAAGGTTCTCCTGCTCAACGGCTTTGTGATAGTCACCACGGTCAAATGAATCTAACTGGAAATCTACGATTGCTTCTGCGTCCCAGATACGAAGTGTATTTACAATATGATTATCATATCCTACGATCGGATAATCATAAGGGATCGCCATTACAGATTCATAGTTCTCCTGAACGAAGTGTGTCTTTCCTGTCTCATCGTATTCCACACGGATATTTCCGCCAAAACGTACTTCTTTCGCATATTCCGGTCTGCGAAGCTCGAACGGGTTGCCGTCTTTAACCAGTTATCCGGTGCTTCTACCTGATAGCCGTCTCTGATCTTCTGCTTGAACATACCATAACGGTAACGGATACCGCATCTATAAGATGCATATCCCAGTGTTGCAAGAGAATCCAGGAAACATGCTGCCAGACGTCCGAGTCCACCGTTACCAAGTGCCGGATCCGGCTCCTGATCCTCGATCACGTTCAGGTCGATTCACATCTCTTCCAGAGCTTCTTTTACTTCCTTATATGCCGTCATGTTGATCAGGTTGTTTCCGAGAGCTCTTCCGAGCAGGAATTCCATGGACATGTAATATACGGTCTTCGGATCGTCTTTTTCATACTGTTTCTGTGTTGCAAGCCAGTCATCGATGATGGCTTCCTTTACAGCATAAGAAACTGCCTGGAACAACTGCTGTGGAGTTGCCTCTTCTATTTTCCTTACGGAACAATGTCTTCACATTGTTCCGCACATCTCTTTTAAATACGTCTTTTTCAAATCTTGGATTACATTTTCTACTTCCTTCTTAAAAACTGGGCTTTGATTATCTCTTCTCTACACCAATCGTTACGGCTTCACCATTGATCTTCCACTCTTTTTGTGTAGCCGGCAGGTGCTGCCTTTGTAACTTCCAGTGCCAGTGTCTCATCTGCGATCGTAGATGCATTGTCTGCAAATACTTTCTCTGTTTTTTCTGTTCCTTCGTAAGTTACCGCAATCTTATCCATAACTTCGAATCCGGCTTCCTTACGCATGGTCTGTACTTTACTGATGATCTCACGAACAAATCCTTCTTCCAGAAGTTCTTCGGAAAGGTTTGTATCCATAACAACTGTGATTCCGTTGTCATTCTCAGATACATATCCCGGCATCTGAGCGGATTCGATCAGCAGGTCCTCACGGAACAGTGTCACTTCCTGTCCATTGATATCAAGCTTCAGGGCATCTGTAGCATTTAACTCATCCATTGCTGCATTTCCTTCGAGGTTTTCGAGTGCTGCTTTAATACCTCCCTAACATTTTACCATATTTTGGTCCGACTGTCTTTAACTGAGGTTTAAAAGTATATGAAGTAAAGTCACGAACATCTTGTGTAAATGTTACATTCTTTACATTTAATTCATCTTTTACAATGTCTTTGTAAAATTCCGGAATTTCGAAATCAGCTTTGACATACATCTGTCCGATTGGCTGACGGTTCTTGATATTTGCAGTATTTCTGCAGGCACGTCCCATAACAACCAGTTTCAGAACGTTGTCCATGTTAGCTTCCAGCTCTGTATCGATATGTGCTTCATTTACAACAGGGAAGTCACACAGATGGATACTTTCCGGTGCGCTTGCGTCAACGCTTCTTACCAGGTTCTGGTAGATCTCTTCTGTCATGAACGGGATCATCGGAGCTGCTGTCTTGCAGATCTCTACCAGTGCTGTGTAAAGTGTCATGTAAGCATTGATCTTATCCTGCTCCATGCCCTTTGCCCAGAAACGCTCACGGCTGCGTCTTACATACCAGTTACTCATGTCGTCTACGAAGCTCTGAAGTGCCTTTGCAGCCTCTGGAATCTTGTAGTTGGACAGATCATAGTCTACTGCCTTGATTGCTGAATTCAGCTTAGACAGAAGCCATTTATCCATAACAGACAGTTTGTCGTAGTCTAATGTATATTTTGTTGCATCGAAATCATCGATATTTGCATACAGTACGAAGAACGCATATGTGTTCCACAATGTTCCCATGAACTTTCTCTGACCTTCTACAACGGCTTTTCCGTGGAAACGATTCGGCAGCCACGGTGCACTGTTGACATAGAAGTACCATCGGATCGCATCTGCGCCGTATTTCTCCAGTGCGTCGAATGGATCAACTGCATTTCCTTTGGACTTACTCATCTTCTGACCATTCTCATCCTGCACGTGTCCAAGTACGATAACGTTCTTGTATGGCGCTTTGTTGAAGATCAGTGTTGAGATTGCAAGCAGTGAGTAGAACCATCCACGGGTCTGGTCAACAGCCTCGGAAATGAAGTCTGCAGGGAACTGCTTTTCAAATAATTCTTTATTCTCAAATGGATAGTGGTGCTGTGCAAATGGCATAGATCCACTGTCGAACCAGCAGTCGATAACTTCCGGTACTCTGTGCATCTGTTTGCCGCAGCATGGGCACTTGATCGTTACATCGTCGATGTATGGACGGTGAAGTTCGATATCATCCGGACAGTTATCGGACATTTCCTTCAGCTCTTCAATACTTCCGATGGAATGCTGATGTCCGCATTCGCACTCCCAGATGTTAAGAGGTGTACCCCAGTAACGGTTACGGCTGATACCCCAGTCCTGTACATTCTCAATCCAGTCGCCGAAACGTCCTTTACCGATGCTCTCCGGAATCCAGTTAATCGTGTTGTTATTTGCGATCAGGTCGTCTTTTACCGCTGTCATATTGATAAACCATGACTCACGTGCGTAGTAGATCAGCGGTGTATCACATCTCCAGCAGTGTGGATAGCTGTGCTCGAACTTCGGTGCATCGAAAAGAAGTCCTCGTCCGTCCAAGTCTTTTAACACTTCCGGGTCTGCCTTCTTCACGAATAATCCGGCGAATGGTGTTGTCTTGCCCATCTCACCTTTTTCATCTACTAACTGGACGAATGGCATGTCATATTTACGTCCAACCTTGGCATCGTCTTCACCAAATGCAGGCGCGATATGAACAACACCGGTACCATCTGTCAATGTTACATAAGTATCACATGTTACATAAAATGCTTTTTTATTCTGCTTTGCGGCGCAGTCATAAGCACACTGGTATAATGGCTCATATTCTTTGTATTCGAGATCTTTACCTTTGTATGTCTCAAGAATCTCGTATGCTTTCTGTCCTTCTTCTGCAAGTTTTCCAAGTACTGTATCAAGAAGAGCTACTGCCATGTAGTAAGTATATCCGTCAGCAGCTTTTACTTTCGCATAGTCTTCTTCCGGGTTCACACAGAGTGCGATGTTAGACGGAAGTGTCCATGGTGTTGTTGTCCATGCGAGGAAGTATGCATCCTCTCCTACTACTTTGAAACGAACGATCGCAGAACGTTCTTTTACATCTTTATAGCCCTGTGCTACTTCCTGTGCAGAAAGCGGAGTTCCACAACGAGGGCAGTAAGGCACGATCTTGAATCCTTTGTAAAGGAGCTTCTTGTCCCAGATTCTCTTGAGTGCCCACCACTCAGACTCGATGAAATTGTTCTCGTATGTTACATATGGGTCGTCCATATCAGCCCAGAAGCCTACGGTATTGGAGAAATCCTCCCACATGCCCTTGTATTTCCAGACGCTTTCCTTACATTTCTTGATAAATGGTTCGATACCGTATTTTTCGATCTGGTCTTTTCCGTCCAGTCCGAGAAGCTTCTCAACTTCGAGCTCTACAGGAAGTCCGTGTGTATCCCATCCGGCCTTTCTTGGAACTTCGTATCCTTTCATTGTACGGTATCTTGGAATCATATCCTACACGTGTCAGAACGTGTCCGATGTGCGGTTTTCCGTTGGCTGTCGGAGGGCCATCGTAGAACATATAGATCTCGTTGCCTTCACGGTCACGCATACTTTTTCTGAAGATGTCATTGTCTTCCCAGAATTTCTCTGTCTGTTTTTTTCTCTGTCTACAAAATTAAGATCCGTAGAAACTTTCTTATACATATTTACCTCCATAAAATTAAAACATAGAATAAAAAAGCTTCCGCCCTGTATAGGACGAAAGCTGTACTTACGTTTATAAACCACCTAACATACCATCATATGTCTTCCCTGTAACGGAGGAATGCCGTCAGTTTTTACTTGGCAGTCAGGCTTTTGTTCACACCCTGAAACCGTTCAAAATCTGCAACTCAGAAGTGATATTCAGATATATCTTACTTGTACCGGACTTCCACCATCCCCGGCTCGCTGCTGCGTTCTGTTATATCCTACTGTCTTCGTCAGCGTTTTTCACATTCCTTATTATATGCAGTAATCCTAAAATCCGTCAAGGGTTTTTACATTTTTAATCGGTTTTTCTCCGTATTTTTCATATATTTTCTATTTTTTATCTTCTACGGCGTATAAGCAGCACGATCAGACTGAAGATCAGAATCACCAGTGCTACGCATCCTCCGGCGATCACATATTTTTCTGTAGTTGATTTTCCGGCAAATTTTTCTGTCCGAAATCCCATACTGCTTTTACTTTTTGCAGAAAATTCTTCCAGATACTCTTTTGCACTTGATTTTCCACCGTTTTTCTTCGAATCACCGGAATTATCCACATC
>VOFH01001250.1_pt1 | contig 22000 bp, 29 predicted proteins | sample 5384091 | NCBI WGS metagenome assembly VOFH01 (sample SAMN12384727, study PRJNA508395) | human gut metagenome | isolation source: healthy gut G | host: Homo sapiens
CATGGTCAAGCGGTTAAGACATCGCCCTTTCACGGCGGTAACACGAGTTCGAATCTCGTTGGGGTCATTTAACTAAATATGGCGACATAGCCAAGTGGTAAGGCGTGGGTCTGCAACACCCTGATCACCAGTTCAAATCTGGTTGTCGCCTCTCTTAGAAGAGCCTCAGAATCCTTTGTTTATAAGGACTCTGGGGTTTTTTCTTTTGTAATTTTGATGTTTGCGCGTGTTTGCGGTCTGAAAACAGTGCATTGTATGAAGATTTACCTATCTATATTCATACAATAAATTGAATTAATCTTGAATATGGCACATTTCCAATGTGTTAAAGGGGCTATATGTCGTTTGCGCAAGCAGGCCCTATCAATGGCAATGAATATTACTGATCCACGCATACATATAAAAATTTGTGGATCAATAAGATCCTTTGCCTCAGTTATCTCGCGTAAAAAATATTTTGAAGAGTAGTTGTTTGCGCAAACAGCCATTCATAACTCTCTCAGTAGGTTAGTAAAATGGTCGCTATACCTTTAACCAAGGATAGCGGCCATTTTATTTGCAGTCTCTTCGTTGGAAGTGATATTGCATAAATAGTGTCGTGTCATGGAAAGCGTCGTATGTCCAAGCAGTTTTTGTAATTCGGTGTCTTCCATACCGTTCTTATACATGATAGATGCTGTCGAGAAACGCAGCTTATGAGAGGAACGGTATTCAATCCCTAATTCGTCACAACATTTTTTCAAATGCCGATTGAAGGTAACGGTTGCCAAAGGGCTGTCGCCACGATAGAAAATAAATTCCTGATCGTCAGGCTGTAACTTCCGGACCTGGCTAAGAATCGCTTTTGTTGCAGGTGTCAGCGGCATAGAGCGAATTCCATCTGCTGTGTTGCCCTTAATGGAATTGATGACACGGTTCTTGTCATCTATAAGCGCTGTATACGAATAAAGTCCCCATCAATGTCAGCCCATTTTAGGCCCTTTATCCGTATATCAATGAAGTATCCTCCGAGGCGTATGATAAAAAGCTTACGTTTATATTATACAATAATCGCTCAGATAATGAAAGATATAAGTGTACGAAAAAACGGTCGTTTTTTTTATACAGTTTCAACTTGTGTATATTGCCAATCATCTGTACACTATAAATATAACATTTTTTCATACAATCGGGAGAGATGTGCATTGAACTATGGATATATAAGGATTTCTACAAAATTTCAGAACGTGGAACGACAGGAGCGCAACATCCGCTTGATGTGTCCGGATCCGAACCTTGTTATCATCAAGGAAATTTTTACTGGTAGAACACAGGATCGGCCTAAGTGGCGGAGATATTATCCCAGATTTATGCCTGGAGATAATATCTATTTTGATTCGGTTTCCAGAATGGCCCGTGATGAGGATGATGGAGTAAAGGAGTACCTGGATCTGTATAAAAGAAAAGTGAACTTGTTTTTCTTCGTGGAGCCTGGGATCAACACGGAGGTATATCGGGAAGCCTGTCAGATGCAAATTCCACGGACTGGCACGGAGGTTGATATAATTCTGGAGGCCATCGAAGCATATCAAGTGAAGCTTGCAGAAAAGCAAGTCCGTATTGCCTTTCAACAGGCCCATAAGGAACTGGATGATCTCAGGCAACGAACGATCGAGGGATTAGAAACAGCCAGACGTTCTGGAAAGCAGCTCGGCCGGCCTCGTGGCCGGTGCATCACCGAGAAGGAACGAAAGGCAAAAATATTATTCTGAAACGTGATACGCTCTTTGGTGGAGATCTTTGTCCATCTGACTGCATGAAAGTAATCGGCATCAGTCGCGGCACTTACTACAAATATAGAAACGACTTATCTAAATTTCAATTGCATAGTAAAAAGGCGGAAATGCATCCATGTGTATTTCCGCCTTAAGTTCCTTTTAACATAGGCGACCAGTGATCACCTATTTACATAAAAGATAAAGATATCCATGATAATAAATGCTATTCCAAACACATGGTTAGAAACTTTAAATAATAAGGGAGTATCTTTTTCAAGTATATCTTTTAAATTTTGCAAGCATTGCACACTTCAATACGCAGAATACAAAAAAAGCCAAAAGTCCGGTTATTTGTAAATTCTTATAATTGTAATAGGATGCCCATGCAATAAAAAATACAAAATAATATCCCTGATAAATTAAAATACGAATAGACATTTCCCTTATATTTCATAGCATACCTCTCAATTAATAAATCTCATAAGATACATAGCCCGGGGTCCAACCTAAAACACCATCGTTTGTATATCCATAGGTATAACTAATATGGAGTACAACTGTATATCCATATATCATACTTCCAGCCGTAAGTAATATATTGGCAGCATAAAGCGCGGCTGCTAAAGTCACATAAGGCGAAGCAGCCATAATTTCACTAGCAATTCCAGCAGCTGTTGCGGCATCGTCAACGTGAATCGTTACATCAATAACGCATGTTTGCCCAATGGATGGGTTCGAAGGAAAAGCTTTCGCCCTTGCGGAATACGGCTGGGTATTTTCATAAGCACGGTCAACTAACCTTTCAGCTTCAGTTTCTGTAGCTCCGTATTTTGTCATTAATACCTGGATCAGTTCATCCCTGCTGAGAGAATCGAATATTTGTTAATGCAACAGCCCCTATAATATTCATACAAAATCTCTAAAAACAAGAATTATTAGGCTAGTTATTATGACTATGCTCCATACTTTTTTGAATATGTTGAAATTTGGTTAGCGTTTGATTATTCCCTTCTATTTTTGCAATTGTTTTTAATTTTAATCCAAACAGTAAAAATATAAGCAAACAACATATCATTAAAATTCTGGTAACCGCAAAAATAGTATCATTTAACATTATAAAGCTATTAAGCAAATATACGCTAACAGATAGCATATAAGCAAAGGATGTTAAAGAAAAAAATATATACAATTTTTTGTTCAATAGTATTCACCCTCTTTCACGTTTAAATATTTCAAAATTAGGCGCATCATTTGCTTTTTGTATGTAAATTTTATCATAATTATTTTGAATATGCAATATTGGTAAATAAAACATAAAAATGCTGTAAGTTTTTGGTTAAAATGCAAGAAATTATTCATTTTATATGTGTATGTAGTAATACTATTCGCTTAACTATATTGTTTGTTTTATATCTTTAGCGTTATGCATAGAGTAAAGGGGAAAGTTTCAAATACCTTCAGATCTGAAGTCCAGAATATCCGCATCTCAGAAAATGTTTTTTACAACCGATTTATTTTTAAGCAGTTAAAGAAGCCGGATGATTACGTGTAGTCATCCGGCTTTAAATATTGTGGGAATCTTCGCCCGCCTGTATTTCCTCACTCAGTAAAAGCAGATTCCGGTTAATCCGCTCAATTCGTTGCATCTGCTCTGCAACGAACTGTTCTCCCTTTTGTATTCCGGATTCTGGTTCTGGATTGTTGCCTGGCATCAGTTAATCCATATCTGACCTCTGACAGTGGAAGATCCTGGTGCAGTAAAATATATGCAAGTGCCGCTCGGAACGGTTCGCTGATATAAAAAGCGATATGCCTGATACACGGCCGACTCCAGCTCTCCCAGTTCAGTCTCTATAAGCAACTTACATATATGATCTAATTCCTCATCTGGAATTGCAAAGCGGAATACTATCAATGCCGCTGTTTTTCGGCATTCAACAGGTCTGTTTTCCGGAAAATACTCCCGATAGCAACCGATCAGGTCCATTAAAAATTTTCTTTCATCGTTGATCACCTCATGGCTTTTCTTCTGCTATATAAAGAAATCATACCATAAAAAATTTCATTAACAGAATGTATATCGGGGAGCAAATAAACATGGGAGATTTCCCCCCTGCATGCGGAAAGCACAGCTCTTTCCAGTGCGCGCCTGGGTAACATGCGAATGCACCATTTCCGTAATAATCGCAATACAATGATACCGTACAGAATTCGAATGGCGCGATTATTTTAATTATATGAGAAATTAAATTAAAAAGGAAACTATTAGGTATGCAGAAAAAAAACATACATGTTATACTACCGTTAGGTAAGAATGATGTAAGAATTCAAATGATACGCGAAAACCCCGGAGTTGCGACCTCCGGGGCTTTTCTATTCCGTTATTACGGGATGGATTGATTCCCGGCCTGAACCAGGAACGGATGCTGTCTGGGATACTGATTCTCCTAAGAATCTTCCGCAGATTCGTTCATCAGATATGCTTATCAAGCAAACGGTAACTGGAAAGTTCCTGAATCTTATTTTTCTGAACTATATTTTCTTATTTGACACCCATAACGTTACACGGTATAATATAAATATGATTAAATTATTTGCACACAAAGGCTTAAGGGAATTTTATGAAAGTGGTTCCAAGAAGGGAATCCAACCAGAGCATGCGCCAAAAACTAGGAAGAATGCTTGATCGTCTTGATGCAAGTATAAGTCCACAGGATATGAATTTACCAGGATATCGATTACATCCTCTGAAAGGAGATAAACAGGATATGTGGGCTGTTACTGTTAATGGTAACTGGAGATTAACATTTTATTTTGAAGGACAGGATGCGTATCTCCTAGATTACCAAGATTATCATTAGAAGGAGGAACATGTATGACCAATAGAAAACCAACACATCCGGGAGCTGTCCTCCTGGAAGATGTTATAAAGCCGCTGGGTATTACCATCACAGAGGCTGCCAAAATGCTTGGGGTCAGTCGAAAGACATTGTCAGAGTTTGTAAATGAAAAAGCAATGCTAAGCCCTGATATGGCAATTCGCATCGCGAAAGCAACGAATACTTCTCCAGAGAGCTGGATGAATATGCAACAGAAATTGACACTATGGGAAGCTGAACAGCATCTTCCAGAAAATGTCATTCCATTTCCATCCGTGCACTCTGAAGAGGCCGCTGCATTACAAATGTAATAATAAATGGGGCTGTCGCCTAGCAAAAATATTGCTAATGCGACAGCCTCGATGTACTTGGTCCATGAAATGGGTTGCAAGTTTTGCTAGAAATATGCTCTGTACAAAATGTCCGCTTAGATATCCGTATCAAGCAGCACCGTCTAATTGCGCAACATGGCAGGCGGTTTGCCCCTCTGCGGAGGGACTGTGACCCTCCGATTACATAAATTTATATCTTTTTGAGACATTTTTTATAAACAACGCACCATTACAATGTACCGGTATATTAAATCAGAAAAAATGAACTTAGAGCCAGAAAAGGTGAGATTTATGTGTTTGCGCACTGTTTGCGCCCGCAAACACAAGCATCAATCGGCATGTAAACTCCTTTCTTTATCTGGGTTTCGAGAGATGACAGGAGGTTCAAATCTGGTTGCCGCCTCTCTTATGAGAGCCTCAGAAGCCTTTGTTTATAAGGATTCTGAGGGTTTTTGTTTTACCAGAAAAAGTATGCAAAATATATGCGGGCAAGCGGGACGCAAACAGATTGAGGAAGGAGCATCGAAAAAAAGGAATATAGAGACATAAGTACTTGAAGTCCTAAAAAAGTGTACTATAATAATAAATGTCCCGCACTGACATATGTGCAGCGCGGGACATTTTTAGAAATGGACACATCAGCAGTTAAAAGCGATAAAGTGCTTAAAAATAAAATACGTGCTTAAAGGTGATGATTTGGTTTTGCCAGCATTTGGATATTGAATGATGCAGTCTGGAACAGTTGGTTCGCGGTTCATATTCGATATAGAAAGGCAGGGCTGAATCTACATGAAAATAATATTTTGGGGGAGAAAATTATGTCATTCAATTACAAAGTTTACTTCCGACACCGGCGCAGATCAAGGCGGAATTGCCGCTGACACCGGAGTGCGTGGAGTTAAAAGCGGCAAGAGATAAAGAGATTGCGGATGTTATCACGGGAAAGAGCAAAAAGTTCCTCGTGATCATTGGACCGTGCTCCGCGGACCGCGAGGACGCTGTATGTGAGTACATGAGCCGTCTCGCCAAGGTCAATGAGCAGGTTAAGGATAAGCTGGTTATCGTACCGCGTGTATACACAAATAAGCCGCGTACCACAGGCGGCGGATACAAGGGAATGCTTCATCAGCCGGACCCGGAGAAGAAGCCGAATATGTACGAAGGACTTGTAGCGATCCGTAAGCTTCATATGCGCGTGATCGAGGATTATGGATTCACGACAGCCGATGAAATGCTCTATCCGGAAAATTACAGCTACCTTTCCGATGTACTTTCCTATGTCGCGATCGGTGCGCGTTCTGTTGAGAACCAGCAGCACCGCCTTGTATCCAGCGGTATGGACGTTCCGGTTGGAATGAAGAACCCGACCAGCGGCGACCTCGGTGTTATGTTAAATGCCGTTTACGCTGCACAGCATGGTCATGATTTTATCTACCGCACATGGGAAGTTGAGACAAAGGGTAATCCGCTGGCGCACACGATCTTAAGAGGCGCAGTCAGCAAGCATGGTCAGTGTCTGCCGAACTACCACTATGAGGATCTGGAGCTTCTCTACAGCCTGTACCAGGAGAGAGAGTTGTTGAATCCGGCCTGTATCATCGATGCAAACCACTCTAACTCCAACAAGCGATACATGGAGCAGATCCGTATCGTCAAGGAAGTACTCCACAGCCGTCGTCACTCGGAGGAGATCCACAACTTCATCAAAGGGCGTTATGGTTGAGAGCTACTTAGAGCCGGGCAGTCAGAAGATCGGTGAGCATATTTACGGAAAATCCATTACCGATCCTTGTCTCGGATGGGAAGATTCCAAACAGCTGATCTATGACATTGCGGATGAGATCAAATAAGAGATAGAAATTGCCGGTGCCGGCACATGAAATGTGTGCTGGGAACGGGAAATAGAGTAAATATTAAGCCATCGGGATGAAAGTGAAAATTATCATTCCGGTGGCTTTTTATAGTCGTGCATCTGGAAGAAGCTGCCGGCAGCAGGTCCTAGACGTTAGCAGTCTGGACTGCTTTTGATGAGAACTCTCTCATAAAAGAAGATATACTGCTGCAGCACACCGGAGAACCCCGGATATTTCGAGAAATTTTCTTCGATCAGCGCCTCGCAGAGCCGTGATTCGGGAATATGACTGATGCAGCGGCTTTTCGGGGCATACTCCCGCAGCAGGATCTTTTTGATCCAGGTGTCCACCGGGAAAGCACCGATATGGTGCAGACCGAAGAGGCAGATGCAGTTGGCGACTTTGACGCCTATTCCGTAGCAGGAGAGAAGGGCTTCCATGGAGTCGGAATAATTCAGTCCCCGCAGACGGTCAAGGTCCATCTTTCCGGAGCAGACGTCTTCGCAGGTCCGCTTGATATACTTGGCACGGTAACCGAGTTTTAAGGCGAGGAGATCATCCAGGGAGGCGTGGTTTAACTCTTCAGGAGTTGGAAACGCATAATAATATCCGGAAGACAACTCATACCGCGTTCCATATTTCTCACTCAGCGCCTCCACTAGCGCTCGGATCGCCGGAATTGTCTTTTGTTGTGAGATAATAAAGGTGATGATCATCTCCCAGAGATCCTGGTTCAGGATCCGTATTCCACTGCCGAAAGCCGCCGCTTTTGAAAGATATTCATCCGCAGGGTCAACAGCGCGGATATAAGCACCATAATCCGTCCCAAGATCAAAATAATGATCCCAGAATGCAAACTCGTCATTGGGACAGTGAAAAATCACCTCATCTCTATTCTGATCCACAATAAGAAAATGTCCGTCGCTGATGACCCGGTAAGCCGTCTGTGGATCATTCGGGGCACAGGGAATCATACGGAAACACTGACCGGAGTCGGCGATCTGGCGGAGGTTGAAGTTCTTTAAGTTTTTTGTAATCATAGAGTACCTCCTGGCTGGTCAGCGGGTCTGCCTAGGAACAAAAGAAACTTTTAAAGCCATTCCCATTCCTTCGGCAAGGCGCTGAAGCAGTTTGATAGATGGATTTCGACTTCCGTTTTCCAGACGGCTGATCTCAGTCTGGTTGATTCCTGTTCTTTCGGAAAGTTCTTTTTGCGTCATGTTCTGACTGATTCTGGCATCGATAATTGCCCGGATGATATCCATTTCCGGTTGAATCTCGTCATATGCGGCGGAAAAATCTGGATTTTGCATTTTCTGTTTTTATATTCCTGAAGTGTCATGCATGTCCTCCTCTGAATATAGTTTCTTTTTTTTCTCAAAAGTGCGGTCGATAATTCTTTCTTTGGTGTTTTGTGTGTCTCCTTATATAATATGAGATATATCTCAACAAGTCAATAGAATTGTAATTTAACCTGTTGTGCTAGATAAAATAATATAAAGAAACTTCAACAAAATGTGCTATCCTATTTGTAGGCAATACAACGAAAAGGAGGCATCATTATGTTGAAGTTCCAAAATAATAATACCACTGTTATTGCAACTTTTGAAGACTTTATTTTAACCACTTACGTTATTATTGACGAATTGTATCATCAGTTTGCACTTCCTGAGGTTGCCAAGCGACGGCATGTTTTAGATGCAAAACTATCTGATTCGGAAATCATTACCATTAGTCTTTGTGGTGAGTTGCTTGGCGTTGATTCTGAAAATGCCTGGTTTTCTTTTTGAAAAAAGAATTACAGACATCTTTTTTCCGAAGCTTTTGCAGCAGAAGTCGTTTTAACAGAACGAGGCGTGCTCTGATGCAGACAACCGAATTATTAAGACAAAAGATGCTCTCTGTTTTCCGGTTCCGGTCAGTTCTTATTGCATTATTGATAGTTTTCCGCTTGCAGTCTGCAAATTTGGACGTGCACGATACTGCAAAACATTTCGCAGCCAGGGTGCTGATTACGGAAAGTGCCCTTCTAAAAAAGGAAACTTACTTCGGCTATAAAGTGCATGCCCTGGTCACATTAGAAGGTTACATTACTGCATTTGAGATTACGCCGGCATCCACAGATGACCGTGAAGGATTACGGGATCTGGTGGATAATTGTTCAAATATTACAATTTTAGCAGATAAAGGATATGTTGGCGAAAAACTCATGCAGGAAATGCAGGAACAAACGATCTGTCTTTTTGCACTCAAGCGTTCCAACAGTAAAGAAAAACTGGCCAAAATCGGTGCGTCAGCTGATCTTCAAATTGAGAAGACGGGTAGAAACTGTCTTTTCACAGTTAAGCGGTCAGTTAAATGCAGAAAGAGTACTTGCCAAAAAGCTTTCAGGGCTTATGCACCCGTTTGGTTAATAAAGTATTGGCATACAACCTCTGCATTGCATTAAACAGTATTTTCGGTGAAACCTGCGAACTTGGAAAAATCAAAGAACTGATATTCTAAAAATTTGGTAACTGTTCAGTAGGTCTGCGCACTTTGCTGCGCTGACCGTAAGAAAACATAGGCTGGAGGGCAAAATCCCATCAGCGAAGCTGATCTGGAATGGATTTTTGCGTGTAACTATGAAGGTACTGAATAGTTACAAAATTTGTTTATCAAAAAAACAGGGATTCTTTGCGGTTTTTACAAGTTTTTAAACGTTTTATTTGAAATAGCACAATAGGTTAATTTAGAAATAAAAAGGTTAATAAATCATGAATCAAAAGATTTGATAAAGATTAAAAAGAACCAGATTAAAACGAATTGAACATCAGAAGAATATTTATGAAATAAAAAGAAAGTTGTCTCCCGCCAAATTTAGAGATGGCGGGAGACAAAAATTATTCAGCAAGTGCCTTCTTGTTCGCTTTCGCCTGGAACTTTTCGTTCTGGATAATAAAGCGCTCGTGGCGGCCTCCGCCGATCTTTCCTTTGGCGTCGTAAGCGGCAACATCGAATACGAGACGACGTCCGTCTACCTCGACAAGTTCAGTCTCGCACCATACGGTCATTCCAAGTGGTGTCGGTGCGTCGTGTGTTACGTTTAAGAGTGTACCCACAGTACCGCAGCCCTCGTCGAGCTGATCAGCAACGCTCATCCAGGCGGTCTTTTCCATTAAAGCGGTCATAGCCGGTGTCGCGAACACGTCGAGTGTGCCGCTTCCCATTGTTTTTGCGGAGTTTGCGTCAGAGACAACAACCTCCTGTCTTCCTTTTATTCCAGTTTTCAGCATAAGTTTGTCCTCCATGATTAAATGAATACCGTAACTGTTCAGTACCCTCACAGTTACGCGCAAAAATCCATTCTAAACCGGCTGTGCCGATAGGATTTTGCCTTCTAGTCTAAGTTTTCTTACGGTCAGCGCAGTAAATGCGCAGACCTACTGAATACCACAGTTTACAATACCGGAGATCCTGACAGTGACAGCAAAGATCCGGGATTTAAACCGGGAAGTGTGATCAGCGCGGCGTTTTCCCGCCTGACACTGACATATAAAGTATAGAATACTCGTACACGAATTGCAAGAAAAAGACTTACTGGTCTGTGATCATTTTTTCAGATTCTCAAAAAGCTCCAGATCGGATTTGGTCACGCGGATGTTGGAGGCAAGTTCTTTGCCGTCCGGTTCTGTAACCTTAAATTCGATGATCATGTTTTCCTGAATGCCATGTTTGTAGACCGCACGCCAGAAAGCCGGGAATTTCGGGTGGTTTCTTGTAAAGGTCTGCCAGGAGTTTTTGAACTGCAGAAACATCATTGGGTTTATACTCAAAATATTTTCCTCTTTTATAAAATTGTGTTTCAGGTAGTCACGCAGCGGGTCGGATGGACGCCGATGCCACTGTTTGCGCAAGGCACGAACAGTAACATGCTGATGGATTCCAGTATAAAATATTTGAGCAGGAATTGCAAGATATGGGAATAGTATGCTACAATTAGCACTGAGAAAGTGGTTACTGTATACGAATCGAAATTTTCTGAATTGAAAATTCCGTACAATACAGTGGTAATGGTGAATTTTGTCGATTTGAAATGCGAAGCATCGGAAAAACGATGGTCAGGCAGTTGTAAAGGAGAGGTACGATGTTGGAGGACGCAAAAAAAAACGGATGGCAGAAAATGTCATTTGTAATTTGAAAAAAGAAATATGGAGGGAATCTATTGCCGGGATAAGAAAGAGGCAGTGGAAACGGTACTCTCGCTGATCGAACCCGGTGCTTCCATCGGCTGGGGCGGCTCGGCATCGATCCGGGAGCTGGGGATTCTGGCTGAATTGGAGAAATCCGGACATGAGATGCGGGATTATCCGATGAAAGATAAAGAGACGATGGGAAATCCTTCATATCTCGGCTCCTGCAGTGCGGACTGTTTCCTTATGGGAACGAATGCGATCACTGTAAAAGGCGAACTGGTCAATATTGACGGTGCGGGAAACCGTGTGGCCTGTCTGATCCATGGACCCAGACAGGTGATCATTGTTGTCGGAATGAATAAGCTGGTGCGGGTATTGAGGATGGAATCGACCGGATCCAGACGCAGGCTTGTCCGATCATTGCAGATGCTACCGGACGGAAAACGCCATGTGGTGTAAAGGGAGTCTGCATGGACTGTCAGTCCCCGGACTGCATGTGCTGCTCGATTGTTGTCACAAGAAGATCCCGATATGACGGACGGATCAAGGTTGTGATCGTTGGGGAAAATTTAGGCTATTAAAATAAGATTACTGGAGGAACCCAATGTTTTTATTGGCGGAATTACTCAGGGGACAAAAGAGTTGGTTTATAACGCGGCGGCGATGATCTGTGGCCGCTGCGGGAGATATGGACGGTATCAGGTGTTTATGACATATATGTGCCTGTCCTTTTTCTTTATTCAATCTTTAAATGGGGGCGGAAATATTATGTGAAGACAAGCTGCTGCGGGACTGTCTACCAGCTGAACGAGGAAGCCGGAAAAGCGGATCGCCGCAGGAGAGGATGTTTCGATCCGGGAGGAAGATCTGACGCTCGTCTCAGAGGGACATGATGCCCCGGCCTGGGATGTGCCGTTGAAGCGGTGTTCGAACTGCGGTTATGAGACGAAGGAAAACTTTGAATACTGCCCGAAGTGCGGAAAGAGGTTTTAAGACATGAAGATCACATACATTCATCACAGCGCGTTTCTCGTGGAGACGGAGTCGGCGTACCTGCTGTTTGACTATTTCGGGGAAGCTGCCGGAGTTTTCGGAGGAAAAACCGCTCTATGTGTTTGCAAGCCACAGGCATCGGACCACTTTTCGAAGGTGATCTTTGATCTGGAGGAAAAACATCCGAATATCCATTATATTCTGGCGTTTGATATCTGGAGTAAGCGGGTTCCGGAATCTTGTAAAGGAAAGACAGAATTTTTAAATCCGGGCAGATACTGGATGACGGAACGCTGAAGGTCGAGGGATTTAAGTCCACGGATGAGGGCGTCGCGTTCTGGTGCAGTGTGGATGGCCTGGAGATCTACCATGCCGGAGATTTAAACCACTGGTACTGGGATGGGGAAGATCCGCAGTGGAATAAGAATATGACGAAGGCTTACCGGGAGGAGATCGCAAAGATGCATGGCAGGAAGGCGGATATTGCGTTTTTACCGCTGGATCCGAGACTCGGTGAATATTTTACTTGGGAATCGATGATTTCGTGAAGGAAGTCGACGTGAAACATATTTTCCCGATGCACTTCTGGGGGAATACGATGTGGCGGAGCGGCTGAAAAAATGCCGTGTTCGGCGGGATACCGTGACAGGATCGTTGAGATCCATGAAGAGGGAGAAGGCTGGGAAATCTGAGAGGGGGAATAAAATGCAGCTTGCGACCTCAATAAATATCGGAAAAGTGATGGATGAAGAAGCGAAAAGAGAACGGTTTGCTTCCTGGTACATTACATTACCTGGAATTCCTGAGTACGAAAAAAGAAATGATAGAGAAGTCATTGAAATATAACGTGTGGAAAGAACTCATAACACTATTCGTTATTTATATGATCTTATCATTGACATGGTTTTTCGGTGCTGGGCTGTATGATCCTTTTCAGAGCATAACGGGCTATAAACTCACAGGAAAAAAGAATGTCATCGCAGTTGTACAGGAAGATGGACAGTCATTGCGTCTGAAAGATCCAAATAAAGGTGAGCATGTACAGTATACACTTGCCGAACTTGGAATGGATCCGGTACAGTATTCTTACGGAAACAGGCTTCAGACATACTGGGAGAAGGAAACGGATGGTGAGTATCATTTCCTTGCCATACTGCCGGAAAAACAGGTATCGAAAATAGAAGGCCTTTATTACGGGGTGATAGGAGTCGGATATTTTACGATTCTTATTGGCGGAATCAGCGTATTTTTTCATTCGAAGGAAGCGGTACACGGGATGGTTCCCGCGTTTCTACGATAGGCTGGAAAAGTTTTATTCAGAGCATGCTGTCTGGAGAAAGTACAGTGTTGAAGAGGGATATGACACGATAGATGCCATTATTGCTTACGGAAATAAAAATCAGCCATCCTTTGTAAAAGAATTTTCTTGTACCCGGCTTACAAGAGAGGACGAGAAGAAAAAGAAATCAAAGATAATCGCTGTATGGTTGACGACTATAGCTGGCATGACAGGAATCGTACTGATCATTTCACTGCAGGTGAGTATTGCGTCAGAAATCGAACAAAAGGAAAAATGAGGCAAGGACGGCAGCTGTTTTAGAAAAGCTGCAGGCTGCGATCAACGGAAAAAGGTCCGGTCCGGATGATGGATCAGAAGATTACAACTATGCAGATATGATCGACCGGGCGAGAAATACATTTCCGGAAGAAGATGTTTACTACAAGCTTTGACAACGGAAGAGTACGTTTCGTTAATTGTCACAACAAAGAAAAAACAAAATGTCTGCTTTGACCGGTATGTACCGGTACATGGCTCGATTGGCGAAGAGGAACAGAGTATAAGCTTGAAATTTCTATGGTATCGGACGCAATCCAGCCGGATGATATTTTACATAATTATACAGGGATTCTTTTGTCCCCGACATCGTAATGTGAAACAAATATAAATTGAGAGGAGAACACCATGAAATTCACATTTGCGCACAACAATTTTAATGTCATAGATCTTGACAAGTCCTTAAAATTCTATGAGGAAGCGCTTGGATTAAAGGAAGTAAGAAGAAAAGAAGCGGCGGACGGGAGCTTTATCCTGGTATACCTCGGAGACGGCGTGACACCGCACCAGTTAGAACTCACATGGCTCAGGGACTGGGAGAAAGATCACTATGATCTTGGAGACAACGAGTTTCATCTTGCATTCAGGGTAGATGATTTCGAGGCAGCTCACGCAAAGCACAAAGAGATGGGATGCATCTGCTTTGAAAATGAGAAGATGGGGATCTACTTTATCACAGATCCGGATAATTACTGGCTGGAGATCGTGCCGACGAGAAAATAATGAAAAGGTCCGACAGCCAGATATATGAAAAATTCACACATCAGGCAGAAATGACGGAAACTGTTCTCACTGGAAAAATAGCAGCCGGTCAGGGATAGGAAACATAGAAATAGATAAAACAGGAGGAGCTAAGATGATTCTGATTAAAAACGGGCGTGTAGTAGACGCAAAGAGCAATACAGACGAGGTTCTGGACGTTGTCATTGATGGCGGAAAGATAAAGACCATCGGAAAAGTGGAAGATGACGGAAGCTATGAGCAGGTGATCGATGCAGACGGCTGTGTCGTAGCGCCGGGCCTCATTGACGTCCATGTTCACTTCCGCGATCCGGGACTTACATACAAAGAGGATATCCAGACAGGTTCCGCCGCAGCGAAAAAGGGCGGATACACAACGGTTGTCACCATGGCAAATACAAAACCGCCGGTAGACAATGTGGAGACCGTAAAATATATCATCGAAGAAGGAAAGAAGACAGGCATCAATGTTCTTCCGGCCGCATGCGTTTCCGTTGGAATGAAGGGTCAGGAGCTCACGGATATGGATGCCTTAAAGGCAGCAGGAGCCGTTGGATTCACAGACGATGGAATCCCGCTGATGAACGAGAAACTCGTCTACGAGGCCATGAAGAAGGCGAAAGAGTTAAATGTACCGCTGAGCTTCCATGAGGAAGATCCAGCATTCATCTCCGAGAACGGAATCAACGCAGGTGCAGTCGCAAAAGAGCTTGGAATCACAGGTTCCCCGGCACTTGCTGAGGATTCTCTCGTGGCCCGTGACTGCATGATCGCCCTGCACACAGGCGCGTCAGTCAATATCCAGCATATCAGCTCCGCCACATCCGTAAAGGCTGTGAAGCTTGCGAAAGAGCTTGGAGCAAACGTGACAGCGGAGGTCACACCTCACCATTTCACATTAGATGAGACTGCTGTTTTAGAACATGGCGCAATGGCGAAGATGAACCCGCCCCTTAGAACCGCGAAGGACCGCGAGGGCATTATCGAGGGAATCAAGGACGGTTCCATCGACATGATCGCCACAGACCATGCACCGCACAGCATGGAGGAAAAGGCAGTTCTCCCGGTATGGAAAGCGCCGAGCGGAATCATCGGTCTTGAGACCGCTCTCGGACTTGCTGTGACAGAGCTTGTGAAGAAAGGCCATCTGACCACCATGCAGCTTGTGGAGAAAATGTGCGTGAATCCGGCGAAGCTGTATCACTTTGATAAGGGATATCTAACAGAGGGCGGGGATGCCGATATCGTGATCTTCAATGAGAACGAGGAATGGACCGTTACAGATGATGAGATCGCGTCCAAGTCCCACAACACGCCGTTTATCGGAACAAAACTTTTCGGACGTGTGAAGTATACGATCTGCGGTGGAAAGATTGTATACAAGGATTAAGAACATTCAGCAGAGCTCCCTGGCATCGGGCTGATAAGACTCAGAGAGTCCGGTTGGAGCTGGATCCGGGAGTGCAGCTGTTTTCAGCAATGCAGGAGGAGGCAAAGCTGAGAATTGTGAGAAATAAAGAACAGGAGAAAACAAGTCATGAAAAAATACCAGGTGCTTCTTTTTTGATGTGGATGGAACACTTCTGGATTTCGACAAGGCGGAGAGGATCGGCATCGAGCGGGTACTCACCCACTTTGGCGTACCGGCTACAGAGGAGAACATGCAGAAGTACCACCATCTGAACAAAAGCTACTGGCAGAAGTTGGAGCGCGGGGAACTTACGAGAGAGCAGGTGTTAAGCCTGCGATTTGAGGATTTCTTCAGTGACTTCGGAATCAAGGTAAATGGCGCTGAGGTCGATGGATTGTACCGCCAGACATTAAATGAGAGTGCGTTTCTTTTAGACGGAGTCATGGACCTCCTTAATGGCTTAAAGAATCGCTATGAGCTTCATATCGTTACAAACGGCGTCGCTGAGACCCAGTATAAACGCCTCGCGGTAGCAGGTCTGGACAAGCTGTTTAAGGGAATCTACGTTTCTGAGGAATCCGGATATCAGAAGCCGCAGCAGGAGTACTTCGATTACTGCTTTGAAAAGATGGGCAGAAACGACGTGGAGAACATGCTGATCATCGGTGACTCCTGACTTCTGACATCCGTGGAGGAAACAATGCCGGAATCGATACCCTGTGGTACAACCCGCACCATCAGGAGAATACAGCCGGGGTGCATGTGGATTACGAGGCGGATACGTTGGAAAAGATAGGTGAGATGCTGAGTTAATTTCAGAACGACAGCATCAGGCAATTTCTCTGAAAAGTTATGTAAACTAAATGCATCTGGAATGAGATAAAATCCATGGAAAATCATTTTAAAGGCTGGTTTTACTGCTGGTATCTTTCAAAATTGCAAAAAGTCATAGCAATACTGAGAAATATTGTCAGACATCTTGACAAATAAGAAGATTTTTCTTATAATTAAGCTTTCCCGGAGAGCATTGTCCGCCGCATACGGATCCGGTGAAGGGACAGAAAGAGCGGCGGCGAATATATAGAAATGAGGGGTGTATTTCATGAACAAGAACACGACAGATATCACATTATCGGCTTATTTTAATGACATCGTAATCGGATACTACGAGGACGAGGATCTGGTAAAACAGTTTGGAAGACAGCTTGGTTTCGACGTGGATATGGACACCTTTATGGCGGTCTCTTTCCAGTATCCGTCTGATATGAATGTAAAACCGGAAGACCGCGAGAAACTCACAGACGCTGCAAACGCGATCATCGCTCTCTCCGATATCAACAAGAAGATCGGTGGAAAGCAGATTATCACCTGCGACAGCGGCGTATGCGTGATCCTGATCATGAACGACAAATCCGCAATGCGTGACCTGATCCCGCAGATCAAGGAGACAGCCCTTGAGCAGGTAGAAAAGATCAATTCTGACAGAAAGATCCGCGTCGGCATCGGTACGATCGAGAGCGGAATCAAGGGAATCAAGCATACATACATCAATGCCCAGGATGCGGTAAAGGCCGGCGAGATCTTCAAGAAAGACCGTGTGATCCTTGAATACATGGGTATGGAGATTTACAGCAGCATCAACCAGATGGTTGTAAACTTCGGTGACCGCCTTACCAGAACCGTTTTAAAACAGCTCGGTGAGACTGAGAAGCGGGTTCTCGCGAAATACTACAAATGCAAAGAGGACATCGCTGAGACTGCAAGACAGCTTGGAATGTCTGAGGATGATGTAAAGACAAGCTTAAATATGGTCCGCATCAATACCGGACTTGACGTAAACGATACAGAGGATAACTTCAAGCTCCACTTTATCATGATCGCGAAGAAAGTCCTTGAAAACGACGAGAGAATCAAGAAGAATCGTTAATTCACCAGAAAGTTTCTGTTGCTGTCTGCCAATGGCATGAACAGCGGAGTGTAGAAGGTGGACGATACAGAAGAAACCAGCAACAGCCCTGCACATAATATGTGCCGGGCTGTGAGCCGATATGGATGGTAAAATGCTGAATGGTAAAAGATAAACAGGCGGGGATCTGCCGGACAGAAGGGGATACAAATATGAAGACAATGCTGGAGCGCGGAGCCGGAATTCTGATGCCGGTGTCAAGTCTGCCGTCACCATACGGAATCGGTACATTTGGCAGTGCAGCCTATGATTTCGTGGACTTCTTAAAGAAAGCAAGACAGAAATACTGGCAGGTTCTGCCGGTGGGACCGACAAGCTACGGGGACAGCCCGTACCAGTCATTTTCCGCTTTTGCGGGAAATCCGTACTTTATCGATCTGGATACCCTGGTGAAGGAGGGACTTCTCACACAGGACGAGATCAACGCCTGTTACTGGGGGATAATCCGACCCAGGTGGCGTACGACGCGGTGTTCTGGTACCGGTTTCCCCTGTTGAAAAGGCGTACGCGAGAAGTGAGTACCGCGAGGAACAGGGCTACGAGAAGTTCTGTATGGACAGCTGGTTCTGGCTGAATGATTACGCATTTTACATGGCGTTAAAGTTCCATTTTGATAATAAAGAATGGCTGGCATGGCCGGAAGATATCCGGTTCCGGAAGAAAGAAGCGGTGGAGTCCTACCGAGAGGAATTGAAGGACGAGATCGACTTCTGGAAGTTTTTACAGTATAAATTCTACCAGCAGTGGGGAAAGCTCCGCGCGTATGCGAACGAGCAGGGAATCTCCATCATCGGAGATATTCCGATCTACGTGGCGCTTGACAGTGCGGACGTCTGGACCCATCCGGAGTTATTCCTTTTGGATGAGGAGAACCTGACCCCACTCAAGGTTGCCGGAGTTCCGCCGGACGCCTTCAGTGAGACGGGACAGCTCTGGGGCAATCCACTTTACCGATGGGATGTTCAGGAGAAGACTGATTTCGCATGGTGGAAAGAGCGCATGAAAGCGTCTGCCCGCCTGTATGACGTGGTCCGCATCGACCACTTTATCGGTGTGACCCAGTATTACGCGATCCCGGCGGGTTCCGAGGACGGAAAGACCGGTGAGTGGTTAAAGGGACCGGGAAAGAAGCTTACAGATGCCATCAACATGGTCATCGGTGACACGAAGATCATCGCGGAGGATCTTGGAATCTTTGTTCGGAGGTCAAGGAGCTTCTTGAGGAGACAGGATATCCGGGAATGAAGATCATCGAGTTCGCCTTCAGCGGCGATCGCTTCAACGAGCACCTGCCGCATATGTACTCCCGAATTCCGTCGTTTACGGCGGAACCCATGACAACGAGACCCTGGTGGGCTACTTTAAGCCGGAGGCGCGCCAGTGGTGGGAGTTGCAGTATATCGCAGACTACATGGGTGTCTCCCATCAGCATGAGGTCGTAGACAAGGTCTTAAAGACCGCCTACGCGTCTGTAGCCAGCGTTGTGATCTTCCAGGCGCAGGATGTCTTAAAGCTCGATAGCTGGGCGAGAATGAACACGCCGGGTACGGTGGGAAACAACTGGAGATGGAGAATGAAACCGGGCGAGCTGACGCAGGATCATATCAACCATCTGTCATGGCTGGTCGATACATTCGGACGGTTTTAGATCGAAAAAAATGCAAAAATCACGGTAGAATTACCGAAGGAAAAGTCAATTTTTGTCGAGAAAAACAGATGTTTGCGGTACGCGGCACAGTGCCGAGAATAAGGAAAAACGGGCGGTTCGTAAGGATAAAACAGACCGCCCGTTTCTTGGAAATTCGATTGACACAAGACCAGAAGTGTGATATTGTTAAGTTAATTCCGATGCACTATTGAACTCACATGTTTTTGTAAGTCATTTGCGCGATACGATGAATTACAAAAACATGTGAGTTTTTTGAAATAAAGACCAACAGCGATGTGTGGGGATTTCCAATAGTCTTAGTACGGAAAAATTCAATTTTTTATGGAGGTACCAAAATGAACAACGGTACAGTTAAGTGGTTCAATTCTGAGAAAGGCTACGGATTCATCTCCAACGATAATGGCGGCGACGACGTATTCGTACACTTTTCCGCAATCGTAGGCGACGGCTTCAAGACTCTTGAAGAGGGCCAGAAGGTTACTTTCGACACAGAGCAGGATCCGAAGAACAGCAAGAAGCTTCGCGCTGTTAACGTAATCGGTGCCAACGGTGCCGGAAAATCCACATTTTTAAAGATTCTTTCCGGAGCTCGAGCCGACAAAGGGCGATATCAGCATCACCCCCGGTCAGCGCCTTTCCGTGCTGGAACAGGATCACTTCAAATACGATGACTGCATTGTCCTTGACACTGTCATCATGGGAAACCAGCGTCTTTATGACATCATGAAAGAGAAAGAAGCCATTTACGCAAAAGAAGATTTCACAGACGAAGATGGCATCCGTGCCAGCTGAACTTGAGGGTGAGTTTGCAGAAATGAACGGATGGGAAGCAGAGTCCGATGCTGCTACTCTTTTGAACGGATTGAATATTGACACCGAACTTCATTACAAAAAAATGAGCGAACTTTCCGGAAGTGAAAAAGTCAAAGTGCTTTTGGCACGTGCTCTGTTCGGTAATCCGGACATTATCCTCCTCGACGAGCCGACCAACCATTGGATCTCGATGCGATCCGCTGGCTCGAAGAGTTTTTGATCAATTTTGAAAATACCGATCATTGTCGTTTCGCATGACCGTTACTTCTTAAATAAAGTATGTACACAGATACCGTTGACATCGACTACGCAAAAATGCAGCTTTATGCCGGAAACTACGACTTCTGGTATGAATCCAGCCAGTTGATGATCAAACAAATGAAGGAAGCCAACAAAAGAAGGAAGAAAAGATTAAGGAATTGCAGGACTTTATCCAGCGATTCAGTGCCAATGCTTCCAAATCCAAGCAGGCAACTTCCAGAAAACGTGCATTGGAAAAAATCGAGCTTGATACGCTCCGTCCTTCCAGCCGTAAATATCCTTACGTTGACTTCAAACCAAACCGTGAAATTGGAAATGAAGTACTGACTGTAACCAACCTTTCCAAGACGATCGACGGTGAAAAAGTTCTTGACAATGTTTCCTTTACCGTAGGACATGATGACAAGATTGCTTTTGTCGGTTCGTATGGCATCGCTGCGACAACATTGTTTCAGATCCTTGCCGGAGAAATGGAACCGGACGAGGGCGATTACAAATGGGGAATCACCACAAGTCAAGCCTATTTTCCAAAGGACAATGTGCTTCCTCGGAAGACTTTGACAGCACCATGATGATCTCCGGCGCGAACGATCGTAGACTGGCTGACCTTCTTCATCGAAGTGAGATACACGCTCACCGAAGCAATCGGTCCAAAGATATCAGATACCGGTTCTGCGTAAAACGCCGCTTCAGCTCGAACATCGCGGGAAGCAGGAACAGGGATACGAAGTATGCGCCTTTTCGAAAGAAGGAAAGCGGCAGGGCAACCTGTACCTGACCAAGACCGGTGAAACCGTCGACGATCTCATACTGGAATGCCAGCGGATGATCGCCAGAGTGAAGATCCGGATCGCCCGGAGCGCTTCTGCGGCAACAACCGGGTCTGCTGTAAAGAGACGGACAAACAGGACGCCGATGGTACGCGCAAGGACGAAGAGCAGAGCGGTGTATGCCGCAGCAAGGCTAAAGATGTACTTCTGCGCATTTTTTACGCGGTCGGTCTTTCCGGCTCCGAAATTGTAGGCAAGAACAGCCTGAGTTCCGCTGGTGATACCGCCGAGAGGCATAGTGACCACCAGCATGAAGCTCTGGGCAATGGTCGCGCAGGTGATCAGAAGGTCTCCGCGCTCCGCACCGCCGTATTTTTGCAGGATCGCGTTCATGGTGATGATCATGACGTTATCCATGGCGATGATGATAAACGGGGTAAAGCCGATGGTGAGCACTCTGCGGATCAGCCGCCAGCTGTATCCGCCGAAGGTGATGCGCACCGGCATATTTTTCCCGAACAGTGTCCTCAGGACGAAAGCGCAGCTCGCCATCTGGGAGATGACGGTTGCGACGGCGGCACCGGAGACGCCCATGTGGAGGCCGAAGATAAAGATCGGATCCAGAATGATGTTCAGCGCCGCGCCGAGGATGACGGAGTACATGCCGGTCTTTGCAAAGCCCTGACAGATGATAAACTGATTCATACCTGTGGACATCAGGGCGAATACGGTTCCAGTCAGATATATTGTAAAATATGCGTTTGC
>VOFH01001305.1_pt1 | contig 22000 bp, 24 predicted proteins | sample 5384091 | NCBI WGS metagenome assembly VOFH01 (sample SAMN12384727, study PRJNA508395) | human gut metagenome | isolation source: healthy gut G | host: Homo sapiens
TTATCAATAACATCATCAAAACTACCTATTTTTGATAATTTGTATGGTCTATTATAATTATGAATTTCTCTTGTTCCATCTAATGAAGTACATATACTAACATTATTATCTAACAAAAAATGTAATATATCATCATTCAGACACGTCAAATTTGTTACTATTGTGTATTCAATATGTTTATTTAAAATTTTATTTTTTTCCTTTGAATACTCAATCATACTTTTTATAACATTGAAGTTTAACAACGGCTCGCCACCTTGAAATTCAAATGTCAGGTTATCATTCTTGGAATTCATCGCAATATCAATTGCACGCTTTCCTATTTCCTCTGTCATTTTACCATTCAAATGTGAATTTCTACTATGTGCCTGACAATAAATACAGTCAAGATTGCACATATTGGTAACTGCAAATATATGTAAAGAAGTACCTCCCATACAATATGATTTCATACTTCTTATAAATCCAGAATATTTTTTTATATATTCTTCTATTGATATATTAATAATAAACCCTTTTTCAATCAAATCCTCATAATCTTCATCTTCTTTGTCGATTTTATTATTGCATAATTTATCATATGTTTCTGAATTTACATACTTATAAAATCCCATATCATTTGTAAGTAAATATTCATCCTCACTCTGTTTTTTAGCATTAAAATAACCTATCATTCATTATCACCTTTTATTGGATATACTCTTGGCTTGTAAAAATTTCTTGTAGCTGTAAAAATCCCACAACACATAGACTTCATTTTACATTTATCACATTCAACATAATACTCTGCCTTATATGATGAAATACTTTTCTTCGCTAATGACCAATATCCTCTCTCAATCATACAATAAGGAAAATTATATAAAGCAACATCAATCCCATTTATCATTAATAATTGAATTGCTTTCTTTGACTTTGAAAAAGCCTCCTCATACGATATAACCACTTTATCAGCATTAGCAGCACAATTACCTCGCATTTCAAGTCCTACAAAATGAACTACTCTTACTCTTTTAAATTTTGCAACAATGAGCTTGGCAATATCAAGTATATCATCCTCATTTAGCTTGCTAACTACAATTCTTATTTCTGTTTCAATATTAGCATTAATAATATTAGTCAACCCTCTAATTGTTTGCTCAAATCCACCTTTTGCCTGCGTTATATAATCATGTTTTGATGCTATACTTCCGTGAATAGGTATAGCTATTCTAAGATTTTTCATATTTTCCTTTTTAAACTTTTCAAAAAACTATAATTTCCCAACGTCCTACCATTTGTTAAAAGCAATATATTGGTATTCGGCAGATGTTCTTTTACTGTTCTATATATTTCTATAAAATTATCTTCACCAATTAAAGTTGGTTCTCCTCCTGTTATTGTAAAATACCATAATCTTCTGGCATATGTTTGATTACTGTTTCTAGCTGTTCTAATGATAATCCTGTATTATGACTTCGTTCACCATCACTTGCAGGGCACATTATGCAATTAGAATTACATTTTGGAGTTGTCGCAATACCTGCATCTCCTTCTATAACCGAATACCATCTGTAAATTATACCTGTTTCTGATATTTCTAAAACATCTCCATCACAGAATTCATCCATTATTTTTATTTCTTTAGGACTTAATTTTACTGTCTCTCCATCTGGATAAAATACAATTTTATTATTTATAAACTCTCCTACATTTTTTTGTTTATTTAGTAATTCCTTTGTGTAAATTTCTTTAGTAGAAAAAATAAATATTCTATACTTGCTTTTATATTCACTTATGTACCTAACCACAACTTATAGCCTCCTATTATCATAAATATTGCATAACCAATATTTATAAAAAAAAGCAAATGGAATTTTCTTTACTATAATTAATTCATCTTTCCCATTCTTTGTTCTTGCCCATCTTTTAATACTATCTACTTCCTCATCTGTCAGTCTGGCTGCCATATCTTCTGATACTTTCATAGGCAGACCTTTTTATGTTTGAGTTTAAAAATAACATTACTGATGATGCAGATAATATCATTCCTTTTTTTATATCTAAAGTCTTAATTGGTGTATAACTATACCTATCTGCCCATTCACGAAGAATAACTATAACCAAAACAATAATTACGTTTTTTAAATCAATTTTAAAATTTATTGAGATATAAGAGAAAGAACCATAAATAAAACCAATAACAATATCAATAGACTATTTCTTAATTGTCTGCTTACTTTTACAAGAACTTCTTTCATTATCAATACAAAAAACATATTTCCAAAAACAAATATTATGTAATTTTCAATATAAAACTTTCTCAATAAATAATATAACAGCTTTTGAATATCTGCTGAAGCCAAAAATACTAATAACCAATTCATAATAAAGAATTTTACATTTATATTTTTCAAAGAAAGCTTATTATATGTTTCTTTTTTGCGAATATATGCATATATACTATCTATAATCAAATATACATATACCGATGAGTATGAAAAAACTATTACTTGGAAAATCGCCATTCTATCCTGAACATATAATATATTAGGTGTCAATATAGCCTCAACTATAAATAACTTAGAATCACCACCAGCCCATATATGTAATAAATAAAATAATAATGAACAAATACATGCTATAACTAATTGTATTATCATTATATCTATATTTTTGTAATCTAAAATTTTCAATATAACAGCTATTATTCCTATGACTAAAAGATTTTTATTAGGAATTATCCCATTTTTCTTATCACTGTAATAACTTATTAATGCAATATAACAAAATAATATTATAAGAACCACATTAATTACCATTGTCATATCAATCCTCTTTGATTATTTAAATCAATGACATAATTTTCAAATTCTTTCAATGTAATTTCGACATCATAAATACAATTTGTAAATACGCATCTTAAAAAATTTTCTTCAATATTAACAACAATATTAGATATTCCAGCAAATTCTTTAACTGCCATTTTAACAAGACCATAATTATATATTTCTTTACTAAGTTTTAACTCATTCATTATCAAACCAATCCCTCATTGAACTGTTATCATCGACATTCAAATTAATATCTGTTTGTATTTCATCATCATATATAACTGAAGATGCCATTGACCTTGCAAAAAAGAAGTTCTCTAATATTTTTCGTTTGTTCAAATACTATCTCTCTATTAGCAAATTCAATAAGTTCATTCTTAAATTCACCTTCTATGGATGTATCTGCCTTCCCATCTTTCTTTTGTATACTAATAACAAACTCATCCTTATTAGAATCCAAGTGAATATAATATTCATCTGTGAATTTATAACAGGTCTTTAATAAGACTTTTTTATCATAAATATCTTTCTTAATTGAGAAAAACATATTAATTCCTTTCATTTATTTATAATTTATCACCAATTTATTATACTATATTACTTTTTATATACTCACTTATATCTATACCTTTCACCACTTAATAAATTAATTCGCATTAATTTTTTTCTTATTATATCAAACTCTTGTATTAATTCTAATAATTTTATTAATTGAATCATAACATTTCTTTTTTGTACTACTATATAGCTATCACTAGCAAGTGCTCCTAATCTTATGAAAAAATATACATCTTACAAATAAAAGTAAATAGGAATTATTATCTCCAAATCTGCCTTTTCAATACCATTTTCTCTAGTATTCTTCTGCTCAAGGCTTTGTTGCATACACTCATTCATCTATTACATATACTTTACCTTCTACATAGTTGCCATCAACAGAAAAAAACTCATATTCTGACTTATGTTTATGCACTTTCTGTGCGTCTGAAGGCATTTTCTCATTGATACCTTTCGTTACATATCTGTCCTTATCAAACATCTTATCACTCACTTCCTGTTTACGCTTTATTACTATTATAAATACTTCTCATATGGCAGAAAAACGACCTCTTTCATATCATCTGAATCAAGAACTATCTGCTCTTATATTTGGGTAATGTTATCACCATCAATAGTAGGGTAAAGTCCTATCAGTATTGCCTTGTCTCCTTTATACCCTTCTATTCTTCTCTTTATCTCATATGTCCTGTCTCCATTGAATACAACCTCTGTTGTTATCTGTTCTCTCTTAGTTTCCATTTACTGCTCCTTTCTGCAATCACGATAGAAAAATACCCAGTATGCTTCTGTTCCTATATATGCCCTTACGTGCCACTCATAATTATTGTCCATACATATCAGGTCATCAAACTCATACTCATCTTCATCCAGGTTACAATTAGCAAGACAATCTTTATATACCGCACTATCTATGCCATTATCATCTGTCAGTATGTAGAAGTTGCCACAGGCTCCATCCTCATAGCTTTCCTCAACAAGTCCTATATGATACTTGGCATTTTCTATTACCTTATTAGGTATACTTTTATCAATCCTTATGATATTCTCCAGTTCCTTTTCACTTTTGAATGTATACATATGACCTCCTGTTCTGTAAGCATTGTTTTACATTTTCACTCAGCAATTCTTAATGTATCTGTTGCAACATCATAGTAATACGGACTATCAGACAATCTTTCAACCTCGCTCACATTTTCATAGTTAACCTCTTTAATCATCTGCCTTATATATCCAACATCAACCTTATTCTTATCTGCTATCATCAGCAACACTTCGTGAATTGATGAAGGAATTACAAATACTCCATCAATCATCTTTTCCACACAGAACTTCTTTAAGACTTCTGGATATAGCATACATATTGCTCCAAACTGTCTTGTTTCATTTGACAATATAAAAAGAGTCTCAGGAATATCTTCTACAATATCCTGAGACTCTTTCATCATATCATTAAGTGTTTCTGTCATAGATTTTATATCTGGAGCATAGCATTCTTTGGCAATACTAATAAGCATTGCACCCAATATAGGTATAATAATCAAACCCGAATTAAGCCCATCTAATAAAGGGAATCCAATTAACGTAAACAAAATACCATACACGCACCACAATATGCCCAAAGCACGATTATAGCCTTTCACATCTTCTATGGGCGCTACCTCGGCATTTGCCCAAAAACCGAAAGGTTTTGCTTTCTTGGAATTAAAATCATAAATGCCCATTACAATAAATAATACGCCGATTATTACCCAAATAACAAATGCTATTAATCTTCCTTCCATAATATGTATCCTTTCTGTAAATTAGTTTTGTTCATATAAAACTAAGATTTACCAAATCGCCAAACAACGATTTGTTTTACCAATTTTAACATAAAACTCAACCTAATTGCACTAATTAAAACTACAATTATCAATCATTCCGCTCCCCACTATCACCAAGTGCCACAAAAGTGCCCAACTTCACACCAAACATTCCCAGTGTTTATGCGGGTTTCAAAATCACAATAATTAATGCATGGAAATAATAAAAATGAATTTCCCCTTCATAAGACACCCGTTCCCCTCCTAGTCAGTAGGCACGAAAAAGAAGGGAATGGTATTTCAACCATTCCCATCTTAATGAGCCCACCGGGGTTCGAACCCGGGACACCTAGATTAAAAGTCTAGTGCTCTACCAACTGAGCTATGAGCCCTCAATGTATACAATTATGAGTAACAATCTATATCAAACATCCAGCCTCGGATTATAACTACCGAGCTGGGCTAGCTGGATTCGAACCAGCGTAATGCAGGGATCAAAACCCTGTGCCTTACCGCTTGGCGATAGCCCATTAATTAAAGGGTGGGTACAGGGATTCGAACCCTGGACCTTCAGAGCCACAATCTGACGCGCTAACCAGCTGTGCTATACCCACCATAACATAAAATGCTTAGAAAAGTCATAATTAACAACTTGCACTTTTTAAGTGCTTAACCAATATGGTTAAAAAAAAGTGTGCCCGGGGGGATTCGAACCCTCGACCCACGGCTTAGAAGGCCGTTGCTCTATCCAGCTGAGCTACGGACACACAAAGCGGGTGATGGGAATCGAACCCACGTATCTAGCTTGGAAGGCTAGTGTTCTACCATTGAACTACACCCGCATAATTATTAAATTGTAAAGTCGGGGTGACAGGATTCGAACCTGCGACCTCTTGATCCCAAATCAAGCGCTCTAGCCAAGCTGAGCCACACCCCGAAAGGTTTTATCTTGTTGTTGTTTCTTAAGTTCTTAACTCGTGTACCGCAACAACAAGATAGATTATATGCTATGATTCGCCATATGTCAACACTTTTTTGAAACTTTTTTTGAATTTTTTTAATTTTTTTGAAGCATATACTCCAAACGCCCTATTTTACTGGGTTTCCTATACATTTTTTAATTCAAAATTAAACTCATTATTGTCATTAATCTCTAAAATATGTAAGTTGGTATACCATCAGCCTGTCTTGGATACGATATGCTGCCAGGATTAATAAGTGTTATATTATCCTCCACGATAATAACCGGTGTGTGTATGTCCAAACATAACTATATCCATTCCTCTGGCAACAGCTTCCTGCTCAATAACTTTCAAATCCAAAGATACATAATAATTATGTCCGTGTGTCAGCCATATTTTCTTACCGCCAAGTTCAATTTCTTTCTCGCGGTCAAGCGGTGAAAAAGAAATCATTATTTCCAGCTATAAATATAGTTTCACAGCCGGCTATGCTTTTTATTACCTCTTCTTCGCCTTCAACATCACCAAGATGTATAAGCATATCCAGATGTCCCTCGTTATATATAGCCTCTGCCAGATTACCGTGTCGTCTGTGCGTATCACTTACTATCATTATCCTCTGCATATAATTCCTCCGATTTGTCTAACTCTTCTTTAATCAGAGCCAATGCCTTGCCCCTGTGGCTTATCTTATTCTTCTCCTCAGGTGCAAGTTCGCCAGACGTCCTGCCATATTCTGGAAGATATACAATCGGGTCATACCCAAAGCCATTATCTCCCTTTATCTCTTCGGCAATAAGCCCTTCCATTGTTCCTCTTTTAACTATTTCACGTCCATCTGGAAATCAGACTGCAATTGCACATACGAAGCGTCCGCTTCTGTCACTTCCCTTAACGCCCTCAAGCTTCTGTATAAGAGCTTTATTCTTTATATCATAAGAAGTATCGTGTCCCATAAATCGTGCAGAATACACGCCAGGAGCTTTATTAAGATAATCTATCTCAAGCCCTGAGTCATCTGCCATTGTTATTTGGCCTGTAAGCTTCATAATTGCTCTTGCTTTTATCAAAGCATTTTCTTCAAATGTCGTTCCGTTCTCTTCAATATCAACATCAATTCCAGCTTCTTTCATAGAAATAATGTCGTACCCCTTCAGGATTTCTTTAACTTCCTTAACTTTATCCTTGTTATTAGATGCCAAAATAATACTCTTCATAATTAACCTCTTTGGTGGCTTAGGACCCATAAATGAATAAAAATATGTCTTAAGCATTCCATTGTATATTTTACGGTTCTTATCTGCCTTACGTCCAAAATATTTAACTGCATCTTCATATGATGTAATCATATATGCTGACCACGAATCCAGCTTTGCAAACTGCTTTCCAAATGCTGAATATATAGCTGGAAGCGTCTCTTTGTCTTCAAGACGTTCACCATATGGCGGATTAGTTATTATGAAGCCATATTTTTTGTGATGACTTAATTCGCTGACACTTCTTGCCTGAAAATGTATCAAATCCTCAACACCTGCATTGGCAGCGTTGCTTCTTGCTATTTTAATTACATTTTCATCAATATCAAATCCCTGAATATCCGTGTCTATACTTAAATTAATTAAGTCTTCCGCTTCTTCTACTGCGTTATCCCACAGTTCATTATTTATTATATTAGTCCAGCGTAAAGATGTAAAGCGTCTATTCATTCCTGGTGCAATATTGGCTGCTATCATTGCTGCCTCAATTGGAAATGTTCCGCTTCCGCAAAATGGATCTATAAGTATACGGTCTGATTTCCAAGGTGTAAGCATTATAAGTGCAGCCGCTAATGTCTCTGATATTGGTGCTTTTCCTGCCGCTGGTCTGTAACCTCTTTTATGTAATGAATCCCCTGATGTATCAAGCGAAATAGTCACAACGTCCTTCATAAGGCTTACTCTTATAGGATAGCTGTTTCCGTCCTCCTCGAACCAATTAACGGCGTATTTGACCTTTAAACGCTCTACAATTGCCTTTTTTACAATTGACTGTATATCTGATGAGCTAAAGAGCTTACTATTGATAGAATTAGCTTTAGTAACCCAGAACTTGCCATTCTTAGGAATGAATTCTTCCCATTCCAGTTCTTTAGTATTATCAAACAGTTCAGTAAATGTTGTTGCCTTGAATTCACCAACCTTAAGCAGCACACGCTCTGCTGTTCTTAAGAAAATGTTAGCTCTTGCAATCGCATCCGCATCTCCTATAAATGTAACCTTTCCATCTTCCACTTTGGATATATCATAGCCTAAATCGTATATTTCACGCTTTAACACTGACTCTAATCCAAAATGACATGGTGCAATCAATTCATACGTATTCTTCATATGCCTGCATTTCTCCATTCATACATTCTTTTATAGATTTTATAATAATTGTTCTATCTGGCAGTAATGCCTGACTAGCAATATTAAACCATTTTATTCTTAATATCGAACAATATATATCAATATTAAAATGCTTACCATAAATAATCAAGTAAAATAGTTAAATCACATTTTCTCTTGACTAAAATTTCATACCTTCAGATATTATGGCTTTAACTGTAAATATCTTCCGTTATATCCTCTTATTCCACCAGCCAGTGATTTCACAATATACCCATATAATGCAAGCTTATTACATACAAGCAGACTATTTGTTCCAGTTTCGCAATATAATATATATATGGCACTTTTTTATCCCTGTATTGGCTTTTAAAGGCTCTAATGCCCTCATACGAGCTCAGATAGTCATATGGATAATTTTCTGCTCCTTTTATATGACCACTGTCATACATTTCTTTACTCCTTATGTCAATAATATAAGAATAAGGATTATTTATATAATATTCTAACTTTCTAGGTCCTATTAATTCACAATTCATATTACACATTTCTTATATTTATTTTAATATATTTTATGCTCGATTTTCATAACTATAACCTTAATTCCTATGTATCAGGCTGTTTGCACAGCCTTTCATTGCAAACAACCATTTTTATAAGAAATGCTTTTTTAATAGCAGTCTGAGCTGTCTGTAGACTTGTTATATGAATTCTTTGACGAATTCTTTGATGAGTTAGAAGAACCTTTTGATGAGTTCTTTGAAGAATTAGAAGTATTTTTGATGAATTCTTTGATGAGCTCTTGTTATATGCGTTCTTTCCAGCTTCATTATAGCTGTTTGACTCATTATAACTATTTGATTCGTTATAGCTGTTAGATTCGTTTTTAGATGAATTATATGACATACCTGTGTCCTCCTTTAATTTAGTTCACTGTTTAGTATGTCTATTATTAATGGTTTTATTCACAGTTTTAAAGTTCTAATTTCCAAATAAGATTTCTTATTGCAAATAATGTTTCAGTTTTCAAAGCATACTGGCATTTGAAATTTGATTAATACTTTTATATTTAAAAATATGTAACAAACACTATTATAAAATAATAAACAAAAAGCCCTGCATCATCTGTATGCACAGATAATACAGGGTTGATAAGATGTACGTGACAAGATTCGAACTCCGGCCTTCTGGTCCGTAGCCAGACGCTCTATCCAGCTGAGCTACACGTACTTATTGGATAAACCAAATGCCGGCAACGGGAATCGAACCCGTATGGGAGTATAAGTCCCGCAGGATTTTAAGTCCTGTGCGTCTGCCAGTTCCGCCACGCCGGCATATAAATAAGCAGTTTATTCAATGGGACCTACAGGACTTGAACCTGTGACCCTCTGCTTGTAAGGCAGATGCTCTCCCAGCTGAGCTAAGATCCCATATATACAACATTATTCTATTGTAAACGACCCGGATGGGGTTCGAACCCACGACCTCCGCCGTGACAGGGCGGCGCTCTAACCAGCTGAGCCACCAGGCCATATTAAACAGAACAAAAGCAAGTGGACCTTCGGGGACTCGAACCCAGGACCGACCGGTTATGAGCCGGTTGCTCTAACCAACTGAGCTAAAGGTCCAAAAGCCGACAGTCGGAGTCGAACCAACAACCTGCTGATTACAAATCAGCTGCTCTGCCATTGAGCCAAGTCGGCAATTTGAATTTCCTTTATGTTCTACTCTATGACTCCAAGGGGATTTGAACCCCTGATACCACCGTGAAAGGGTGGTGTCTTAACCGCTTGACCATGGAGCCGAAATATCTATTAAAAAAATAAGAATGAGTGTGAGCTATCACGAATTCATTCTTACAGCTCCCCGAGTAGGGCTCGAACCTACAACAACTCGGTTAACAGCCGAGTGCTCTACCATTGAGCTATCGAGGATTACACCTGAGTTCCTTAACTCATTATTTAAAGGATTGCTCCTTCAAAACTGCACATTAAATATATCTTATACATCCGTATCCTGTCAAGTACTTTCGTACTTTCCTTAAGAATAACTCTCTTTGTTCTATCCAAACCTTAACCTCTTTGGTTAAGCCCTCGACCTATTAGTACAGATCAGCTCCATATGTCACCACACTTCCACCTTCTGCCTATCTACCTCGTCGTCTTCAAGGGGTCTTACTAGATTAACTCTATGGGATATCTCATCTTGAGGGGGCTTCACGCTTAGATGCCTTCAGCGTTTATCCCGTCCCGACTTGGCTACCTCGGCCATGGGCCTTGGCAGTGGCTCAACCGATGCACCAGAGGTCAGTCCATCCCGGTCCTCTCGTACTAAGGACAGCTCCTCTCAGATATCCTACGCCCACGCCGGATAGGGACCGAACTCTCACGACGTTCTGAACCCAGCTCGCGTACCGCTTTAATGGGCGAACAGCCCAACCCTTGGGACCTACTACAGCCCCAGGATGCGATGAGCCGACATCGAGGTGCCAAACCACCTGTCGATGTGAACTCTTGGGAGTGATAAGCCTGTTATCCCCAGGGTAGCTTTTATCCGTTGAGCGATGGCAATCCCACTTTCATACCACCGGATCACTAAGTCCCATTTTTCGTACCTGCTCCACCTGTCGGTGTCGCAGTCAAGCTCCCTTCTGCCTTTGCACTCTTCGAATGGTTTCCAACCATTCTGAGGGAACCTTTGAGCGCCTCCGATACCCTTTCGGAGGCGACCGCCCCAGTCAAACTCCCCACCAGACATTGTCCCCCGGCCGGGTCACGGCCGCAGGTTAGAAACCCAGTACTGCAGGGGTGGTATCCCAACATCGACTCCGTGACAACTGGCGTCATCACCTCTTAGTCTCCCACCTATCCTGTACATGCAATACCGAATCCCAGTATCAAGCTAGAGTAAAGCTCCATGGGGTCTTTCCGTCCTGGCGCAGGTAACCAGCATCTTCACTGGTATTTCAATTTCACCGGGTGCATTGTCGAGACAGTGCCCAAATCATTACGCCTTTCGTGCGGGTCGGAACTTACCCGACAAGGAATTTCGCTACCTTAGGACCGTTATAGTTACTTACCGCCGTTTACTGGGGCTTAAATTCAATGCTTCGATTGCTCTAACATCTCCTCTTAACCTTCCAGCACCGGGCAGGCGTCAGCCCATATACCTCACCTTTCGGTTTTGCATAGACCTGTGTTTTTGCTAAACAGTTGCTTGGGCCAATTCTCTGCGGCTCTTTTTCAAGAGCACCCTTCTCCCGAAGTTACGGGGTCATTTTGCCGAGTTCCTTAACAATGCTTCTCCCGCCGGCCTTAGGATTCTCTCCTCATCCACCTGTGTCGGTTTACGGTACGGGTACGGTATACACAATAGCGGCTTTTCTCGACAGATGGTCTGTGTGCTTCGCTACTTTTTGTTCGCTCCGCGTAACACCATTGGATTGAAATACGGATTTGCCTGTATCTCTCCTCCTGTGCTTGCACCGGGTTTCCCTTTCCCGGCTCACACTTTCCTTCTGTGTCCCCACATTTCTGATATATCGCAGTACAGGAATTTCAACCTGTTGTCCATCGGCTACGTCTTTCGACCTCGCCTTAGGCCCCGACTTACCCAGGGCAGATCAGCTTTACCCTGAAACCTTAGATATTCGGCTTTTGAAGATTCTCACTTCAATCTCGCTACTCATTCCGGCATTCTCTCTTCTTAGCAGTCCACCACTCCTTCCGGTATGGCTTCGTTCCGCTAACAATGCTCCTCTACCAACATTTCTGTTCCTGTTCCTTCGGTGTCGTGTTTCAGCCCCGGACATTTTCGGCGCAGGACCTCTCGACTAGTGAGCTATTACGCACTCTTTTAATGTGTGGCTGCTTCTGAGCCAACATCCTAGTTGTCTTCGAAATCCCACATCCTTTTCCACTTAACACGCACTTTGGGACCTTAGCTGTAGGTCTGGGCTCTTTCCCTTTTGACCACCCAACTTATCTCGTGCAGTCTGACTCCCCAGCATCATCTGTCCGCCATTCGCAGTTTGATATTCTTCGGTAGGCTTTGACGCCCCCTAGGAAATTCAGTGCTCTACCTGCGGCAGACTAACTGAAGGCTAGCCCTAAAGCTATTTCGAGGAGAACCAGCTATCTCCGGGTTCGATTGGAATTTCTCCCCTATCCACACCTCATCACCACCCTTTTCAACGGATGTGTGTTCGGACCTCCACTACCTCTTACGGCAGCTTCATCCTGGACATGGATAGATCACCCGGTTTCGGGTCTATGATACGTGATTCCTCGTGCTCTTAACACTCGCTTTCGCTTCGGCTCCGGACCTTAAGTCCTTAACCTTACCGCGTATCATAACTCGCCGGACCGTTCTACAAAAAGTACGCCGTCGCACTAACGTGCTCCGACAGCTTGTAAACACAGGGTTTCAGGTTCTCTTTCACTCCCCTCCCGGGGTCCTTTTCACCTTTCCTTCACAGTACTATGCGCTATCGGTCACTGAGTAGTATTTAGCCTTACGGAGTGGTCTCCGCTCATTCCCACAAGGTTCCTCGTGTCTCGTGGTACTCTGGATACTGCCTTGCTGCTTTCAATTTCGGATACGCGGCTTTCACGCTTTCCTGCTGGACTTTCCAGACCATTCTCCTATCAATCGCAGATCAATTATGCAGTCCTAACCCCGCAGGATAAATCCCGCGGTTTGGGCTCTTTCCCTTTCGCTCGCCGCTACTAAGGAAATCGATGTTTCTTTCTCTTCCTCCGGGTACTTAGATGTTTCAGTTCCCCGGGTTCCCTCTGGCAAGTTATGTATTGGCTTGTCAGTACTTAAGGTTTACTTAAGTGGGTTCCCCATTCGGATATCCACGGCTCAAAGGATATTTGCTCCTCCCCGTGGCTTTTCGCAGCTTATCACGTCCTTCATCGGCTCTCAGTGCCTAGGCATCCACCCTGTGCTCTTTATAGCTTAACCAATAGATTAGCAAGCGGTTCGGATTAATTAACAAAACTGCGTTGAATGCTTGCATTCATAAGCTGTTTTGGTGATTAACGCGAAATCATTTGCGAAGCAAAGGATATGAGCAGAAGTAAAACTTCTGCGAATAACCGCTCGCGAACTTCCGTTTGTCTTAATCTCTTTCATCAGTATATAGCGTTATACTGACTGGCTTTTTAATGATTAATAATCATTCGGTTTGTTTCTTGGTTTGATATGTGACTTATCAGTACATATCGCACCTCGGATGTCTAAACTTTATTAGTTTATTTTAGATATTTTAATATGCAGTTTTCAATGAACAATCTTTGCAGATACTTATTATTACCAGTTATTACCAGTAACCATATCCGCAGTGGAGATAAAGGGATTCGAACCCTTGACCCCCTGCTTGCAAGGCAGGTGCTCTCCCAACTGAGCTATACCCCCGTCTAAAGACTTACATTTCTGTAATCTGTTAACGTTGTATTGTATTCGGTTTAAGTGGGGTTAAATGGACTCGAACCATCGACCTCACGCTTATCAGGCGTGCGCTCTAGCCAGCTGAGCTATAACCCCGTCTGTAAAATCTGGCAGCCACCTACTTTCCCATACCGTCTCCAGCATAGTATCATCGGCCGCTTAAGGCTTAACCATCGTGTTCGGGATGTGTACGGGTGTTTCCCCTAAGCGCATCGCCACCAGAATATTTCTTGTGCTCCGCACATATAAATGACGATATTTGGAGTTGCTTTCCGCTTATCGGCGTTTCTCTGCACCCACTATTCAGCAGACCAAGCCCTTGCTTCAGAACATCAGCTGTCTTTGACAGCTCAACAGAAAGACAATCTCTACTTCACATTCTTTCGAACGTGGCATTCTTTTCCTTAGAAAGGAGGTGATCCAGCCGCACCTTCCGATACGGCTACCTTGTTACGACTTCACCCCAGTTATCAGACCTGCCTTCGGCGGCTCCTTCTTGCGTTAGGTCACCGACTTCGGGCATTTCCGACTCCCATGGTGTGACGGGCGGTGTGTACAAGACCCGGGAACGTATTCACCGCAGCATTCTGATCTGCGATTACTAGCGATTCCAGCTTCATGTAGTCGAGTTGCAGACTACAATCCGAACTGAGACGTTATTTTTGTGATTTGCTTAAGCTCACACGCTCGCTTCACTTTGGTTACGCCATTGTAGCACGTGTAGCCCAAGTCATAAGGGGCATGATGATTTGACGTCATCCACACCTTCCTCCAGGTTATCCCTGGCAGTCTCCCTAGAGTGCCCAGCCGGACTGCTGGCTACTAAGGATAAGGGTTGCGCTCGTTGCGGGACTTAACCTAACATCTCTGGACACGAGCGGTCGACAACGATGCGCCACCTGTCACTCTTGTTCCGAAGAAAAGGTCACATTACTGACCGGTCAAGAGGATGTCAAGACTTGGTAAGGTTCTTCGCGTTGCTTCGAATTAAACCACATGCTCCACCGCTTGTGCGGGTACCCGTCAATTCCTTTGAGTTTCATTCTTGCGAACGTACTCCCCAGGTGGAATACTTATTGCGTTTGCTGCGGCACCGGAGCACTTATGTGCCCCGACACCTAGTATTCATCGTTTACGGCGTGGACTACCAGGGTATCTAATCCTGTTTGCTCCCCCACGCTTTCGAGCCTCAGTGTCAGTTACAGTCCAGCAAGCCGCCTTCGCCACTGGTGTTCCTCCTAATATCTACGCATTTCACCGCTACACTAGGAATTCCACTTGCCCCTCCTGCACTCTAGCCCTGCAGTTTCAAAAGCAGTCCGGGGTTGAGCCCCGGGCTTTCACTTCTGACTTGCCTGCCACCTACACTCCCTTTACACCCAGTAAATCCGGATAACGCTTGCTCCATACGTATTACCGCGGCTGCTGGCACGTATTTAGCCGGAGCTTCTTAGTCAGGTACCGTCACTATCTTCCCTGCTGATAGAGCTTTACATAGCGAACTACTTCTTCACTCACGCGGCGTCGCTGCATCAGAGTTTCCTCCATTGTGCAATATTCCCCACTGCTGCCTCCCGTAGGAGTCTGGGCCGTGTCTCAGTCCCAATGTGGCCGGTCACCCTCTCAGGTCGGCTACTGATCGTCGCCTTGGTGGGCCGTTACCCCGCCAACAAGCTAATCAGACGCGGGTCCATCTCATACCACCGGAGTTTTTCACACCGTACCATGTGGTACTGTGCGCTTATGCGGTATTACCAGCCGTTTCCAGCTGCTATCCCCCTGTATGAGGCAGGTTACCCACGCGTTACTCACCCGTCCGCCACTCAGTCATAAGCAACTTCAATCCGAAGAAATCTGTCGCAAATGCTTCGTTCGACTTGCATGTGTTAAGCACGCCGCCAGCGTTCATCCTGAGCCAGGATCAAACTCTCATAAAAAGTTTGCCTTGTCAGTTACAAACTAACTAGCTTAATAATAGTTTCCTTATACTGTGTTTAAGGATTCATTCAATTGCTTGAATGATGTTCACAAAAGATGTATACTTAATTCTAATGAATTCTGTACTCATCTCGAAATTCTAAAAAAAGAATTTTCAAGGTTGTCTTTCTGTTCAGTTATCAAAGTTCATTATCAGGAAGCGTTTGCTTCTTATCTGTTAGCAACCAGCGTTTCTCGCTGACAGCTATGATAGAATAACATTTTGTTTGATGTTTGTCAACAAGTTTTTTACTTTTTAACTTTAGTTTCTATATTGTTGGTATTGTACTAATGTGTACTCACATTGTATCAGATGCCTTCAATATATGATCAATTATGTTATCCGTTCCATCACTAGCAGTTACCTGCAAGCTTTGGCATAAAAAAACCATCTAAGTTATGATAGATGGTTTTCAGCGGAGAGGATGGGATTCGAACCCATGCGCCCGTGAAGACAAACGGTTTTCAAGACCGCCCCGTTATGACCACTTCGGTACCTCTCCATATTCCACATATTCATCTGTGTTTTGTTCGTCTCGCTGACGACTTAGTTATATTATCATTCGTATTATGTTTTGTCAACACATTTTTCAAACTTTTTAAACTTTTTATGTTTTTCATCTTCAATACCATTTTACAAGCTTCAAAAGTGGCTATTTCACTGGGTTTCAGACCAATATTTCCATTTCAGCTTTCCAATCTGTTTTCAGAGATACCAATGCAAAAGGCTGATAAAAATAATATAAATCTATATATCTGCTAAACACCTTAAGGCAAATCCTGAAGGCAGGCTGGTGAAACAATATAAATCTATATATTATAATTAATATATAACACATAATAATCAATACATAATACTATACCACTACATATTACCATATCACTACATATTGTCTGGCACAGGTAATTTGCCTATGCCTTTAAAAATATCCTTGCTATGTCCATATCTTCTGGCGTTGTTACTTTTATATTCTTATAGTCTGCCATTGTCATTTTCACAGTCCTATCCATATAGTGCTCCACAACCATAGCATCATCTGTTATGTTGCCTGCTGTCATATCATTATACAGTCTGTCATATGCTTCTTTTATAAGACCAGCTTCAAACACTTGTGGTGTCTGTATCTGCCACAGTGTGCTCCTATCTGGTGTATTAACAGACATTCCAGCTTTATCAGCCACCTTTATTGTATCTTTTACCGGTACTGCTGCCACACACGCTTTATATTCCATTACATCCTGCATACAATTATATATTATCTGTGCAGTTACGCAGGGTCTTGCCCCATCGTGGATAAATATATAGTCCTCGCCTGATAACCATTCTTCATCCCTTGATAACTGCCCAGCCCCACTGCTCATCAGTGTTTGTATAAGCTCAAGTCCTGAATGTACAGAGTCGTAGCGTTGACTTTGCCGCCCAAGGCTATACCTGCTATCTTTTATAGCCATTTTCTTTAACAAGGGCTTTCATATAACCAGTATAGTCTTGGGATGTGACAATTATTATAGCATCTATAAACGGACTTTTCTCAAATACATCAAGGCTGTAGCTTATCAAAGGCTTTCCACCAACCACAAGGAACTGCTTTGGTATCTCACTATTCATCCTGGTCCCCTTACCACCGGCAAGAACTATAGCGTAATTCATATTCGTTCTCCTAATTTAAGGTTAGGTACTGCATTAAGGTCATATCCGTGTCTTGTACCTGCCATATACTCATAATAAGCTGCGCAGCCAATCATAGCTGCGTTATCCGTACATAATATTGGTGATGGTGAATAGAACCTGATATTGTTCTTATCACACTCTTCTGATAATGCTTTTCTAAGTGCAGAATTAGATGCAACTCCTCCTGCTACTGCAAGCTGGTTCATTCCTGTTTCTTTAGCAAGACTGATTGCTCTTGTTACAAGTGCTTCTACAACAGCTTTCTGGAATGCACATCTGCCCTGTTAATTGTCTCACCTTTCATCTCCGCTGAATTAATGTAATTTAACACTGACGATTTAATTCCACTGAACGAAAAAATCATCAACATATTGCTCTTGGGGTGCATCATCAACATGTGCTCTTGGGAATACTATTCTATAGCATCAGGATTGCCTTCTCTTTAGCTATTTTATCAATCTTAGGTCCTCCCTGATATCCCAAGTTCCTATTGCTCTTGCAACCTTGTCAAATGCTTCTCCTGCCGCATCATCTCTTGTTCTTCCAACTATTATTCATATTTCTGCCATAGTCATTGACCTTAACAAGGTGTGTATGTCTATTGCCAGTATACATCTTTCTCATTTTTCATTGAATTACCTCTCATCTGCCCAAAAATACCTTCTATATATTGATTAATCAATAATTGAATCGTCCAAAATTCTGCTTATAACCATTAAAATTGAACTTAAATATATTAAAATCATACTCAATCCATTAAGATTAAAACCTGACTCAAATCAGCTTAAATCCACTGAGTCCACTAATTCCCAGTAAAGTATCTTCCATTTACCTGAGTTATCTCTTCTAAGCGTGAATTTAGTGCCTGATGTTCTTAGCTGTGTGCCTTCACGAATATAGTATACAAGCTCTATAGAAGCATACTCTCTGTTGTTAAATTTGGTATATCTGGTATTATTAGCCGTCTGTATATTAAAACTGCTTATTTTGGCATTATTATTTCTGTAAATGCTTATATCTTCTTTTTTTAAAGCACTTAAAAATTCATCTTCTGTCTGGGTATTCTTTAATTCGTCATCAAATAATATGCGTGCCTGTCTGCCAAGCTTTTCTATATTCTCTTCTGACACATCAGACTCATAATAAGCTTTTTTGTTATTCTTGCATACAATTTTACAACATCTCTTACTGACTCTGGATAGTTATCTTCAATATTTCTGGATACAAGATATGACAACTCACTATTACTATCTGCAACAGACTCTGTTGCATCCTTATCTGCTGGTTTATTGGCAAGATAATAATAGTACGCAACACCCATAACCGCTAATACAATAATCGCAATTATCCATCTTAAATGTTTTTTCATAGGCTACTCCTCATCTTCAAACGTAAGTGTCACGCTCTGTCCATCTTTAGCCGCACATACATTTGAATATACAGACTTGATATTCTTTACATAATCTGACGGACGGACAAGCGATGGACTATAGTGTGTAAGCCACATTTCCTTAACTTCTGCTTTCCTTGCTATATCTGCCGCCTCATAAAATGTCATATGCTTATATTCCCTAGCCTTTGCCTCTTTATCTTTTTCTCCATACATACCTTCACATATGAATAAATCTGAACCTGCTGCATTATCCACTATTGACTGCACAGGTCTTGTATCAGTACAGTAAGTAAGCTTAATACCCTTTCTTGGTGCTCCCATAACCATATCCGGAGTATATGTAACTCCTTCCATAGTAACTTCTTCACCATGCTGTAACTTATTCCAGACCCTGCACGGAATACCCAGCTCTTTCGCCTTATCAGCATTGAATTTGCCTATTCTCGGAATATTAATTGAGTATCCATAACAGGTAACTGCGTGGTTTACACGGAATGCATCAATCTCATAGCCCTTGACTGATAAACGTTCCTGCTGCCCTGTCAGTTCTATCGTCTTTATTTCAAATGGAAGCTCCGGTGCAATAACTCTCAATGCTGACACTACTCTGTTAAGTCCCTTAGGACCTACAAGCGTCAATGGCTCTTTCCTGTCAGAATTGCCTATTGTAAGCAGCAGACCCGGAAGTCCGCTTATATGGTCAGCGTGGTAATGTGTAAAGCATATAACATCTATCGGATTATAGCTCCATCCTTTTTCTTTGATAGCTATCTGTGTTCCCTCACCACAGTCTATTAAAAGACTGCTGCCGTTATAGCGTGTCATTAAAGATGTAAGCCATCTTCCCGGCAAAGGAAGCATTCCGCTTGTTCCTAATAAACATACATCTAACATATCGTCTCCTTCCATCTTGTTAATAATATTATGATTTGGACATAACTATTGCATCTTCAACCGGCTTTTCATAAAATCTCTTTCTTACACCGATTGGAGAATAACCTAATTTCTCATAAAGCCTCTTGGCTGCTTCATTGCTCTGTCTTACTTCAAGAAAGAATATAGTCACATCTTTTAATCTTGCCCGTCTTTCAAGCTCCTTAAGAAGTGCTTCTGCAACACCACTCCTTCTATATGAAGGAGAAACCGCAATATTGGTTATGTTGCCCTCTCCTAACACAATCCACATACCACAGTAACCTGCTATCTCTCCTGTACACTCACATACAAGATATACATTTTCTGGTGTATTAGCTGCATCTGCAAAGGATTTAGCCGACCACGGAAGGGAAAATATACTTTTTTTCTATCTGTTCAACTGTTGAAATATCTCTGTCTTCCATTGGTCTTATATGATATTCCATAATTATGCCCTCTTCCCACTATGTTCTCTTTCAGCCTGTGATGGACGAAGATAATCTGGCTTTAACATATCTGATCCGATTGTCTTTCCCTCATTAGCCATATCAATAGCTGCAAGGGCAACCGATGAAGCCCTCTGTGTCCTTAAACCGGCTGGGCTGAATGTGTAATTGCAGGTAAGATTATCCTTAAAATAGTCCTTAGCTGCCGCTATTCCATCTCCAACGAACACAACCTTTTCCTTTACTTCATTAAGGATTCCTGCAAGCTCTCCATATGATATAAGGCACTGTTCGTGGACAGTTATAAGCTTTCCATTCTCAAAACGGTAAAGACCACTATACAGATGTGCCCTTCTTGCATCCATAACAGGACATATAATCCTGTCATCACCATAAAAGTTGTATGCCATAGCTTCAAGCGTAGGAACTGCCACCATTGGTTTATCAAGTGCAAGTGCAAGACCCTTCCCTGTTGCCGCACCAATTCTTAAACCCGTAAATGAACCCGGACCATTGGATACTGCAATTATATCGCAGTCCGCCGCATTATTTTCTGTCATACGGCATATTTCATCTATCATAGGAAGCAATGTCTGGGAATGTGTCTTTTTATAATTAATTGTATATTCTGCTATAAGCGTATCTTCCGTCATAATTGCAACAGAAGCTGTTACAGCAGAACTTTCAATTGCCAAAACCTTCATACTAATCCTCCATTTCTTTAGTGGCTACTTCTACCTTTCTGTAATCAAAACCTTTTGATAAATCTTTACTTATTGAGATATATGTTGTATTGTCCGGAAACAGCTCATCTATAAGCTTTCCCCATTCAACAAGGCACACTCCGTCTGAGTAAAAGTATTCTTCATATCCTATTTCGTCCATTTCTGACACATCACTTATTCTGTATACATCAAAATGGTATAATGGAATACGTCCTTGTGTATATTCCTGTACTATTGTGAAAGTCGGACTATTAATAGGTTCTTCTATTCAAAGTCTTTTGGCAAAGCGCATCTCATCTCTTGGATCTCTTCCCGGCTTTTCAAGCTCTTTAACGATATCCTCTAATGTCATAGTTCCTATTCCAAGTTCATCCGCCATCTTGGCAAAATCTTTTAACTTTGCTCTTAAGTCCTATAAGTTCTCCTGATGTTATTGAATTAATATCATAACCTAAAAGTGCAAGAAGCTTTGTTGCTGCCTCATAACTTTCAGGATGTACGCTTGTTGCATCAAAAGGATTATCACCGCCTGTTATTCTCATAAATCCTGCACACTGTTCAAATGCCTTAGGTCCTAACTTGGCAACCTTTAAAAGCTGCTTTCTGTTAGTGAATCTTCCGTTAGTTTCTCTGTACTCAACTATATTCTTAGCTACTGCCTTAGATATACCTGAAATATACTCAAGAAGTGAAGCTGAAGCTGTATTAAGATCTACACCAACCTTATTAACGCTGTCTTCAACTACTCCTCCAAGCGTCTCACTTAACTTCTTCTGGTTCATATCGTGCTGATACTGTCCTACACCTATTGATTTAGGATCAATTTTAACAAGCTCTGCAAGTGGATCCTGCACTCTTCTTGCTATTGATACGGCACTTCTTTGGTTCACATCAAAATCAGGGAATTCTTCTGT
>VOFH01003133.1_pt1 | contig 21995 bp, 40 predicted proteins | sample 5384091 | NCBI WGS metagenome assembly VOFH01 (sample SAMN12384727, study PRJNA508395) | human gut metagenome | isolation source: healthy gut G | host: Homo sapiens
GATGATGTCGCCCACCTTTACCCCGGCTCAGCCACGGGGAGCAGGTGGAAGCCACCCGCGTTTGGACAATCCGGGACTGATGCCGCCCAATGATGTTGAACGTCAAGGTGGGGCAGGTCTCGTCCGTGTCGATGATCTCGCCATAGGGCACGAGACCCAGCTTGATCAGGGCCTGGAAGCCGTTGCAAATGCCCAGCATCAGCCCATCTCTCTGCTTGAGCAGGTCCATGACGGCGTCGGACACCTGGGGACTGCGGAGGAAGGCGGTGATGAATTTGCCTGCCTGCGCCGATGGTGGAGTCAAACCGCTCGGAGAGTCCACGTTGAAGGCGGACTCCAGGCTGGCCGCCACTTTGCGGAGGCTCCCCGGTCGGCAGGGTTGACGAACCCTCGCTGAACGGCAGGGATTTCCCGCATCTGTGTGCTTCGTTGCGCCGTTGGTGTTCAGGAAATCCCGACTCAGATCTACGATGGTCTGGCCCCGCCAGCGCATCACCATCCGGGCCGTATCCGTGACGACGGCGACGGATAAGCCTCCAGATTCTCTGCCTGGGCGGCGGCGATCAAAACCTCTGCGTCCTGGGCCGCCACGACCACCGCCATGCGCTCCTGGGATTCCGAGATAGCCAGCTCGGTGCCGTCCAGCCCGTCGTATTTCTTGCGCACGGCGTCCAGATCAATCTCCAGGCCGTCCGCCAGCTCACCGATGGCAACGCTGACCCCACCGGCGCCAAAGTCGTTGCAGCGCTTGATGAGGCGGGTGACGTCGCCGTTTCGGAACAGGCGCTGAATCTTCCGCTCCTCCGGAGCGTTGCCCTTTTGGACTTCGCTGGCCATGGTGGAGAGGGATTGGAGGTTATGGCTCTTGGAGGAGCCGGTGGCACCGCCGATGCCGTCCCGGCCGGTACGGCCGCCCAGCAGGATCACCACGTCCCCGGGGGCGGGCCGCTCCCGGCGGACGTTGGACGCCGGGGCCGCGCCCACCACCGCGCCGCACTCCAGGTGCTTAGCCACATAGCCCTCGTGGTAGAGCTCCGCCACATGGCCGGTGGCCAGGCCGATCTGGTTGCCGTAGGAGGAATAGCCGGCGGCGGCAGTCTGGGCAATCCTGCGCTGGGGCAGCTTCCCGGGCAGAGTCTTGTCTACCGGGACGCGGGGATCGCCGCAGCCGGTAAGCCGCATGGCCTGATGTACATAGGCCCGCCCGGACAGGGGGTCCCGGATGCACCCGCCGATGCAGGTGGCCGCACCGCCGAAGGGCTCGATCTCCGTGGGGTGGTTATGGGTCTCGTTTTGAACATCAAAAGCCAGGTCTGAGGTTTGCCGTCCACCTGAGCCTCCACCCGGATGGAGCAGGCGTTGATCTCCTCGCTCTCATCCAGCTCGGGGAGCAGGCCCCGCTTTTTCAGCGTCTTGGTGCCGATGGTGGCGATGTCCATCAGGGTCTGGGGGCGAGTTGCGGCTTTTTCCGGACCGTAGACCTCTTCCCGGGCGGCTAAATACCGCTCATAGGCGGCTTGGACCTCCGGATGATCGATCCGCACGTTGTCGATGTGGGTGGAGAAGGTGGTGTGGCGGCAGTGGTCCGACCAGTAGGTGTCCACCACCCGCACCTCGGTAATGGTGGGGTCCCGGCGCTCGGTGTCCCGGAAATAGGCCTGTAGAAATTTGAGGTCCTCCAAGTCCATGGCAAGGCCCAGCTGGTCCAGCAGGGCCGCAAGGCCCGCTTCGTCCAGGCCGGTGAAGCCGGATATGGTCTCCACGGGGGGGGGACGCGGCGCTTACGCGCAGCGTATCCGGCAGGTCCAGCGCGGCCTCCCGGCACTCCACAGGGGTTGATAAGATAGCGCTTGATCTGGTCCAGCTCTGCCTGAGAGAGACTTCCCATCAGAAGGTATACCTTGGCCGCGCGGACGGCGGGACGTTCCCCCTGGGTCATCAGCTGAATGCATTGAGCAGCGGAGTCTGCCCGCTGGTCAAATTGACCTGGCAGGGGTTCCACGGCAAAGAGGGCGTGGGGATGGCCGGGAACGGCCAGCTCCGCAAAGGCATCGTCCACCTGGGGCTCGGAGAAGATGGTCCGAACTGCCCTCTGGAAAGCGGACTCGTCTAGTCCCTCCACGTCGTAGCGCTGGACCAGCCGCAGCTCCGTCAAGGCGGAAATGCCCAGCAGGGTGCGCAGTTCATGAAGCAGTCCGGCGGCCTCCTGCCGCAGGGACGGTTTTTTCTCTACATAAATGCGACGTACCATTCTCATCCCTCCAGCGCGGCCAGCGCCCGCCGGCCAATGTCATGACGCAGATATTTTCCATCAAATTCCACCGTTTCGGCGGCGGCGTAAGCGTCCGCCAGGGCTTGCCGCAGAGTAGGAGCTGCGGCGGTAACGCCCAGCACCCGCCCACCGCTGGTCACAAGGCCCTGCTCCGTGAGACGGTCTCCTGCGTGGTAGCAGGTGACATTGGCCGGGAACGCAGCGGGGAGGGTGATGGCCTTGCCCTTTCGTAGGACGCGGGATAGCCGCCGGAGGCCAGAATCACACAGGCGGCGGCGCCGGTGTGCCACTCCACGCTCAGCTCGCCTAGAGTTTCGTTCTCCACTGCCTGCATGATGGTGAGAAGGTCTGTTTTCAGCAGGGGTAGCACCACCTGGGTCTCTGGGTCTCCAAAGCGGCAGTTATACTCAATGACCTTGGGGCCATCTGGCGTCAACATCAGCCCGAAGTAGAGACAGCCCTTGAAGGGGCAGCCCTCTGCCCGCATAGCCGCGAGGGTGGGCAGAAAGATCGTGTCCATGCATATTTGGGCGATTTCCGGCGTGTAATAGGGATTGGGGCCACGGTGCCCATGCCGCCGGTGTTCAGTCCGGTATCGCCGTCTCCTGCGCGCTTGTGATCCATAGAGGAAACCATAGGGACAATGGCGGTGCCGTCAGTAAAGGCCAGCACGCTCACCTCCGGCCCGGTGAGAAACTCCTCAATGACAATCTCCTTGCCGGAGTCTCCAAAGGCCAGGTCCTCCATCATGGTCTTGACAGCAGCTTCTGCCTCCGAAAGATTTCTGGACAATGAGCACGCCCTTTTGCCCAGGGCCAGGCCGTCGGCCTTGACCACCACAGGGAACGACGAAAGCGCCCGCAGGTATGCCAGCGCCCTTGCCGGGTCGTCAAAGACCTCGTACCGGGCGGTGGGGATGTTGTATTTCTGCATGAGGTTTTTGGCAAAACTTTACTGGCCTCAATACGGGCGGCCTTGGCTTCTGGGCCGAAGCAGGGGATGCCGGCCTCGTGGAGTCGGTCCACACAGCCCAGGGCCAGGGGATCGTCTGGGGCGACCACGGCGAAGTCCACGGCGTGGGCCCTGGCAAAATCCACAATGGCGCCGATATCCTTGGCCCCGATCTCGGGGACGCACACGGCGTCGGCAGCGATGCCGCCGTTTCCCGGCAGGGCGTAGACCGTCTCTACGGCCGGGTTTTCCTTCACTTTTTGATGATCGCATGCTCACGGCCTCCGCCGCCAACGACCAGAAGATTCATAGGAAGCACTCCTTCAAATTTGCCGGAGGCAAATAGATTTTAATCATGTTCGCCGCGTCATGTGTGATACCATGACCTGGGTACGCACGCCAGTGGCGCCGTGCGTCACTGGTGGGGGGAGGTCAAGAAGGGAGGACAAAGTCCTCCTTCAAAAGAACTCAGTGGTGAAACAGCCGCATCCCTGTAAAACACATGGTCATGCCATACTGATCGGCAGTAGCGATCACATGGTCGTCCCGGATGGAGCCGCCGGGCTGGGCGATGTACTGCACGCCGGACTTCCGGGCGCGCTCCACGTTGTCGCCAAAGGGGAAGAACGCATCGGAACCACAGGTGACACCGGAAAGGGTGGAAATCCAGCCTTTCTTCTCCTCTGCCGTCAGAGGTTCGGGCTTCACGGTAAAGGTTTGCTGCCACACGCCCTCAGAGAGAAGGTCGTCACACTCGTCGGAAAGGTAAATGTCAATAGCGTTGTCCCGATCCGGGCGGCGGATGCCCTCCACAAACTGCAGGGCCAGCACTTTGGGATGGTGCCGGAGCCACCAGGTGTCCGCTTTGTTTCCGGCGAGGCGGGTGCAGTGGATGCGGCTCTGCTGGCCGGCGCCCACGCCGATGGTCTGCCCGTCCTTGACATAGCACACGGAGTTGGACTGGGTGTACTTCAGTGTGATGAGGGCCACAATCATATCGGTCTTCGCCTGCGGAGGAAGATCTTTGTTGACAGTGACGATGTTTTCGAGCAATGTCTCGCTGATCTTAAAATGATTCCGTCCCTGCTGGAACGTGACGCCGAACACATCCTTATACTCCTGGGGGGCGGGAACGTAGTCCGGGTTCATCTTCACCACATTGTAGTTGCCTCTTTTTCTTACTTTTCAGGATTTCCAGGGCCTCGTCGGTGTAGCCGGGGGCGATGATGCCGTCGGAGACCTCACCCAAAAGGTAGCGAGCGGTGGCGGCGTCGCACACGTCAGAGAGGGCTGCCCAGTCGCCGTAGGAGCAAAGCCGGTCCGCACCCTGGCCCGAATATAGGCGCAGGCGATGGGGCTAAGCGGCTCGTGTTCCTCCCAAAGTAAATCTTCCGGTCTACGTCGCTTAAGGGAGACCCCACAGCGGCGCCGGCCGGAGAGACATGCTTGAAGCTGGCGGCGGCGGGCAGGCCCGCAGCGGACCGCAGCTCCTGAACCAGCTGCCAGGAGTTCAAGGCATCCAGAAAATTGATATACCCAGGACGGCCGTTGATCACGGTGATGGGCAGATCACTGCCGTCCCGCATGAAGATCCGGGAGGGCTTTTGATTGGGTTACAGCCGTATTTGAATTCCAGTTCGTTCATGGCGCAGTACCTCCGGTTTCGGAAATTTGTTGACATAATAATTCTACCGCCTGGGGCAGAAGCACCCATTCCGCCTGCTCCATCACCCGGCGCTGCAGAACCTCCGGCGTGTCGCCAGGAAGGACCTCCACCGCCCTTTTGCAGCAGGATGGGACCGCCGTCTGGAATTTCATTGACCAGGTGGACGGTGGCGCCTGTGACCTTCACGCCCCGCTGAAGAGCCGCCTCATGAACCCGCAGGCCGTAATACCCTTCCCGCAGAAGGCGGAATCAGAGAGGGTGGACGTTGACAATTGATTTGCCCAGCGGCGGACAAAGCCCTCAGATAAAATGGAGAGGAAGCCAGCCAGAACAATGACCTCCACGCGGTACGCCGTGAGCTGCTCCGTCAGTGCCGCCTCAAAGCTCTCCTGGGTCAGCTCCGCCGGGAAACGGCGATTCCCGGCACGCCATGGTTGGCAGCACGGGTCAAGGCGTAGGCGGAAGGGTGCTGGCGCACACCAGCACGATCTCTCCGTGGGGGATTGCCCCGGCCTCCTGGGCCTTGAGCAGCGCCTCCAGATTCGTGCCGCCGCCGGAGACGAATACCGCCACGCGGACATTTTTCAACATAGATTCACCCGCTCGCCGCCCTCGGTGATCTCGCCAATCACATAGGCACTGCAGTTCTCTGCGGACAGGGAAGAGAGCGCGCGGTCTGCGTCCTCCTTGGAGACGATGACCGTCATGCCGACCCCCATGTTATAGGTGTTGAACATGTCCCGCTCCGGGATGCCGCCCTGGGACTGGAGCAGGCGGAAATGGCAGGGGTCTGGATAGCAGCCTTGTCAATTTTGGCGCTGAGGTGCTCCGGCAGGCACCGGGGCAGGTTCTCGTAAAAGCCGCCGCCGGTGATGTGGCTGACGCCTTTACCCGAACGGCCTCCATGCAGCGGAGCATGGGCTTTACATAGATACGGGTGGGGGTGAGCAGGGCCTCACCAAGGGTCTGACCCAGCTCCGCGGAATACATGCCGAGGTCTGTGTGTTCCACATCAAAGACTTTGCGGACCAGGGAGTATCCGTTGGAGTGAATGCCGGAGGAGGGAAGAGCCAGAATGACGTCGCCCGCCTTCATCGTATTGTGATCCAGCACCTTGGCCTTGTCTACAATTCCCACGGAGAAGCCAGCCAGGTCATAGTCCTCCGGGGCCATGGTGCCGGGATGCTCAGCGGTCTCACCGCCGATCAGGGCGCAGCCGGCCTGGACACAGCCCTCTGCCACGCCGGACACCAGGGTGGCCACCTTCTCTGGAATATTTTTTTCCAATGGCAATATAGTCCAGGAAAAAGAGGGGCTTGGCGCCGCAGCAGATGATGTCGTTGACGCACATAGCAACACAGTCAATGCCAACGGTATCATGCTTATCCAGAAGCTGCGCGATACGCTGCTTGGTGCCGACACCGTCTGTGCCAGAGACCAACACTGGCTCAGACATACCGGTAAGGTCTGGCGCGAACAGTCCGCCGAAGCCGCCCAGGTCCGATACCACACCGGGGATCACAGTCCGGGCAACATGCTGACTCATCAGTTTTACGCCTTTATAGCCGGCCTCAATATCCACGCCTGCGGCGGCGTAGGATGCGGAATGGAGTTCTCCATGTTGAAAGCCTCCGATCAATGGTGATGTAGAAACCGGCTGAGAGCCGGTTTGAGAGATTCCGCCCGCCTGGGGGACGCGCTTTGACGTCGTTTTTGCGGGAGAAGATCTTCCTTGCCCGTCCAGCAATAGGTGCAGATTTTGCTCTGATCAATGCCGATGGCCTCCAGAAGTCCATGGATGGACTGGTAGCCCAAAGAGTCAAAGCCCAGCTTTTGACAGATGCTTTTCAGCAGGCACTGGCCCCGTTCCGTGGAGGCGTCGGCGTATTCCTCCAGGTGCTGCTGGCCTTCATCGCCCTCCAGCTCCTGAATGGTGCGGCGGGAGAGCAGCTCCAGGTCATTGTTACTGCGGGAGAAGTTCAGATACTTGCAGCCGTACATAATGGGAGGGCCGGCGGAGCGCATGTGAACCTCCGCCGCGCCGCTCTCATAGAGGAACTCCACGGTCTCCCGCAGCTGCGTGCCCCGCACGATAGAGTCGTCCACAAAGAGGAGCTTTTCCCCTCGATCAACTCAGGGACGGGAATCTGCTTCATCTTGGCCACCTGGTTGCGGACGTCTTGGTTGACCGGCATGAAGGAGCGGGGCCAAGTGGGGTATATTTGACAAAGCCGGGACGGGCAAAGGGCTTACCGCTGCGGTTGGCAAAACCGATGGCGTGGGGCACGCCGGAGTCCGGAACGCCCGCCACGAAATCCACCTTGGGAAGGCGCCCCTGAGCTACCTCATCCCGGGCCATGATCTCACCGTTGCGATAGCGCATCACCTCTACATTGACGCCCTCATAGTTGGAGTTGGGATAGCCGTAGTAGGTCCAGAGGAATGCACAGATGCGCATTTCCTCTCCGCGGGGGAGAGGGACTCGTACCCCTCCGCCGTCAAACGAACGATCTCCCTCCGGACCCAGCTCGTAAGCCGTGTGGTAGCCCAGCTTTTGATAGGCGAAAGACTCAAAAGGAGACACAGCACCCCCTGGTCATTCTGTCCTACCAGCACGGGCAGCCGGCCCAGCTTGTCCCGGGCGGCGATGATGCCGTCTTGTGTCAGCAGGAGGATCGTGGAGGAACCCTGGATGATCTCCTGGGCATAGCGGATGCCCCTCCACCAGGGAATCCTTTGGTTAATGAGGGCAGCTGTCAACTCCGAGGCGTTGACCTTGCCGCTGCTCTGGGCCATAAACTGATGGCCGTGGTCGGAAAAATACTGCTGCACCAGCTCTTCATCGTTGTTGATAATGCCCACCGTGGTGATGGCATACAGCCCCAGATGAGACCGGACCAGCAGAGGCTGGGGGTCCATGTCAGAGATACAGCCAATCCCGCTGTGGCCGCGGAAGTCGGATAGGTCCCCCTCAAATTTGGTACGGAAGGGGGTGTTTTCGATGTTGTGGATCTGCCGCTGGAAGCCGCCGGTGGCCGCGTCATAGATGGCCATGCCGCCACGCCGGGTGCCCAAGTGGGAGTGATAGTCCACGCCGAAGAAAATGTCAAGCACACAGTCCTGTTTGGAGATGGCGCCTAAAAAAAACCGCCCATTGAAATGACTCCTGATTTGATATTGTCGTTCTTCCGCCCAATTAGGCAAAGAACAGCTGAGAGAGGGTCATGGGGTCCACATACTGACCATCCTTGTAGACCCGCATGTTGCCGGAGGCCACCTCGTCGATGAGCATCACATTGCCCTGAGCATCGTAGCCGAACTCAAACTTGATATCATAAAGCACCATGCCTTTTTCCTTCAGGTCGTCAGCAACAATCTGGGTGATCTTCTGCGTTTCCTCCCTTGATGGCGTCATACTGAGCCTCCGTCATCACGCCCAGAGCAACCAAGGCGTCCTTAGTCACCAGGGGATCACCGAGAGCGTCATTTTTAAAGGTAGTCTCCACATAGGCGGGCAGATCTGCGCCTTCGGCAATATACTCTCCATAGCGGCGAATAAAGCTGCCCACGGCCTTGTGGCGGCAGATCACCTCCAACCCGTGGCCGAAAACCTTGGCGGGCTTGACCTCCATAGTGGTTTCTTTCAGGTCGGCGGAAACGTAATGGGTGGGGATGCCAGCGGCATTGATCTTCTCAAAGAAATAGATGGACATGCGCAGGTTCACATCACCCACGCCGTCAATGGTGAGGCCTACGGAATTTTCGCCGGGATCAAAGACGCCGTCCTTGCCGGTGCAGTCATCCTTGAATTTCAGCAGATAGTTGCCGTTATCCAGCGCGTAGACGTTTTTGGTTTTGCCGGTGTAGATGAGTTTCTGAGACATGATCAATTCCTCCTAAAAGATATGCATAGATTGGGCCAACTCCGTCAGGAGTGTGGTTTCTTGATGGATATGTGGACTCAGACAAGCTCGGATTGAAGCTTAGCCTCTTTCACGGCGATCTGTGCGGCCATGTCCACCCGGTCTGCGTCCAGCTTTGCGGCAAGGGCATCGTCGGAGACCGCCAGAATCTGAGCCGCCAGCACTGCGGCGTTTTTGGCGCCGCCCACAGCAACCGTGGCCACAGGGATGCCGCTTGGCATCTGCACGGTGGCCAGCAGTGCATCCAGTCCGTCCATAACGCCGCCCTTCATGGGAATGCCAATAACGGGGAGCGTGGAATTTCCCGCGAACGCTCCCGCCAGGTGCGCCGCCATTCCGGCAGCGCAGATCAACACGCCAAAGCCGTTTTTCCGCGCGTTTTTCGCGAAGTCCGCGGCGGCAGCAGGGGTGCGGTGCGCACTGAGAATGTGGGCCTCATAGGGGATTCCAAAGGACTCCAGCTGGGTGCAGGCACTTTTCACAACAGGCCAGTCAGAATCGCTGCCCATGATTACGGCTACCTTCTTCATCGTTGTGTCCTCCTTGAAAAATAAACTATATGAGAGCGGTGAAGCATCGCGCTCAAAGCTTTTTCCGCATCACGGTGTGACGGAAAATTCCATCTGCGAAATATTCGCGGGAACAGAAGACGGGGTTGCCGTCAATGTCGAAATCTACTTCATCCATAAACAGCAGTGGAGAGCCGATGGCAAGTCCAAAGAGCTCCGCCAAGGCACCGTCCGCCGTCACGGGGCGCAGGTCTGTCAGGTCCAGGTACGGGGCAACCCGCAAAACTCCTGCAAAAACTGAAAAATCGGACACTGCAGGTCCTGGGGCGTAAAGGCTTTTTGAATCCGTGAGCGCTCGATGACATCCACACAGTAGATTGCGGGCCTGCCGTCCGCCGTGCAAAGCCGGGAGACCTGAACCACCGGTGTGCCCTCCGGAATTTGAAGCTGGCGGGACACGTGAGCGTCCGCCAGAGCATCCTCCGCCCGAACAAATGCCACCGCCGCCTGATGGCCGCTCTGGCGGATCATGTCTAAAAACTCCACCTCGATATCCATTCGGGTGTGTGCATTCAGCACATGGCGGTTGATGATGGTGCCAACACCGTGGCGTCGTGTAATAAAACCCTCTCGCTCCAGGGATGCTAAAACATCTCTCAGCTGGGTGCGGCTAATTCCAAGTTTTTCCGCCAAGACGCTCTCCCGGGGAAGGCGCTCACAGGCGGCATATCTGCCCTCCCGCATATCGGAAAGCAATTGGGCGCGGATGGTTCTGGACTGGGCTGGCTGTGTGCTCATTCCGTTCACCTCACGTCAAAATAGGTAATACCATTGAAACGCATTCTCATTGTATCGAATTTTTTTCAGAGGTGCAATAGGCAATTCTGACAGTTTGCGACCTGCATTTCCAGTGTGGCTTGTCAGGCCCGGAAAAGAAAAAACGGACAGCGCATCGAAAAGCACTGTCCGGCGTGAGGTTATGTCAGGTAGCGGATTGCGGCCAGGGCGGCGGCGGAGCCGTCGGCACAGGCCGTGGTCAGCTGGCGGACGGCCTTGGTTCGGCAGTCGCCGGCCACAAAGAGTCCCGGCAGCGGGGTGGCACAGTCCTCGCCGGCGGTCACATAGCCCGACCTCGTCTAGGGGGAGTAGAGATGCGGCCAAAGCGGTCTGAGGCAACTGGCCAACCGCCTGGAAAGGCCAGCTACCGGTAGCTCAAAGGCTGTTCCATCGAAAGCGCGGAGTCTCAGGGCCTCCAGGAGACCTCCCCCAGCAGCTCCTCGATTACAGTGTCCAGGAGAAAGGAGACATTAGCCCGCTGTTGTAGAGCCTCTACCAGAATGGGGTCTGCGCGGAAAACGGAACGCCGGTGAATCACCGTGACATGCCGGCACAGCTCCGAGAGGTACAAGGCATCCTGCAAAGCGGTATTGCCGCCGCCGCACACGGCCGTATCCTTCCCCTGGTAGAATGCGCCGTCACACACGGCGCAGTAGGAGACGCCGGGGAGGGTTTCCTCCCGGGGAAGGCCCAGGGTTCGGTGTGCGGTCCCGGCGGCGTAGATCAGGGCGCCGCAGGTGTAAGTCTGGTAGTCCGTCACCACAGTCTTGGGGTCACCGGGGCGCAGCTCCAGGACTTCCTCCAGCTCCAGATGGGCACCCAGGGCCGTGGCCTGCTCAAAGAGCCGGTCCGCCAGTTCCGCCCCGGTCACACCAGGGAGACCGGGGAAGTTGTCCACTGAGGCGAAGAGGCAATCTGGCCGCCCACGGCGGCCTTTCCAGCACCAGCACAGACTTGCCGGCCCGCCTTGCGTAAATGGCGGCGGTAAGACCGGCGGGGCCGCCGCCGACAATGATGATGTCGTAATGCTTGTTCATGGGAAAGACTCCTCGTATCAGAGTTTAAAAGTTTCGCCCGCCTTTTCCAAAGGCGGCGGGGTGCAGGGGCGGCACCCCTGCCGGGGGCGGGCAAAGCCCGCGCTTGGTGTACCCGCAAGGCTGGGCCCAAACCCACCGGGTTCCACCCGGACCCGCCACCTTTGTAAAGGTGGACGAAACTTTTGGCATTTTAGCCGTGGGTCACGGCGTATTTCTTGATGGTGGAGGCGTTCACCAGCTTCTCCACCTGGCCGTCATGCCGGACAATCAGGGTGGGTGCCTGCTGAATGCCATATTCCGTCACCAGATCCATGTGCTCACTGACATCCATGGTGGTATAATGGAGCCCCGCCTTTTCCAGCTCATTTTTGGCAATCTTGCAGTTGGGGCAAGTGACGGTGGTGAAGAGGTACAGGCCGTCCGCTTGCTCCGGCGCGGCGGAGGCGGTGGCGGTGCCGGCGTCGGGGTGGTACCCGTCTCTCGGTCACAGAGCCGACGGCCCTCCAGACGGGAGTTCTCCAGTTCATACTCTTTCCGGTCCGCAAACTCCTGTACCTTACCGTCGTTCCAGTTCTGGATGGGACGGTAGTAACCGGTGATCCGGCTCCAGACCTCGGTCTGCTTGCCGCAGGTGGGGCAGGTGAAGTGCTCGCCGGACAGATAACCATGGCTCTTGCAGATCGAGTAGGTGGGGGACATGGTGTAATAGGGCAGCTTGTAGTTCTCCGCAATCTTGCGCACCAGGGCAGCAGCTGTCTTCCAGTCCGGCAGCTTCTCGCCCAAGAAGGCATGGAACACGGTACCGGAAGTGTACAGGGTTTGCAGGTCGTCCTGGATGGCCAGGGCCTCAAAGATGTCGGCGGTGTAGCCTACCGGCAGATGGGAGGAGTTGGTGTAATAGGGAGTGTCACCGGGCTTCTTGGCGGCGGTGATGATGTCGGGGAGAGCTCCACATCGTGTTTGGCCAGCCGGTAGGTGGTGGACTCGGCAGGAGTGGCCTCCAGGTTATAGAGATCACCGTACATCTCCTGATAGTCGGAGAGGCGCTCACGCATATGGTTGAGAACATCTTGGGCAAAAGCTTGGGTTTCCGGGTGGGTTAAATCCTTCCGGAGCCACTTAGCATTCAGCCCCACTTCGTTCATACCGATGAGGCCGATGGTGGAAAAGTGGTTGTCAAAGTTCCCGAGATAGTGCTTGGTATAGGGATAGAGTCCGGCATCCATCAAACGGGTGATGACGGTACGCTTGGTCTTCAAGGAACGTGCGGCGATATCCATCATCTTGTCCAGTCGCTCATAGAACTCCTCAGGCGTCTGAGAGAGATAAGCAATCCGGGGAAGATTGATGGTCACAACACCCACAGAGCCGGTGGACTCGCCGGAGCCGAAGAAGCCGCCGGACTTTTTCCGCAGCTCCCGCAGGTCCAGGCGCAGGCGGCAGCACATGGAGCGCACGTCGGAGGGCTCCATGTCGGAGTTGATGTAGTTGGAGAAATAGGGGGTGCCGTACTTGGCGGTCATCTCAAAGAGGAGTTTATTGTTCTCCGTCTCGGATCCAGTCGAAATCTCTGGTGATGGAGTAGGTGGGAATGGGGTACTGGAAGCCACGCCCGTTGGCATCGCCCTCGATCATGATCTCGATGAAGGCCTTGTTCACCATATCCATCTCTTGCTTGCAGTCCCCGTAGGTAAAGTCCATCTCCTTGCCGCCTACAATGGCTGGCAGGTCTTTCAGGTCCTTGGGCACCGTCCAGTCCAGGGTGATATTGGAGAAAGGGGCCTGTGTGCCCCAGCGGGAGGGGTGTTCACCCCATAGACAAAGGACTGGATGCACTGTTTGACCTCTTTCTGGGTCAGATTGTCGGTACGGACAAAGGGAGCGAGATAGGTATCAAAAGGAGGAGAACGCCTGGGCGCCCGCCCACTCATTCTGCATGATGCCCAGGAAGTTGACCATTTGGTTGCACAGGGTAGACAGGTGGCTAGCGGGGGAGGAATTGATCTTTCCGGGGATGCCCAGTCCCTGCTGGATCAGCTGCTTGAGGCTCCAACCGGCGCAGTAGCCGGTGAGCATGGACAGGTCGTGAATATGCATGTCGCCGCTCTTATGAGCTTCGGCCACCTCCTGGTCATAGATCTCGCTGAGCCAGTAGTTGGCGGTGATGGCCCCGGAGTTGGACAGGATCAGGCCGCCCACAGAGTAGGTGACGGTGGAGTTCTCTTTCACTCGCCAGTCGTTGATTTGGAGGTAGTCATCCACCAGATCCTTATAGTTCAGCAGCGTGGAGTTGACGTTACGCACCTTCTCCCGCTGTTTGCGGTAGAGAATGTAAGCCTTGGCCACGTCCTCATAGCCGGCCTTACCCAGTACGCTCTCTACGCTGTCCTGAATATCTTCCACGGTAACGCGGCTGTCATGAATTTTGTCCTGATAGTCCGCGGTGACCTTCAAAGCCAGGAAATCAATGATGTCCTGATTGAACTCCTTCTGGGTGGCCTCAAAGGCCTTGGTGATCGCGACGCTGATCTTGGAGATGTCGAAATCGGCGATCTTGCCGTCGCGCTTGACCACTTGATACATAATGCCCCTACTTTCTCGTGTGATATTCATTCGAAGGGACAAAGGTCCCGCGAAATCCATTGTAACATATTGGCGGGGAAGTCAAGAAAAGAAGACACAAGATATGGTATTCTTTTTTTCGTTTAAAATGCCAAAGAAAACTAAATCTAGTCAATGCCCCCGCAGCGCAACCGCTTGAAACCACGGCCTTGCGGCATCTGCCATAGCCCGCATCTCTTCATCCTCCGGAGCATGACAGCCGCTTCCGACCAAATCGCCGGAATCTACAAACTTTTGCAGGAAATACCGGGAGAACCTCCAGCCATCTACCGATGGCCGTGATGTCCGCAGCGGTGTGGAACTCCCGGACCACCGTGGTACGGAACTCAAACTCCACACCGCTGCGGCACAGCAGCTGGATGCTTTCCTCCACCGGCGCCAGATCAAAGTCCGGCACTCCCACGGTCCCGGCGTATTTCTCCCGGCAGTTCTTGATGTCCATGGCTACATAATCCGCCAGTCCCTGCCGCAAAATGTCTGCGAGAGCTTCCGGGTGGCAGCCGTTGGTGTCCAGCTTCACCGCAAACCCCATGGATCGAACGGCTCGCAGGAATTCCGCTGCATCGGGCTGCAGCAATGGTTCTCCGCCGGAGAGCACCACCCCGTCTAAAAAGTCCCCGCCGGCTGTCCAGGAAAGAGAGAATCTCCTCCTGGGAGAGGTGAGGCGTCTCGGCAACCCGAACGACCAGGGGCGCATTGTGGCAGAAGGGACATCTGAGATCGCACCCACCGGTAAATACCGTAGCGGCCAGCTTTCCGGGATAATCCACCATGGACAGCTTCTGTAAACCACTGATGCGCACTGTAATCACACTCCAACCACAAGATGTTGTAATTATATCGGATGATGTCAACAAGAACAAGTTGTTTTTGCAACAAAAGGAGAAAAAGAGAAATTTTCTCAGGATGAGATTTTATCAGCAGTCAGCACCGGGGAGAGCCTCCTTCTTGCGTTCCGGGCGGCTTTTCGCTATAATCATGTCTGCGACATAGCAAAGATATTACTTTGAAAGAGGTGATCTCACATGCACTCTGCGGAGCTGGCAATTCTGACTGGATTCAGACGCATCTGCGGTGTGAATTCCTGGATATGGCGATGCCATGGATCAGCTGGACGGCAAACCATGGGGAAATTTGGATTTTGCTGGCAGTAGTGTTGGTGCTGTTAAAGGGCAGCGCCGGCACGGAGCGGCGGTGGCCTTTGGGCTGACATTGGATTTGATTGTCTGCAACCTGGTGCTCAAGCCTCTGATCGGGCGGCTTCGTCCGTTTGTGGAGCGGCCGGATGTGGTGCTGCTGATTCCCCGGGGATGCCTCATTTCCCTTCTGGTCACACGGCAGCCTCTTTTTGCCGCCGTGTTTGCACTCAAGGCATCTGGCAGCCTTTGTGGAAGCCGGCCCTGCTCTGGGCTCTGCTGATTGCGTTTTCCCGTCTGTACCTCTATGTTCATTGGCCCAGCGATGTTCTGGGGGAGCGGTGCTGGGAGCCGTTGTAGGTTGGTTGGGAGCAAAGCTTTGCGGCGGCCGCAGCGGATCGGATCAGTCCTGAGGCGAAATAGCTGGAATGGGCATATACTGTTCTGACCCCTTGGAAAGGAGGCCGTTGTATATGCAGCCAACCCCAGGTAGTTCTGACTGCCAAATCATTTCTGCTGCCCACTGCCAGATATTACTGTAGGTCAGACGATTACCACTGATCCTGGTACGGATGCCCAGGTGCGCGTGACGCCCACCCCTGCGGTGCGCAGCTGGACTTTTCCATTCCACGAGGTGAGACCGGCACGGAAGGACCCGCCGGTCCAGAGGGGCCTGCCGGACCGGACATTTATGCCTCATTTGTCACGCTGATGGTGCCATTACCAGATGGAAGTCCCATCCCTTTGCCACTGGAACAGCAGATGCCACCGGGCACATTGTTCAGACCTCCGGCACGCAGATCACCCTGCTGCCTGGAACGTATCTTGTGACCTATCACATCTCTGCCATTTTGCTAACGGCGGATACTCCAGATCACACCGGCCTATCAGGCCGTGGATTTTTGGAGTATGGCGTCTACAGCCGTACGGCGGAAAACAATGCCAGTGTATCCGGCTCTGCATCCTTTATTTTAACGGCACCAGAGGAGACCGTGCTGACACTGAACAGCAACTCCAATGCAGTGGCCCGGGAGGGTGCCATGACCATGGTGATTTTGAAATTGCACTCTTCCGCAGAGAACTGAGTTAGACGTGGCCGCCCCATTGGGGCGGCCACGTCTGGTCAATCATGGAATGTTCCTAAATCGGGAAAGAGTTTCAGAAGTGGGGGGCGGTTTTCCTCATGTAAGGCCACAGCTCACTCTAAACGGAAAAACACATTGCAGCCTGCTGTTATCCTCGCACTTGCGAGGCGGCGGATCGTACTATCAGAGGGTGGGACGGATTTCTATGAAATAGTGCCTCGGTCAGGTCCAAGGGGACCTGAGTGATGCCGTCCTCCGGATCAAAGCCGATGTTTTGCCGGACAAGCTCCACACCCTGGGTTTCTGCCAGCACGGCGGTCTGAGAGGTAAAAATTCAGCGTGGAGCCAAGACAAGTGATCAGATCATAACCCTGGAGATCTGTGTTTTCAGACCCGGAGCAGCCAAAATCGTAGCTGGGCTCCTTCCACAGTGCAACCGATACTGCAGCGCTGCCTCCGGCAGGAATTGTCACGGGAAAAGCGAGGTATAGGACTCGGTCCTGAACGAGGGACTCGCTGACGATTTCATCCAGCCGCCCGTCGCTGTAACGGTCCTTGGCATTTTCGGAGAACAGCCCATACTGGGTCAGCAACTGCCTGCCGCTGCCCGCTGAAGCATGTCAAGAGATAGGAAATCAAAAGCGGTGGCCTCTTCCGTGGATCGCCGCGCATTGTATTCTGCCGCGTAGCTCCGGCAGATCTCCTCCAGCACCGCGTCGAAAGTGGTTTCCGTCCGGGTTACGGTACAGGAGACATCTGCAAGCATTTGCTCACAGCCTCCGTCCACATAGCCCTGAAGAGTGTATGCTCCCAAGTCATCCCCGATGATCACCAGCAGCTTCAAATCCGATTCAGAGCGGACCCCGTTTGGTACAAAATAGCTGTACTGCCTCCAGCCGGCCTCCTGGCTCATGCCGTTGAAGCCATAGGGACAGCGCGGTGGTCCGCTCCGGGTCCAGGGTGAAGGTCACGGCTTGGGTGGCGGCGTCCGGGGCGTCTTCCGGCAGGGGGGAGAAGTCGGAGAAGGAATAAACCGTTACTGGGACGTCCAGCCAGCTCCTCGCCCAGAGCCTGATCAAGATAGGCGCCGCTCTCCAGCAGCTCCTGGTAGTCCGTCCAGGAGGAGGGGCGGGCCAGGTTCCAAGTGGAGTCATCCGCCTCGCCCGCATCCCGGAAGCCGCCGGCATAGGGGCCGGCGTACAGCTTGGGCTCTGCCGCCGCGCCGTTCACCGTCACCTCCGGCTGGATGGATGGCAGAGCGGGAAAAGCTGCCGGTGAAAGGATAAAGGGCCGTCACGGTGATAGCCTCCTCTGAGGGATTCGTCAGCGCATAGCAGTCTGACACCGCAGCCCCCCACTGGCGGGGAGAGCCGTCTGCATAGGTCCCTGGGGAAAGGTCCCAGGTGATCGTGCGCCTCAGACAGCAGGCCGGGATTCGCCTCTGCGGTGGTCAGAGGAAGGATGGGACCGGCGTAGACATGAACGCGGTCCCGCCGTCATGCTCGCCTGCACCGGCACTTGCCCCATCGCTGGCGGTATTACCGCTTGCGCCTCCACTCAGGAGATTTCCACCAGAGGCTGCCAGAAAGCCGAAGATAGCGCCGCATACCAGCACCACACAGGCTGCGGCGACGAGATTACGCCAGGGCTGCCGGCGGGAGGCGGAACGGCCCGCCTCCTCGATGAGATCATCGGCTATCAGACCTAAAATCCGGAAAAGACGCTCGCTCATAGTGTCACTCCCTCCTGTTCCAAATAGGCCCGCAGCGCCTTTCGGGTGCGGAACAGGAGGACTTCACCTTCCCCTGGCCGCAGCCAAGCGCCCCGGCGATTTCCGATAGCTCTTGGCCATACCAGTACCGCCGGAGAAAGATCTGCCGGCGCTCCGCCGGCAAACGCCGCAAAAGGCGCCGATCAAATCTGCGATCTCCTGGTCCTCCAGACACCGCTCAGGACTGTGGGACGTGGGAACGCAGTCGTCCAGTTCACCCAACAGAACTTCCATGCCGGCACCGCCACGCTTTTGAGCTCTGGTCCACTTCCAGCGGTCCAGAGACAGATTCCTGAGCAATCCGCCCCAGCCAGAGCTTCAGGGCTGAGGGGCGGGCGGGTGGAATGGCGTTCCAGGTATGCAGATAAGTGTCGTTGACACACTCCTCCGCATCTGCATGGCTGCGGAGAATATTCCAGGCCAGTTGCAGCAGGAAGCCGCCGTATTTTCCGCTGGTCTCGTCAATAGCCCGCTGGTCCTGGGCCCAGTACAGGTCAATAATCTGATTGTCCTCCACATGTCAGCCTCCTTTCTCTGCCAGCATAGACGAAAACACGGGGAACATGGTTTCGCAGCGGCTTCGTTCTTTCTGAAAAAACACGCTCTGGGACGCAGTCGTTCCAGAGCGTGTTTTTAGGAGCGCTTTATCCCACCAGCAGGCCCAGACTGATCAGGAATTCCCGGGCCACATCGTCTACCGTGCGCCCTCCACATCCACCTGGTAGGTCAGATCTGCCATCTGATCCGAGGAGATCCTGCCGGCGAGCTGGTTGAGAATTCCTCCAGCTCCGGATATTTCTCCATCAGATCGTCCCGTACCAGAAACACCCGTTGTAGTCCGGGAAAAAGCTCTTGTCATCCTCCAGAACTTTCAACCCCACCTTTTTTGTTCAGGCCGTCGGTGTAGACCACCGCCACATCAAAGCTGCCGTTTTCAATGGCGGAATATTTCAGTCCCATATCCACGGAAGAGTGGTCCTTGAAGTTCAGACCATAGAAGGCCACAAAGGGCTCGTACTTCATGCTGCCCTCCAGAGTAAAGAACTCCTGTTCCGCACCGAAGGTCAACTGATCCGCCACGGGGATCAGGTCGCTGATGGTCTCCAGGCCGTACTCCTGAGCCAGTCCTCCGGTACGCCAATGGCGTAGGTATTCTCAAAGCCCAGCTGCTCCAGCTGCCGCAGACCATAGCCCTCCAGCTCACCCTGAACGTACTCGTAGATGGTCATGCCCTCCGGCACGTCTACGGTGTCCTGTCCCAGGAACGTGGTGAGAATCGTGCCGTCATAAGAGATCATGAGGTCGCAAGTGTGACCGTCGCCCTTGAGGGAGTTCCAGTTGTTTACCTGGGACATTTGATCGCTGATGTTGACGGTCAGGTCCGTCTGATCCTCCACCAGCATCTTCACCATGTGGTGCATGAGCTGTGTTTCGGAGTAATCGCCGTCATAGAGCAGAATATCGCCGGTGCCGCCGCGGCCATAGGGCAGCAGCAGACAGAAGGCCACCACAATGGCCGCCACGGGAATCCTACATCTTTTGGACCCGCCCTTATTTGCAAAGCATCTGGCCCTCGAACCATCCCATCACCAGGTCCAGCACCACAGCAATGACCATCAGCACACCAGTGGCGGCCAGGATCAGCGGCATGTTCGAGATACGGATTGCCTGGGTAATAACACCGCCCAGCGCCGCCGCCGCCCACAAAGGCCGCGAACACGGCTGGGTGCCGATGGCGTTCACCACCGCGATGCGGATGCCAGTAAACACTGTGGGAAACGCCAGGGGAATTCCACCATCAAAACCCGGTACGGCTTGCTCATGCCCATGCCCCGGGCCGCCTCCTTCACGCCTGGGTCCACCTCCTGAAGGCCCAGGCAGGTATTACGCACGATGGGCAGCAGGGAGTAGAGCATGATGCCGATGATCACGGTGGGCTTTCCGGGGTCCAGCACCACCATAATGATGCCGAGTAATGCCAGGGAGGGGATGGTTTGCAGCAGGTCCACAATCCGAGAATGACCGGCCGGACGCCCTTGGACACATAGGCCCAGATTCCCAAGGGAAGCCCCTACCAGAATAGAGAGCAGGCTTGCCGCAAGAACAATGAACAGGTGTTGGAAAATCAAGTCCCAGCTCATCTGCCTGCCTCCTTCCAAAGTCCGCGGGGAGTAACCTTCTTTTGCAGCAGGTCAATCAAAACGCCAAAGAGAATGGCCAGAACAGCAGCCGGAATGGCGCCAAGCAGGATGAGCGTATTGTTGTTGGAGGAGGTGCCCCGATATACAAAATCACCTAAGCCGCCCAGACCGATCATGGAGGCCAGTACCGCCCAGGAGACGGTATAAATTGCGGCCATCCGGAGACCTGCGATGATGATGGGCATGGCCAGAGGCAGCTCCACCCGGATCAGGGTCTGAAACGGAGACATGCCGCAGCCTCTTGCAGCCTCCAGATACCGTTCCTCCACGCCAAGAATGCCGGTGTACGTATTTTTCAGCACTGGAAACATGGCGTAAACACTCAGAGCCACAATCACCGTGGGATAGATGTCGCCCCAGAAGATGAACAGAACACCGATGAATACCAAGCCGGGGATGGTCTGGAAGATGGAGAGCACCGGGATGATGATGCCGGAGAGCCAGCGGGGGGACACGGGAGAGCAGAATCCCGCACACCAGCCCGACGGAAAAGCCGATAGCCACGGAAATCAACACATAAATCGTGTGCTCACAGATGGCCTTGATCAGATCCGCGCCGTATGTTTGAAGGAGAGTCATCATTTGGCCCCCCACAGGTTCTCCGCCGGACCGTGCCACGCTGGTCTTGGGTGACGATGCCCGCAATGGTATCGTCCGCATTCAGGACCACCCATAGTTGGCACCGGAATCCAGCAGGTAGTCAAAGCTCTCCTTGGCCTCGTCGCCCACCCGGGCGGTCCGGGCGCTCTGGCGGACCAGGGGTTCAATGCTGGTGAGCTCCTGGCCCCAGTGGCGGAATATCACCGATGGAGATGGTCCCCTACATACCGTTCGTGCTCGTCAGTGACCAGCAGGGAGTCCACGCTGCTGCGGGCCATGCGCTGCACATTCCAGTACACCCCGGTCCTTTCTGACAGAGACCACGTTTGTGCGCATGAAGTGCTCCACAGTGGAGGGCGCGGGGACGTCAGGAGCATGCTTGCCGAGGAAGTTACGTACCAGATCATTGGCTGGATGTTCCAGCATCTCCTCCGGAGAGGCCATCTGCACCATGACCACTTTCCATGAAGATGATGACATCTGCCAGCTTTAATGCCTCTCCCATGTCATGGCTGACAAAGACAATGGTCTTGTTCAGCTTCTGCTGAATGCTCTTCACCTCGTCCTGAAGGGACTCACGGGTCATGGGGTCCAGGGCGCTGAAGGGGTTCGTCCATGAGCACGATCGGAGAGAGGCCGCCAGCGCCCGCAGCACGCCGATGCGCTGCTGCTGTCCGCCAGAGAGCTCTGAGGGGTACTTGTCCGCATATTGCTCCATGCCCACCAGTTGCAGCATCTCCTGAACAATTTGATCGCAGCGGGACTTATCGTATTTTAAAGCTTGGGAACCACACAAATATTCTGGGCTACGGTCATGTTAGGAAACAGACCAATCTGTTGAATCACATATCCGATGTGCCGCCGCAGTTCTACCTTGTCTTGACTGTGGATATCCTGTCCGTCGATGAGGATGGTTCCGGAATCCGGCTCCAGAAGGCGGTTGATCATTTTCATGGTCGTGGTCTTGCCGCAGCCGGACGGGCCGATCAGCACGACGAACTGCCCGTAGGGATGGTGAAGTTCAGGTCCTTGAGAATGGGGGGTCTTTCCATAGCTTTTGGAGACGTGCTGGAATTGGATCATATTGCTCACCCTTTACAGTTACTAAACGGTTGCGGCTTCGGCAGCGGTGGAGCTGCCGACCAGACGATGACATCTCCCGCGTAGAGCTCCGCATAGGGGCCAGGAGAGAGAATCACCGTTTGACCTCTCCGGATTGCGACAATCGTGCCGCCGGTGGACTGCCAGAATTTTAAAGCGCCGATGCTCTGTCCAATACAAGGGAGCCTTTTGGAACAGGGACCTCATAGTTCGGAAACGGCTCGTGAGCGGCGGAAAAGGTGTCCCGACTCTTTACCAGGGCCGTCACTGTCTCGGCCATGCGG
>VOFH01004298.1_pt1 | contig 21964 bp, 31 predicted proteins | sample 5384091 | NCBI WGS metagenome assembly VOFH01 (sample SAMN12384727, study PRJNA508395) | human gut metagenome | isolation source: healthy gut G | host: Homo sapiens
GGTTCAGTTGCAGTAGCTCCAGGGAAATCATCATCATACTGAAAAAGCTGATATTCTCCGGGATTATGCACTTGTGCGATCGTGGCAGATTCTAAGGCAAGGGTATAATGGTAGGGGAGGCGGTAAGTGTATGGAAATATCACCTGCGCCTGCCTGCAGCCGGTTATGTTTTAATATAGAATTAAGTTGGCGGTATGCGGAGAGCAAAGTCAGCCTCTTTTCGGGCATTGAGCAAAACAATCAGATTCCCAGAATATTCTGTGACTGTGCAGATCGGCAGTGTGTTCATGATATCCCGCTTTAAATATTTTGAAAAGTAAGAACTTTAAAATCAGAAGGATGGAACAGGATGACGATAATGGAAAAAAAAGAGACATGGTTTCCATTTTGCGGATATGCAAGACCTGCAGCACTTACCAGAATTGCCCAGATATAGTAGAACCAGAAAGTCGGCATAGTTGCCATTTTGCCGGTATTTACTTCACATGCCGGCTCACGGACTGCTTTTTGCTTTCGCGGAACCTGCACCGGATTATAACCAGCTTCCGGTTTTACGGAAGAAGAAGCTGCAGATTACCATTACGATTACAATAATAATACCAAGAACACGGAATGTAGCCTGCCATTTGTCTGTTCCATCAGACGGTGTAACAGCAGCAAATACTTTACCGATAATAAAACTGCTCAGACCAAATCCCATCAGAAGGATACCGGAAATCAGGCCCTGTTTGTCCGGGAACCACAAAGACATAGTACTCATAACTTTGCATTATAAGTTTAAATCCTGCACCAAGACCACACAGGATACCGAAACCAAGATACAGTGTTGCCGGTGAAGCACCTGTTGTGGAAGCAAGCATAAATCCTGCTAAAAATAAAATTCCTGAAAGAATAATGTAGATCTTCGGACTGACTTTTTTGCCATCATTCCGGCAATCAGACATCAATGCAGAAAAATGCCATAACCATGGTAAATGTCATAGATAACTGTGCTGCTGTCCAGTCCGGACGGGAAGCACCGATTGATTTGGACATAACGGACCATGCATATACCAGACCTGCGAGAAGCAAAGTGATAACACCGATGATCGCATATACCCAGCGATTTAAGTTTTCATACTAACTTTCCCTCCTAAAAATTTATACTATCTATATTCCATAAAAAAGCGGAGAAAAACATTTCTCCATTGCAACATAAACTATTATAATCTAACTTTTATACATCTTGCAAGATTTTTTTATTTCCAACTCCGGAGAAAAAGTCTGAAAAAGTGGAGCATCAGCTTCACGATATGCGAATATTGGGTAGAATTGTGGGAGTACAAAGTACGGAACAATTCGTAAAGGCATCTTTTGACCCCAACATCATAGGATTTGGGTGTCAAAACAGCTCTTGCATCAGGAACTACCTCTCGCCAAATGGATGGCTTTCTGCTATAATAAACAGACACAGTAAACAATTTATGTTTTACGGATAAGGAGATGACTCCGACATGAGTTCGAATTTAACTGAAAACAATTAACCCTGCCCCCTGTCCACGGATGTTCTGACAGGTGCACTGACACGCCGGGAAAAAGCGGGATTCCGCTTTGGGGCACACATCCATACAACGATCGAGTTTTACCGGATTCTCTCGGATTCTGCTATATGGATATCGGCACAGAAACCATCACATGCAATACCGGAGATTTTTATCATGATTCTCCCTAACGTTGTACATTCCTTTTATCTTGGAAAGACAGTGACTGTGAATTCCAGCAGATTCACTTCCGGCCGGAAACCTTTGCCAATGTCATTCTGGATAACAGCGGAATCTATCCCATCAGCATGATGCATGCGATACACTTTCATTTTAAGACATACTACCATCAGAAATCGGATTCTGTCTGGACGACTGTCTGCAGAAAGTCATTGATCTGCACGCTTCCTCGAACAGCCTGTTTTCCGCTGCCAATATCAATCTGGCTCTGATGAATATCATGCTCCATATTCTGGACAAAAAGCAGCCGGATCACCATTTTGTGGATCCAAATATCCAGAACAGCTATGTGGCATATACTCTGGATCACATCCATAAAAATTATATGTACAAGATTCATCAGGAAGATATCGCCAAAGAACTTCAGATTTCCGTAAGATATCTGAGTACGCTGTTCAAAAAATATATGAACATTACATTGTCCAACTATATCAATATTTACCGGATCAATAAATCCATTGAACTGATGCAGTCGGACAAATCACTGACAGAGATTGCACAGCTGGTAGGCTTCAAGGATTCCCAGCACTACTCAAACTGTTTATGACCATCATTGGAGAAACACCCTCCAGTTACCGGAAATCTTATATCAAAGACTATTATTAAGAACGATACTTTTTTTCTTTTTCGTTTGATAAAAAATATTTGCAAAACGGGCGCCGCTTTCCTGCGACGCCCATTTTTCTTACTTTTTCAAGTATTCTTTTATTGTCTTTTACAAACGAATCACTGCATTGTATTAAACGTTCAGTTTTCCACCTGTAACTGTGTAGGTCTTTCCACCAACTTTTACGGTTCCGTTGTAGAAATCAATCTTTCCTCCACGAACATACCACCAGCCATTCTCATTCTGAGCTGCGCCATTGAAGTTGAAATCAATCTTGCCGCCTTCAATTTCCACCAGCCGTTTTCATTTGCTGCAAGTCCGTTGAAGATTGAAGTCGATCATTCCGTTGCGTACATACCACCAGCCTTGCTCGTTTGGTACGATACCATTGAAGTTAGAGATTGATCTGTCCGCCCTGAACATACCACCAGCCATACTCATTTGCTACAAGTCCTGTATATTCAAAGTTGATCTTGCCACCTTCTACATACCACCAGCCGTGCTCTATTTGCTACAAGTCCTGTATGCTCAAAGTTGATCTTGCCACCTTCTACATACCACCAGCCGTACTCATTCGCTGCCAGTCCGGTGTAATTAAAGTTGATACTTCCATTCTGGACATACCACCAGCCATACTCATTTGCTACAAGTCCGCTTGCGTTGAAGTTAACTTTACCACCTTCTACATACCACCAGCCATAAGTATTAGCTGCAAGTCCTGTATAAGTAGTGTCTACGCTTCCATCTTTGTAAACATACCAGTTACCATCTTCTGCTGCTTCATTTGCAAGACCATCTGCATGAGCGATCTTCAGATTTGCAATAGCTTTCTTGATAGCTGCTGCCATCTTGTCTACTTCACTCTGTTTTGTGATATCAAGGTCTCTGTTTACTGCATTGAGTGCTTCATTCAGTGCTGCTACACTTTCTTCTGTGTAGATACTTAAATCAGCCGGAACTTTTTGCGATTGCGGCATCTACTTTGCTGTAATCTGCGCCAAGTAACTGAATGTCACCAAGTGCGTCTTTCAGGTTTGCAAGTGCAAGTTTTACATCATAAGTTGTTGCATCTTTATCTGCACTTACTTTCTCTGCTGCTGCCAGTTTTGCTTCAGAGTCTTCCATGCATCATTTGCTGCATAGTTATCTTTATCCAGAGCTTTTACAGCTTCGATCTGTTTATTCAGAGCATCTTTATTTACAACTTCTGCCCCTGGTTTATTTCCTGCTTCTGCTTCTGATTTGCTTGTTGCGCGAATCTCTGAAGCTACTGCCCACCAGTTTGTCGGGTTTGCAGCTTTTGCAAGAAGTTTAATATTTGTAACATTCTCTACCGGTGCAAATTCAGCGGTCTTCCATCCTGCTGTATTTGCCCAATCACCTGTTGCTACAACCTGATACTCATCAGAATCAGCTGTTTTACAGAAATCTCATATGTGGTAATCGATGTAAAATCTCCACCAATGCTTGGTCCCGGCAGGTAACGAAGTCCGTCTACCGTATGCGGCTCCGGATACTGAATATCGATCCATCCTTCATTATTTTTTGATTGTTGTATTATAACCACTGTAAGCTGTCATCCATGCCGTACTTTCGTGTTACCATCCAGTACATGGGAAGCTTTTCCATAGTTGGATCCGTAAGTACCGCTGTCTTCACTGAATGCAGTAGCTCTTGCGCCTTTAACGGAGATATCATTCTTAGCTTCCGGATCAAAGCTTGTATCCTTCCACATAATCAGTGCTGCTTTCAGCTCATAGTAAGCAGTCTGAATATCATGCATCTGTCTTATCTTTATTTACAGCAACTTTTGCATTTACAACAGCATCTGCAAGAACTTTCCATGCATCTTTGTCATAATCTGTTCTTTCCAGACCTTCTGCCTTATCAATAAGACCCTGAAGAGTTTCTTTATTGATATCCTCATCTACACGCTCAATTACAAGGTTATCCAGAACGATCTCCTTGTATCCGCCGAAGTTTGCTTCACTTCCGCTTGTTCCCTGAAGATCCGGTGCATTACCTGTAGAATAGATACCAAACCAGGTCTGTCCTGACATATCACCGGTAATCAGACGCTCATAATGACCATCCTGATCCGGACCCATCTGTTTTTCAGAGTTTCAAAGTCTTGTTGCGCCTTTGTACTCACCGGTACCAACTACAACACCGTAAAGTATCATCACTTCCTGTCTGATAATCGAAGCTTACTTTGTATTTTACACCCGGCTCAAAACGGAAGTTCTGCGGAATTGTCTGGTATGCAAGTGTATTTCTCTGTGTCAGACCATTGACTTTTACAGACCAGTTTCCATCAGGACATCGTCCATCTTCTTAACATCCCAGCCAGCCTGTGTATACGGAGCATGCAGCTCGGACAGATGGATTCTGTTATCCTCTACGCCCTCGATACCACTTATAACGAACGGATAAATACCCTACGCATTGTTTCGAAATCCTGCTCAAATTTTACGACATTACCATACTCATCTTTGGTAATATTCTGAGCATTGTTTCTCTACCACACGTACATCATCAAAATATGCATCTCCGTCGCCTGCGGATTTTGCCAGTGTCAAAATAACTTTTCCGCTCTCCGGGCTGTAAAAAGTATACATACATGTTCTGGAAATAACTGCTTCCGTCTACGGTTGCACTGTAATTGCTGTGTGTATAGCTTTTACATAGTTCTTTGCGATAGATTTTTTTGTATAGTTTGTATCAAGAACGTTACCATCTGCTTTTACAGTCACGGAAGCTTTGCTGTCACTGCGGTTATCTACACCTACAAGTACTGCATAGCGCTGTCCCGGTTTCAGACCTGTCAGTTCCTGAGTCATGGAAATATCTCCGCTGAGTTTCAGCATCGGGTTGCTGTACTGGCTCTTAGCAATCTCTGCTATTGCCGTCGCCTGCTTTTGTCCAGTTTGCTTCAGAGATTTCACACCACCGTTGAAGCCTGCATCTGTGATATGCATGCCTTCGCTCCATGTTACATTAATATTTCCTTCTTCGCCTTTACATACGACATAAGGAGTCTCAGCCTCAGCCTCTAATGTAACCTGACCATTTTTAATTCTACAGTCTTCTCTTCTGTCTTACCAAGGTCTGTCAGTTTGATAAACTTTACGTCTTTCAGGTTGGTCCATCCTTCCGGAAGATCCCATGTGGTTGTACCGCCCTGTGTATTCCAGTGATACAGTTTCTCTTTATCAGCACAACTACTTTCTTACCTGTCTCTGAATCCCAGATCCATGGAAGCAGATAGCTCTCTGTGCCACGATTCCGGCCGTTCTGAATATCGGAATCTGTACGGTCACCGCGGAAGGTGCGCCCTTGCAACGATTTTGCCGTTCAGAGTCATGGTTCTCTCTCTGTAGGCAGCATCGTCCGGATTATTGGATCCTCTGGTCAGTACCAGTTTGTTTCCGTCATCATCCTTTCAAGGTAATCTCCATCTCCGGAATCCAGTTTGTAGCTGCACCTGCATTTACAGGATCACCGTCTACCCATTTAATAATTCATAATGCTGGATAAATTTTGTTGTTACATCGTGGGTGAACAGGTTTGTGATATAGGTATCATAATCGTTACGTCCCTGCCATCCTTCAAAATCTTTCATGTTATAGCCGCCAAGCAGTGGCATCATAGCTGCACCGCCATATTTCGGATAATCAGCTACCCAGGAGTCTTTCTGGTGGTTACGAAGGAATCTCATAACCTCACTGTTCTGACCTTTCTGGTTGAATCCACCATAGGTAAGATCTGCTGCCCAGTGCTGGAATGTTGCATCATACTCATTTGCTACACCCCACTCATTTGCCATACGCCATCCGTTATCATTGCTTTCTTTGGACCGTTTACGTGTCTGCCAGGAATCATCATTGCTACTTCCGGTATTATTTCCCCAGATATCTACATATACGAAGTCAAGGTTCTGTCCTACCAGTTTTTCCAGATCGTCAAAACGTTTCTCACGATCGCCGGTAGCCAGATCGTAAAGACTGTCAAGACCGATTGCCTGATCAGCCAGTTCCATCCATAACTAAGGTTTCCGTAGTAATCACGGCGTACATTGTCATCTTGGAAAGCTTTTGCTTCCGGATACATCTCACCTGCATTTACATGGATACCAAATCTTGCACCATATTTTGCACCCTCGGTCAGCAGTGTATTCATATCTTCAGCGCCACCGATTCTTTTCCGATATCAGCATAATCCGGATGTGCGGAATCGTGACCTTCATTTGCATAGCCTTTTTAATAATACGGACTGTCCCAAGACCGTCTGTATTTAAAGCCACACGTTTTACATTATCAAGAGGTCAGGAACGGGTTCTGAGCCTGTCCACCAAAGTTCATGGCGATACGGTATGCTACCAGTTCCGGAACTTCTTCGCATTTATATGGGTTGTTCATAATAGAACGGTATGATACAGCACCATCCTGCCAGTCAATCTGTGCATCCTCATTCATATCACCTGCTGATGATGATTTTGTACGAGGCATTTCTGTCTCTTTTACCATATAAGTTTCTGTTGTGAGAATCTGTTACTACACGATGATAATACCATGCGCAGCTGCCCAGTCCCAGAGATACATAATCCTGTTTTTCTCTGTCACAGCCTGTACACGGGTGTTTTTGGAACCACCGGTTACAGATGTTGCCACAGAACTTCCATCATGCTCGGAGTTACTCCATAGACCTGCACTCAGCTCATTATTGGATACAAATCCATATGCATAATCATTGTTGTGTAGATGTATCATTGTTACATCTGTATATAGTAGTCACCACTGATTCTTGGTATTAGAAGACATTGCTGCGCCTTTGAAGTTGGCACCTTCTGGGAACTTCTTACAGAAACCAGACTCTGATCCGGAATCTCAATTGTCTGGATCGGATTACCGGTTACACTGTCTTCCAGATTGTTCTTGATATCTGTGATGTTAAATGCCAGTGTATTCTTTTCAGCAACAAGTTCAGCAGTGATCACTGCATCTACGCTGTCACCTTTCACTGTCATCACATAGGTTGCTTTATTTCCTTCGAATGTTGCTTTTACATCTGCATCATCCAGCTGGATATCTCTGTTGTTAATTCTGACTGTGTTGATCTTTTCTGACTGTCCGTAGAATACTTTACCGGCCAGATCGCCTTTCATCTCGTATTTTACAACACTCGGGAAAGTTTTGGATACAAACACATCCATATCTTCTGTTGACAGTTTCTCAGTCTCAACTTCTGCTGATTTTACTAAAGAAACGGTATCTAATACTGTATCTGCATCTGTTACTGCAATATTTTCTACAACAGTCTCATATCCGTCTCTTGCAACTGTCATCTCATAATTTCCGGTTGCCAGAGTAAGAGAATAGCTTCCGTCTTCACCGGTTTCTTACAGACTGTCCCTCTACGGTTACCGTTGCATTTGAGATTGCTTTTCCATCCTGATCCTGAACTTTACCTGTTACAGCATATGTTTTTGCCTCTGCCTGTCCGGTATAGTGAATATTTTTCAGATATACATCTGTTACAGCAGAGCTGTAAGTTCCGCCCTTGAACGCGATCTTGTTGCCAAGACCTGTAATACCGCTGAAATCTTCGTTTTGAAAATACAACCTGGTCACCGATCTTAACGCTTACTTTTTTTATCTGCTGTCCATTCAATATGAACATTTGTCTCTACGCCACTTGCCGGAGAAGCAACACGACTGCCGCTATACCACGGATCTCCGCTTGCTCCCGTATTTCTGCCAGAACCATCCGCCGGCATCATAACCGATCATCATTCCGACTTTATCTGAGTTATATCCGAGATATACACCAAAACGTCCATCTCCGTTTGCCGGTTTGAGCGTGAATCAAAATATCCGGCTTTTATTAAAGTCAAACTCCTTGGAGTTGACAAACATTGCCGGTTTTGATCCAGGATTGTTTCCGTTATCAACGCTGGATTTCAGATGCAGCCATCCATCTTCCACTTTGCATACAGAATCAAATCCCATGAGATTGTCCTGTGTCCATTTGTCCCTGATACCATCTTCAAGAACAGCTTTTGCTGTGCCGGCTTCCTGCCCTGCGGTCTGCATGAGCAACAACCGGATACAGGCTGGTCGGTACCATGGTGCCAATCATAGATGCTGCCATTGCGAGGCAAAAGCATCCGCACTACAAGTTTTTTTTCCTCATCTTTTTCCTCCTCTTACTTGATCCCCATAAGATTTCTAGTCCCTGATATGAACAGGAAAATATTCATATCTTTATATATAAGATTCAAAATTCCCATACCAGTAAGGTATGGGAATCCTGAATTATATAATCATTTAAAAATGGAAAGAGCACTTCCGATCCGGCAAAAAGAAAAATCAACATTTCTGTCTCCACAATTTCAAACCGTTCTGCAATCCCCCGAATACAATGAATGCTATCCAAATTTTTCGGAATACAGATATGTCTGATTTCTTTTACCTGATACGACTGTTCAAATATATAGTTTTTATATGCTTATTCCTGACCTCATCGAACATTGCCGGATTCCTCCGATTTTGCCCTGCGTTGAAAAAACATCTGCCTTGTCCCCATCATAAAACGGATGTCCTGTCACCGTTGCAGCATTCCTCCTCATGTATACTGCTGCGCGGATAAAAAACGATGATATGGTTATGAAACAATCTCATCTGTTCCTTTGCTATATCTGAACCATTTCTCACAATTATTATATCGTTTTTTATTTTTCAAAGCTTGCTGTTTTTTCCTGCTTTTTAAGACCTTTTTATATAATTCGGAACAGTCAGTTTTTCATATTCAAAAATGCCTCGGCATTTTTGTTGCGAAATGCACATCATGCAATGCATGATATATTCTTCTGTGCATCTCACATCTGATATTATCGGATCACTCTGTAAATCTTTTCCATTGATCAGCAGATCATCACTGAATGTAAAGTCAACTTTGCCGTTTCTGACATACCACCAGCCGTTTTCATTCTGTGCAAGGCCGGTATAAGCAAAGTCAATTTTGCCTCCGCGTTGACATACCACCAGCCATACTCGTTCTGAGCCAGACCGTTGAAACCAAAATCTACCTGACCTTTGGTCACTTTCCACCAGCCGTACTCATTTGCTGCAAGACCATTGAAAGTGAAATCAACTTTTCCGCCACTTACATACCACCAGCCGTACTCATTCTGTACCAGACCGTTACATTCAAAGTTGACGCGTCCACCCTGAACTGCGAACCAGCCGTTTTCATTCTGTGCAAGTCCGTTGAAAGTAAAATCTACCTGACCTTTGGTCACTTTCCACCAGCCATACTCATTTGCTGCAAGGCCGTCATAGTGGAAGTCAATACGTCCGTTCTGAACCATGTACCACTGATCATCACTCTGTGCCAGACCGGTATAACCAAAGTTGACATTTCCGTTTTCTACTTTCCATACGCCTGCTTCATTCGCGGAAAATCCATTGAATGTAAAATCTACCTTTCCGGCTTCTACATACCACCAGCCATATGCATTTTCTGCAAGACCATTAAAGTCTTCCCGCTACTTTGTCATTTAAGTAGTAATACCAGTTGCCATCTTCCGCTGCTTCATTTGCAAGACCGTCTGCATATGCTTTTACTGTCTTGAAGGATACCATACCTGCCTCGGAACGGTTTCCTTTTTCATCCAGTGCGTATACAGCTACTTCATAATCAGTATCCTGTGTCAGTTCTGTCAGCGCGTATGCTGTTTCCTGAATGAGTCCTCATTTACTTTTTACCATTGACATAAATATCATATCCGGTTACACCGACATTGTCTGTAGATGCATCCCAGCTGATAGCTGCACCGGTTCTTGTAATATCGCCGGCTGTTACATTCGCCGCGCTCGGAGCTTCTCTGTCTGTTTCTACGGTTGTAAATATGCTGCCTGGGATGCTTCAGACTCAAGGCCTGCCGCATCGACTGTTGTTACTGTTACCGCATACTCGGTACCGTCTGTCAGTCCTTCCAATGTATAGGAAGTATCTGTGATCAGTTCTTCATTTACTTTATTGTCATTTACATATACGTTGTATCCGACTACACCTACGTTATCCAGTGCTTCCTCCCAGCTGATTACTGCACGGTTCTCCGCTACGTCTGCAACGGTTACATATTCCGGTGTCTCCGGTGCCACAGTATCTTTCACTGCCTGATCCACATAGGAGATCATCGGTGTGATATGTACGGATGGTTTGATGGATTTCCATTGATTTTGCTACAACACGAATATAATCGCCTGCTTTTTTCCAGTGCATTTACGGATGACCAGTTGCCTTTCTGTCTTTTGACGGAAAGTTCCACGCTCTGGAGTTCTCTATCATTGTGCATCAGGCTGATAGTTGCACTTCCGCCATTGTTTCCATTCTGACGTAAGTATGGCTCATCATCTTTGATGTTGATGGAGATCACACCGCTCTTCGGTACACGATATGCCATTGCAGTATAGATATCTGTTGCTGGCGGAGCGGAAAGAAGTCCGTGATACTGTGTATTGTTTGCAGATGCATGGTTCGGTGCATCTACACCAGGTCCATAGTAAGTATTTACCTGCCAGTTTGGCCAGTCCGGATCATACGTTGTCATGTTTTTCCATGTATCGGTGCTGTTGTTCTTGATCTGTCCAAACCATACGTTACCCTGCTGTGCGTTGACATAATCAGCAACCCAGTGGTAATCATTCTTTACTGCAATACTATAATCGTTTACAGTACCATCTTCTGCGGTAATGCGAAGTGTCATTCCGTCTGCGATGGTCTCTGTATTTGCCAGCACTTTATCATCTTTTCAGCACACTGACAGATGCGGTTGCGTTTACACTTACGTTCTGTTTTACTGCACTGACAGTGGTCGGGTTCTTTCTGTGGACGGAATATCAATGGTTTTCCGGATACCATATATGCAGACGCTTTCAACTCATTGTCAGAGCTTGCTGTAATGGTATACGTTCTGGATTTTTCACCATAAGATACGATCACACGGTCGCCGCCTTTACGATATCACTGCCTGTCAGTTCCTGTTCACCGGACATAACCTTTACTTCTGCTGCCACATCATAAACCAAGTTCTCCAGTAATGTATCTACGGTTGTACGTCTGGAAAGTCCGCTGATGGAATCCTCTGTCACGGTATAAACACGGGAAGCGACTGCTACAGATACGCTGTCACTCTCAGCTGCTCCGATCTCCGGGATTACTGTCAGTTCATGACCGAAGAAATCATGCTCCGGTTCATATCCGTTCAGATCTGTAATCTGTTTTCCTGCATTGATCGCCGGTGAATCTTCTGCCAGTTTGTATCCGTCAAACAATGTTTTTTCACTCGGATCTTCATGTTTGATGGCAGTTGCATTGACTGCTTTTGCCGGGCCGGATCCTGCATTTTCCAGTACCTTTGTACCCTGTTTTTACAGCAATCGCATTCTGATCTCCGGACGGAGTATTTGCGAAGTTATAGTACAGGTTATTGTCATACTGTAAATTACCATTCGATACCAGTTCTGGCGCAACGGATTCTTGCCATCATAGTAGAAAATGTTGTTTCTCGATCACAGCATTTCCGCCTGTACGGTAGAAAATGCTGGATACATTTTCATTGATATAGAATGTGTTGTTGTAAATGTGTGCATCCGGGTTGCCAGGTACATCCAGCGGTCCTCTCAGCTCATTCTGGCTGATGTTGTAGCGGAATGTAGTGTTCATGGCCTGCTCACCACAGAACATGATCGCACCTGCGGAATTTCCGTGGCTGTAATTGTACTGGTAAACAGTTCCGTCTGTCCAGTCAGCATCCCATGCCTGTCCGTCACCGTTTCCGTTGAAGGAGTTCAGGTTGTTGTAGCACTCGTTATGCTGGAATACAGAATCTTTACATTTCCAAGGCCAGATACCTGCCGCTACACGCTGTGCGCCGGTTGCAGAATAGTCTGTGGTATTCATCTGGCGGGAACAATCCTCAGCAACATTGTACTGAACCAGTGGTTTGTCCGCATACATGGTTGTGATGGCATCTCCACCTGCACCCCTTGATGTAGTTATTCTGGATCACCACGTTTGTGGAACCATATTTTTCTGCGATCTCATCCGAAATCTTTGCACTGGTAAACTGGGACCATGCATATGTATAAGCTGCTGCGATACCCCAGCGGTTTGTGGTTTCCACACGACAGTTCTCGATCACGAGATCGTCAAATTTGGAAATACCGGTTGCACTCTCATTCTCCGGTTTCTCTACGATAAAGTAGATACCACCATTTGCCATATGTTTGTTATAAACGTTTCCGTCACATCATGTACATACAGATCATCCAGAACGATGTGATTGATGGTTCCTTTGTTCTGAGCCACACCGGCCACACCGGTTCTGTCCATGACATTAAAGTCATTGTATGCTTTGCCGTCATCGTCGCCTTCCTGTCTGTCGTTTGTCGTTCCAGACCGCGTACTTCGATGTACTCCACATCTTCCAGTAAAATTGTGGAAGATACGTTACCCTGATATTTGTGCCAGGTATTGTCCAGACGATTGCCGTAGTCCTGATACCATACACCCTTACCGTTTGCATTGATCTGTGGTCTGTCGCCTTCTCCGTATGTAGAAATCTCGATCGGTGCTTCAGCACTTCCACTTCCTTTTTTTACATGAATATACTGATCGTCAAATACAGATCCTTTTTCCAGAAGAACTTTATCTCCCGGCTGTAATGTGATGTCGTTGATTTTATCCAGAGACTTAAATGCTTTTTTTCTCGGATGTACCATCATTTGCATCATCACCATTTTCAGAACTTACATAATAAGTAGTTCCATGCTGCGCTTCTTCAGCAAACACTGCATATGCCGGCATGGTCCCCATGACAGTAACACCGGTCAGTACCATTGCGAGTAATTTGCCTGCCCAAGTTTTTCTCATTATCTTCCTCCTCTTCTTATATGGCTGTAATAACTGATATCAACAAAGAAATCCATTCGTGGATCTCTTATCAAGAATGCCCTCGGCATTCTTGCTGTGAGATACACGTCATGCAATGCATGACATATTCTTCTGTGCATCTCTGCAAATCTACGTCCCCCATGAATCAGATATTACAATTGTTTCAAAGTAAACTGAGATAACTGATCCATATCCCCGTCTACTTCTGCAACCGCTGCTTTCTGTTCTGTCAGTTCCTGATAACGGTTCCTGCGCATCTCATCAATGACGGCTGCCCGTGCTTCTGACAGATCTGCCTTTCTTGCATCCTCTCCGACGATCCAGTCACGGGTATTATAGTAGGCTTCAATTTCTTCTTCCGTCAATCCCATGTCCTCATTCGTCTCATCCAGAATATATGCTTCTTCTATCATACTCAGTTCATATTCCTGATACAGATCCAGCGTGTACTCTTTCAGTCCGTAAACTGCCTCACCACGGGCTACTTTTTCACTCCGCTGCATATTTTCCTGTTCCATCCGATGTTTCATTCCGGTAAAGTTGCATCCTGAATATAGCCTTTTTTCTTTTGCAAGATCATATACCGCATGAATATACTTTAATTGTTCCACAGTCCGCTCCGCCAGGATTTTCATACCCCGTCTGTCCGTCCGCATATGTCTCAGTCCAGACTGTGTCCTCCGTAATGTCTTTTTTTTCTGACCTTTCAGTTCCATCTTCGTATCATATCTGACACGCTTCATACACTGTACATATTCTTCCTCACTGATGGGCACTCCCGAAATTGTCAGTGAAAACGCCGGCTCTGATTCTGCAGCCTTCCGGCTTTGAACCATCCTGATACCGCCGCACACAACACCGATCACAATCACCAGCAGAACTGCCAGTAAAAGGTGCTGCTTCCTATTTTTTCATTTTCCGTATTCTCTCCTGTTACCTGTAGTGTCAAATAAATTCATTTTCCATCAAAAGAAAGTGTGCTATCGCACACTTACACGCTTGCAATTATCAATGGCACACCTTTCTTGTTTCTATCAATGAATCAAAATTTCCATGCCGGAGAAGGCACGGGAATTTGAAGTTATACACTGTTAAAAAGGGAAAAGAGTTTTTATCACCATTATCATATCTCTTTTTTTCGAAAAAACTTGCCTTTTTAAACCACTTTTTCAATCCTTTTTATATAATTCGGAACACTAAAAAATAAAGCAGACTCATACCCCATGCCTACTGTCCACAGTTGCAGCATTTATGGATATTTCCCGCCTGCAGCTGCATTGGCTGCCACTGCCTGCCTTCTTTTTTCATACCAGGCTCCGGCCTCCGCAAATCCGACTTCCTGAAACAATACTTCCGCTCCCTGCAGCACATCCGCCTCAATCGTCTGTGCTCCGGACAGCATCGCCTTGTCGATCAGCAGCCGCACAATAAAATCGCCATATTTTTTCCGTCGAAACTCCGGCAGCACTGCCACTTCCTGGATCCGGTAACTTTCACCGTCAAAAGTAATTCCTCCGGTCGCCACCGGGGTATCCCCTTCATACGCAAGGGCATACATGCAAAAAGCCTCCGGCTCTTCCTCAATCTTCAGCCCACATTCCTCTTCCAGTACCCGGCTGCGGATATCCGCCACCTGCCGTGTCTGTTCATTTTTCTCACTCCCACTTACCAATTTCCCGAATACCATAATGATATCCTCCTTCTTCTATCGTCTCCAGTCAGAATCCCACATCCGTTGGCAATCTGCCATTCATAAAAAATTTCTCCGGTCTTCCATATCGTTCCAGTACTGACATAATTGTACCACCATGACACACAATTGCAATTCGCTGTGCACCTTTTTCCTGTGCATCCGGACACACTGCTCATATGCTCGGCAGCACCGATGACGGAAACCTGCTCCACTTTCACCATTTGGAACCATCATCTGCCCACCACTGTCGATCCATGCCTGATACGCCGGATTTTCTTTCAGTTCCTCATAATTTTTATATTCAAAATCTCCGAAATCCGTCTCCTGAAGTCCCTCCTGAACACATAACACCTGCCCGGGAAATAAAATCTCTGCCGTCTCCAGGCAGCGCATCATCGGACTGCTGTATACAAAATCCGGTACAAATGCCCCGGCATGATACCATTTTCCCGGATTCCTGCCACCTTCTGTTTGCACGCACAGATCCTGCATCAGAACCTGCTTTTTTTTTTGCAAACATAATTTTGCCTCATCCGTCAGACCTTCGTCTATTCTCCCCACATAACGCCGCTGTACATTTCCCAACGTCTTCCCGTGACGAATCCATAAAATCTGCATCTTGTGATCCCCTACTGTTTTTCATTAAGTATAACACATTTTACAGCATTTTTGACGAACGAACCTTTTTTCTGCTAGAATGGCATCGATATCAGTCATCAAATACGAACGATCGCATATATGTCAGCTTATGCTGACCAGAATGTTCAAGAATGCCCTCGGCATTCTTGCTGCGAGATGCACACATATAACTTGAATGCTCAACTGACATAGGAGGAATTAAAATGTCAACACGAAATACAGCTATTTTTGATCTGGACGGACTTTACTGAACAGTTTACAGGATCTGACCAACAGTGTAAATTACTGCATGAAAAAATACGGCGGTCCATCGTACACCTGTGAAGAAATCCGGGAAAAGGTTGGAAACGGAATCTATGTACTAATAGAAAAATCTGCCACAGGGTCGCAGCAATCCGAACTATGATGCCTGCATGAAAGAGTTTCCGATTCATTATAAAGCACACATGCTGGACAATACGAAACCATATGAAGGGATCATGGATGCACTTTACCGTCTCAAAGAACATGGGTATCATCTCGCTATTGTATCCAACAAATTCGATGCGGCTGTAAAAACTACGGCAGGACTTTTTTGATGATGTTATTCCGGTTGCGATCGGGAGAATCTCCGTCCATCCATAAAAAACCGGCACCGGATACTGTTTTTCAGGCAATGCGTGAACTGGATGTAAAACCGGAAAACTGTATTTATATCGGGGATTCCGAAGTTGACATTCAGACAGCTACCAATGCCGGAATTCCATGTATCAGTGTAAACTGGGGATTTAAATCAAAGAATTTCTAAAAAAATGGTGCGGCACAGATTGTATCCACGCCAACAGAACTGGTAAATGCTATATCAGATATGTAAAAAAATCGTGGGGGATTGTTTTCCTGGCAGACGATTGTCATCTGCCGGATAAAATCCCCACGATTTCGATTTATAAAACCTGCAATTTCTCGATTTACAATGTAAAGCGGTCATTCGCAATCTGTTTTCGCTGCTTGCTCATAAACGCAAAGAACCAGCCTCTACTCAAAGAAATACAGTTCCCGGTAATGCTCATACCGCTCCTGGAACGCTTTCGTATCTTCTTTTTTTTCACAGAGTTCAGATACGCATGACGGCCAATATTTTCCTCACTGCTCTCCAGGATGCTGACCCGATATTAGAACAGTGATCTGCGATACGCTCCAGGCTGGTGGTCATATCTGTCAGCACAAACCCCATCTCAATCGTACATCTTCCCTCTTTTCAGACGGATAACATGACGACGTTTCAGTTCATCACTCAGATCATCAATCACCTCTTCCAACGGCTCGATCTCTTTGCCAGTTTTTATCGTTATTACGCAGTGCCTGAACGGTCAGATTTACCAGATCCGTCACTGCTCTGCGCAGAACATGATCTCGGAACTTCCCTCAAAGGACATTTTCAGACCTTTTCTCCTTCATCTCCTGCGCGCTTTCCTTTAAGTTCACGGCATGATCGGAAATTCGCTCAAGATCGTTGATACTGTGCAGAATGACAGACATTTTGCACTGTCGTTTCTCCAGCATATTGCGGTTTGTAATCTGGATGACATAGGAACCGATTTGTCTTCGAAATGATCGATTCTGTTTTCCAGTTTTTCCACCTGTGCGGCTTTTTCTTCGTCATACTGATCCATCAGTGTCAGTGCTTTTGTCAATGCTGCTTCACTCATGTGTGCCATACAGGCTGTTGTTTCCCATACAGTGGCTGATAGCCAGACCCGGCTGTTCCAGGAAGCGGACATCCAGTTTTTTCAATTCCTCCTCGGTCTCCTGAACAGCTGTTCTGCGCTCCGCATGATCTTCCTTGATAGACATGTAAGCCAGCTTCTCCAGCACTTTTGCAAACGGAAGCAGTACGATGGTCGCTGCTATATTGAAAATACTGTGAACAACTGCAATTCCGCCGGTGTCGCCGCATCTCCGAGGAAATCAAAAATGTACAAAAGCATTGATCACATAAAATACGATCATAAACAATGCGGTTCCGATAATATTAAAATACAAATGTACTAATGCTGTCCGCTTTGCATTTTTCGATGCTCCGACTGATGAAATAATCGCCGTCACACAGGTACCGATGTTCTGTCCCATGATAATCCGGTATCGCACATCCGGAAGCTTACTGCGCCTGTACTGCACAGCGCCTGTAAAATGCCGACAGACGCGGAGGAACTCTGGATGACCGCCGTGAGCAGCGCTCCTGCAAGCACTCCTAGCACCGGATTTTGTAAACATGGTAAGCAGGTTCGTGAACTCCGGCACGTCCGCAAGCGGCTCCACCGCTCCCCTCATCGCCGACATACCGTACATCAGCACTGCGAATCCAAGCAAATCTCTCGGTAATCTTCTTCTTATCGCTCTTGCCGGACATCAGCAGAATAATACCGATCATAGCCAGAATCGGTGAGAACGATGTCGGCTTTAACATATTTATAAAAAGGTTGTCTCCTGAATTCCCGTCAAGACTGAGCAGCCATGCGGTAATTGTCGTACCGATATTGGCACCCATGATGATTCCGATCTGCCTGTGAAAGCTTCATAATACCGGAATTTACAAATCCGACAACCATAACGGTCGTAGCTGAAGATGACTGTATGACCGCTGTGACGCCTGGCACCGAGCAGTACCGCTTTTGAACGGATTCGATGTCAGATTCTCCAGGATGCGCTCCAGCCTTCCGCCTGACATCTTGTCAGACCATCACCCATAACATTCATTCCGTATAAAAATAATGCCAACCCGCCAATCAGGGACAGTACTCAAAAATATCCATTAAAAACTAATCTCCTTTGCATCTCATTGCTTTACATCTTTTTTACATACGCATAGATGACCCACTCGGCAATGTTTGTCGCGTGATCGCCGATACGTTCAAAATATTTGGCTACCATAAAGGATATCTGCTGCCTGCTCGCCATTTTCTGCACTCTTATTAATCATCTGGATTAAATCCTGTTTTACTTTCATAAAAAGGTCATCCACAACATCATCCTGTGCGATTACTTTTTTTTGCCAGCTCCATATCGCGTTTTACAAAGGCATCAATGCTCTTGATAACCATGTCTGTGGTTTCTTTGCCATGCCCTGAATCTCTTCCGGGCTGATGATATACGGTTCATCAGACATCAGCAGTGTCATCTCGGAAATATCACCGGCATGGTCACCGATTCGCTCCATATCGGTACTTCATGCATAAGGATTCAATATCACGCTCCTGATGGTCGATTTCCACATCATATGCCATTGCTTTTTGGCTTTTTCCGTATCCTGGTTTACCAGGGCAGAAACTGCCATTTCAATGGCATGCTCTATCATGCTTCCCATCTGGATTAATTCATTGTTCAACTGTTCTAGCTGTCTGTCAAAACGATTACGCATTTAACCGAACCTCCCTGTAATATAATCTTCTGTCCGTTTGTCTGTTGGAACGGAGAATAATTTTTCGGTATCTCCACTCTCTATAATCTCTCCCAATAAGAAAAATACTGTTTTATCCGATACACGGGTTGCCTGCTGCATATTATGAGTTACCATAATAATGGTATAATCTTTTTTAATTCGATTACCAGATCCTCGATTTTGGAAGTAGAAATCGGGTCCAGTGCCGAAGTCGGCTCATCCATCAGGATTACTTCCGGCTGTACTGCCAGCGCTCTTGCAATACAAAGTCTCTGCTGCTGTCCACCGGACATGCCCAGTGCACTCTTATTCAGACGGTCTTTTACTTCATCCCAGATAGCTGCCTGCCGCAGGGATGTCTCCACGATTTCATTTAATTTGGCTTTGTTGTGGATACCGTGGGTCCTCGGACCGTATGCAATATTGTCATAGATACTCATCGGAAATGGATTCGGCTTCTGGAATACCATTCCCACACGTTTTCTAAGCTGGCTGACATCCATGCCGCTGTAAATATTTTCACCGTCTAATCTCACATCTCCGGTAATCTTACATCCCTCTACCAAATCATTCATTCTGTTTAATGTTTTTAAAAATGTAGACTTTCCACAACCGGATGGTCCGATAAATGCAGTTATCTCTTTTGCATTGATATCAAGATTCACATCTTTTAATGCATGGAAGTCTCCGTAATGTAAGTCAAGTCCTTTGACAGAAAATTTTGCCTGCTCACTCATTTTACTTCTCCATCTCCTTTCGTGAATTTCCCGGCTATCAAAGTTGATACACCATTTATCAGTAATACAATGACCAGAAGGACTACGCCGGTTGCATAAGCTTCATTGGTATGTAAGCCCTCTCTGGAAAGTGAATACATATGAACGGCCAAAGTTCGTCCGGATGCCATCAGGTTCGGTGCAAGGTCTGCTACCGTTCCTGCAGTATAAATCAGTGCTGCGGTCTCTCCTACAATTCGCCCTACTGCCAGGATGATTCCGGATAAGATTCCCGGCATTGCAGATGGAAGAACGATACGGAATACCGTACGAAGTCTTCCTGCTCCCAATCCAAAACTTCCTTCCCGGTAGGTATCCGGCACACAGAGCAATGCTTCTTCCGTAGTTCGCATGATAACCGGCAATACCATAATGGCAAGAGTTGCCGCACCGGCTAACATGGAATAACCCCAGTGCAGATAAGTTACGAAAAATAACATACCAAACAGACCATATATAATAGAAGGGATACCCGTTAAGGTCTCTGCCGTAATTCTTACTACTTTAACCAGTTTACTTCCCTTCGGTGCATATTCCACCAGATAAACTGCGGCTCCGATTCCAAGCGGTACTGCAAAAAGCAGGGAAAACAGCGTCATTTCCAGTGTATTTATCATTGCCGGAAGCATGGATACGTTATCCGAATTATATTCCAGTGCGAAAAGACCTGGTTTTAAATATGGCACACCGTGAATCAATATGTACGCCACCAGATAAAGTAATACTGCTACTGTTATAATTGCTGCTGCTACTACCAGCAGAAATAAAAGGAAGGAACCCGGATGCTTTTTATAAGAATTCATTTTATCTTTGAATTTTGTCATTATTCTTTATCCGCCTTTCCTTTTACAATTGAAAATACCAGATTGATAATAAGAATAAATACAAACAGTACAACGCCGGTTGCAATCAATGCCTCACGGTGCAGGTCCGTTGCATAACCCATTTCAATTACGATATTTGTTGTCAGGGTACGTACACCCTTAAATATACTGTTTGGAATACGCGCCTGGTTACCTACTACCACCATAACCGCCATGGTCTCACCAATGGCACGGCCGATTCCTAAGATGACTGCTGCCATAATTCCCGATTTTGCTGCCGGAACCACAGTCTTAAAAACACTCCGCTCATGGGTTGCGCCAAGTGCCAGTGCTCCTTCATAATAATGCTCCGGTACTGCACGGATGGCAGCTTCCGATACACTGATTATGGTTGGAAGTATCATGATTCCAAGAAGGATCGATGCGGTAAATATACTGTTTCCGTTTCCTTTAAAATGTTCTCTTACAAATGGTACTATGACTACCAGACCAAAGAATCCATATACGATGGACGGGATTCCTGCTAACAGGTCTACCATCGGCTTTAAGAAGCTATGAAGCTTCTTCGGGCAAAATCTTGCCATAAAGATTGCCATTAAGATCCCAATTGGTACTCCCACCACAATTGCTCCGGCGGTTACATAGATACTGCCTAAAATCATCGGGAAGATCCCGTAGAGGTTATTTCCCGGTTTCCATTTTGTACCTAGCAGAAAATCCGGCAATCCGATTTCTTTGATTGCCGGTATTCCATTTGCAAAAAGGAAAACACAGATTAAGGCAACAGCCAGTATGGAGAAACTGGCTGTGAGTAAGAATACTATTTTCATTGCTTTTTCTTTGAAATTATTCATACTGTTCTTACCTTATCCTACTTGCAGATTTATTTTGCAACTTCATCCCAGGTTGTTACTGCACCTGTGAAGATATCCTTTACATTATCTGAACTCATCTCATCCATTGGGTTGCTGTTGTTTACTACTACTGCGATACCATCCATTGCGATTACCTGTGCGGTAAGTCCGCCTTCTGCACGGGATAATACTGTGATATTTCCGGAAAAATCAGATGCGTCTGTCTTTCCTGCATCACTGCTCTTTTTGCTGCGCTTGTTGCATCACCTGCTGCGCTGTTGTCACTGCTATTTCCACATCCTGTAAGTCCAAGTCCTGCTACTGTTGTTGCGCAAAGTACAAGCGCCATCATTTTTTTTAATTTCATCTTATTCTCTCCTTTTTACAATCATTGTCCTGTCTATCTTATTTTTAATTGTGTTGGCAAGTTATTT
>VOFH01000957.1_pt1 | contig 21963 bp, 33 predicted proteins | sample 5384091 | NCBI WGS metagenome assembly VOFH01 (sample SAMN12384727, study PRJNA508395) | human gut metagenome | isolation source: healthy gut G | host: Homo sapiens
ACGTGTAAGTGTGTAAAAGCCATCTGCTGCCTCCTCCGTTAAAAAGAGGCTGTTTCCTATGGGAAAACAGCCTCCTGGACTTAATTATTGCTCAGATATTTCTCAATATCGTTGATCGCCTTTTCTTCATCTGCTCCGTCAGCCGTAACGACCACCTGTTCACCAACCGGAAGGTCCAGTGTCATCATCCCCATGATGCTTTTGGCATTGACTTTTTTATTGTCGCTCTGAACATAAATCCTGCTTTCATAGCTGCTCGCAAGCTGAACCAGCATTGCAATCGGACGTGCCTCCAGACCGGAAGCCAATTCAATAGTAACGGTCCGTTTTGTCATAACAATCCTCCTCATAACACATGGACAGCAAACCTCACTGTCCAGCTCCCTGCTCCTCCCTCAGGCGTTCTGCCAGTTCGCAGAGCTTTCTCAGCCGGTGGTTGACCCCCGACTTTCCAACAGGCGGTTCCAGGTCTTCACCCAGTTCTTTCAGCGTCGCTTCTGGCTTTTCAAGCCGCGCCCTGGCGATCTGCGCCAGCCCTGGCGGCAGGCTCTCAAACCCGGCCGTATCCCGAATGAAAACAATATCGTTGATCTGCTTCACCGCAGCGGACACCGTTTTGTTGATGTTGGCCGTCTCACAGTTTACCTGGCGGTTGACGTTTCCTCTCATCTCCTTCAGGATCCGGATATTTTCCAGCTCCATAAGTGACAGGTGGGCTTCCATCACATTCAGCATGTCGACGATCTGACTTCCCTCTTTAATATATGCCACATAGTACCGTTTCCGCATGACAATTTTTGCCTCTATGTCCTGGAAGAAAAGACATACTTACTTTCCTCCATCCTTCCCCGCGTCCCTGTGTTCCAGCCGGATCTCGTACCGCCGGACTCCGTCAGACGCTTAAATACTTCTCCTGCGATCGTCACCGAACGATGGCGTCCGCCGGTACATCCGATCGCGATCACGAGCTGCGTTTTTCCTTCCTGTTCATATTTCGGAATCACGAATTCCAGAAGATCATTCAGTTTCTTTAAGAACTCTTCCCCGGTACCACCCTGCATCACATAGTCCTGTACCGCCTGCTCCGTTCCCGTATGGAACCGGAGTTCCTCCACATAGTAGGGATTCGGGAGGAAGCGCACGTCAAACACCAGGTCGGCATCCGCCGGGATCCCATACTTGAAACCGAAACTCACGACTGTGATGAACATGCTGCTGCGTCCATCCGCTTCGCTGTAGAGATTTTCCAGCTCATGGCGCAGTTCTTTTGTCAGAAGTCTGCTGGTGTCGATGACCTGGTCCGCCTTTTTTTAAGAAGGCGAGCTTCTCCCGCTCCAGCTCGATTCCCTTTTCCACGCGGCCGTTTCTTGAGAGCGGATGGCTGCGTCTCGTCTCTTGAAGCGCTTGATAAGAACTTCATCGGAGGAATCCAGGAACAGGATCGAGAACGGTATTTGTTTTCTCCATTTCCGGATGATAATCTCCAGATTCGGCAGCTCCTCACCGCTTCTGGACATCCACACCCAGGGCGATGTCCTGCTTTTCGCTCTGTCCGTTCATGACCAGCTCCGCAAATTTTTCAATTAAAAGGACCGGCAGGTTGTCGGCACAATAGAAGCCCATGTCTTCCAGTGTTTTTAATGCCGTGGTCTTTCCTGCGCCCGACATACCTGTCACGATTACAAGTCTCAACGAGACTTCCTCCTGTATTGTGCACCTTTAAAATTCACCTAAGAGTTTTACTTCCAGCTCAAGATCTACCCCGGAACTCTCCTTTACCCGGCGTTTTACCTCATTGCAAAGTCCCAAAATATCCGCCGCCGTTCCATGATCCTTATTGATCACGAATCCGGCGTGTTTCTCGAGACCCGGCTCCGCCGACGGAAAATCCCTTTAAACCGGCATCCTCGATCAGTTTTCCGGCGAAATGTCCTTCCGGGCGCTTGAAAGTGCTTCCGGCGCTCGGGTATTCTAACGGCTGCTTCTCTTTTCTCTTTCTTGCCAGCTCTTCCATCTGCGACCGGATCACCTCCGGATCGCCAGGTGTCAGCTTGAATGCCGCGCGGACTGTGAAAAGTCCCAGGCGCTCCAGACAGCTCGTTCTATATCCCACCTCCAGCTCCTCGTTTTCATCAGCTCCACATTTCCGTCCTGGTCCATCACATCTGCCCACAGGAGTACGTTCTTCATCTCGGATCCGTAAGCGCCCGCATTCATCATGACCGCACCGCCGACGGTTCCCGGGATTCCCGCTGCGAACTCCAGGCCGGTGAGCTCCTCTCGCCGCCGTGTTCGCAAGCTTTGAGAGCATCACGCCTGCCCCGGCGATGATAATGTTTTCGTTTTTCTGAACTTCTAATTCAGCGAGACGCTCTGTGCTGATGATCGTGCCACGGAAACCTTTATCTCCACGAGGAGATTGCTTCCGTTGCCAATCATGTACCAGGGGCTGTCCTGACTTTTTACAGTCCAGGACCGCCTCGCGGAGTTCTGTCTCTGATTCCGGAATCACGAACCGGTCTGCCGGGCCGCCGACGCGGAATGATGTGTGCCGCGCCATCGGCTCATTTGTTCTGATTTCCATGAATGTTTCTCCTTTTTATTCGCCTCTTTTAGCGATATTCGCCTGCACGCGGTTGTACAGTTCCTGTGCCGCATTGTAGCCCATCTTCTTCTGACGGTGGTTGACTGCTGCAGACTCTACGATGATGGCCAGGTTACGGCCCGGACGGACCGGAATGTTGTGGCAGACAACTTTATTTCCAAGGAACTCCGTGTACTGGTCCTCAAGTCCGAGACGGTCGTATTCCTTATTCTTATCCCACTCTTCGAGCTTGATGACCATGTCGATGGACTGGGTATCCTTTACGCTCTCCACGCCGAACAGGGTCTTCACATCGATAATCCCGATGCCCCGCAGCTCGATGAGATATCTTGTGATATCCGGGGCGGAACCGACGAGAGTTTCATCGCTGACCTTGCGGATCTCTACAACATCATCACTGACAAGACGATGTCCTCGTTTGATCAGTTCCAGCGCAGCCTCACTCTTGCCAATTCCGCTCTCACCTGTGATCAGAACGCCTTCGCCGAACACATCAACGAGAACGTCGTGAATGCTGATGCACGGGGCAAGTTTTGCCTTCAGCCAGCGGATGACTTCCGCCATGGTATCGGATGTCGGCTTCGCGGAGAGCAGGCACGGAACACCGTAATGACTGCAAAGTTCTGCGACCTCCGGCTCCGGTGTCTGGTTTCTGCAGAACACGAGACATGGGATCTTGCTGGAGATCAGCTTGTCATACATGGCGATCCGGCGCTCTCTTGTGAGCCCGGAGAGGTACGCGATCTCCACGTTTCCGATCATCTGTACACGCTCATTGTCGAAATGTGCGTAGAATCCGGTGAGCTGAAGCGCCGGACGGTTCACGTCCGGGTGGGGAGACAACGATCTTCTCGCAGTCCAGCTCCGGGGTCAGGTTTTTGAAATCCATTTTTCTATTAATTCAGCTATTGTACCTCCGTACATGGCATAGTTCTCCTTTCCTGTATCTGGCCGCTGCCTCGAATCATGGCGGCAGTTCTTCGGAACAATTCGCAGCTATTCTATCGATTTAAAATACTGTGTAACTATTCAGTACCAATGTCACTTAGTTAAGCTTATTGGTTCACTAAGAGGTAAACCTCTAACAAAAATTTATAAATTATAGTTGACACATCAATCAAAATGTGCGGCCGCTCTCGTTGCCGATATAATTCTAAGGTAACGAGAGCGGCCCTTGAATTAGAACTATATTTCATTCTGATTCAAGGAGGTTTACCTATGACATTTCCTGAAATTGTCAAAACTATACTTTGGGACATTATTGATGAGATGTCCCGCTCACTTTCTTCTTTTGTAAAAAATCCAGATAAAGATTTTATCCGCAAACGCAAACTTGATTTTAAGAAAATGATGCATCTGATCATTTCCATGGAAAGCGGATGCCTGAATCATGAACTTCTCAAATTTTTGAGTATGATTCCTCGCTTCCTACCGGCTCTGCTTTTTATCAACAACGTTCCAAACTTTCCGTTTCTGCATTCCGTCACCTTCTTAAGGAATTTAACCTTAAATTCCCTTAGAAAAAATTTTTCATGGAAAATACTATCTTATTGCGTGTGATGGTTCTGAATTTAACATTGTCAGAAATCTTAAAGCTGCAGATACTTTCCACGAACCAAATGGTAGATCGGTATCCGGTTTTAATATGGTTCATACCATCTCTTTTATATGAGGTATGTTCTAAGCGGTATCTTGATTTAGAAGTTCAGCCTGGGCGTCTTAAAAATGAGTTTCAGGCTATCTGCAATCTTATGGATCGGTATGCCTATGGGGATCCCCATTTTCATTGCTGACAGAGGATTTTCCAGTTACAATGTTTTTGCCCATGCAATCGAAAATCATGTTGATTTTTTTGATTCGTGCTAAGGATTTGAATGTACAGCGTTTTCTTGAGTCGAGACTCTTCCTGACAAACTGGATACAACCATAGAACTGATTCTGACCAGAACACAATCAAAAAAGAAACATAAACATCCCGAAAAAAAGAATCACAATACCGCTATATTTGTAAAAACATAGCTTTCGACTATCTTGATCCAGATGATATTTCCGATGAATATCTGCTGAAACTAAGAATCGTCCGCGTTGAAGTATCCGATGGTGTTTTTGAAAATATCATCACTACACTTTCGAAGAAGACTTTCCACCGGACGATATAAAATACTGTTACAATCTCCGCTGGGGCATCGAAACTTCTTTTCGCGACCTGAAGCATACCATTGGTGCTACTAATTTACACTCTAAAAAAACAGAGTATGTTGCATTTGAACTGTGGAGCAGGCTCATTTTGTACAATTTCTGTTCCATAATTATTTTACATGTACCGGTAAAAAGTATGGATCGCAAATATGAGTACCAAGTCAACTTTTCTATCGCAATGAAAATCTGTTTTGATTTTCTAAGAGGAGTCGCACCACCAAATCTAGAAAGCCTGATAAGTAAGTATATCCTACCTATCAGGCCCGATAGAAACTATGCCCGCCAGCATAGAGTCCAAAAAACCGCTCAGCTTCTCTTACCGTTTTGTATAACATAGAGTAGCTGACAATTCTAGTATACACTAATTTTAAGGCAGACGAAAGTCTGTCTTAAAGTCGTGCCTGATATTTATATGATTTTTTGAACGAAGATTGTTTTAATCTTTTTTGTTTACCACATCCTTTTCACGCTAGATGCACACAAATCCATTAATTTGTAAAAAGCTTAACTAAGTGACATTGATTCAGTACCTTCATAGTTACACGCAAAAATCCATTCCAGATCAGCTTCGCTGATGGGATTTTTGCCCTCCAGCTATGTTTTCTTACGGTCAGCGCAGCAAGTGCGCAGACCTACTGAACAGTTACAATACTGTTCTTTTTATCTTATATCCTGTCGGCATCGCTTCTGGCATAAATTTACAGCTCTGCGCACAGTTATCTTCATCCTATCATATCACAGGCCGAATGTCACGAGATTTTCCTGCTTCATCCCGTGCATTTACTCCGTGATCTCCGGCGCACGGTCCTTCTCGCGGAAATAGGCGTAGACGCTCTCCGCCGCCCGCTTATTCATGCCCTCCGTGCTCTCAAGCTCCTCCAAGGTTGCATCACGCACCGCCTCCAGTGACTTGAACCGGCGCATCAATGCTTTTCTTCTCGCCGGTCCGATGCCCTCGATATCATCGAGGACTGAGTGTACCTGTGCCTTGCTCCGCAGACTTCTGTGGTACTCGATGGCGAACCGGTGTGCCTCATCCTGGATCCTCGTCACGAGCTTGAAGCCCTCGGAATGGCGGTCGATGGGGATCTCAACATTATTATAGTAGAGTCCCCTGGTCCGGTGATTGTCATCCTTTACCATGCCGCAGACCGGAATGTTAAGCTTCAGTTCGCTCAGCACACTCAGCGCGATGTTCACCTGTCCGCGGCCGCCGTCCATGAGGATCAGATCCGGGAACCGCGTAAAGCTTCGAAGCTTCCATCCGGTGCTTCCGCCCCGTCTTCCTGGTTCTTTCGCTCCTCTTCCAGCTCCTCCATGCCATGGGTGAACCGGCGGGTCAGCACCTCTTCCATGGACGCGTAATCGTTGGGTCCCTGGACGGTCTTTATTTTAAATTTCCGGTAATCGTTCCGCTTCGGACGTCCGTCCTCGAAGACTACCATGGAACCAACGGACTCGAAACCGCTGATATTGGAGATATCGTAGGCCTCCATCCTGCACTTTTCCAGCCCCAGCCAGTCTCCCACCTGGTTCATGGCGCCGATGGTCCGGAGTTCTTCTCTCTTGATCTTATCCTTATCCTGGTCAAGCACAAGCTTCGCGTTCTTCTGCGCAAGCTCCACCAGTCGCTCTTTCTGGCCTTTTTTCGGGATCAGGAATTTTACCGCCTGACCGCGGCGTTTCGTGAGCCACTCTGCGATGAGATCCATCTCCGGAAATTTTTCCTGCACCCATATCTCTCTCGGGATAAATGGAGTTCCCGCGTAGAACTGTTTTACAAAGCTTCCGATGATCTGGTAATTGTTGTCTGCCGTGGATGCGGAGACACGGAAATGTTCCCGGCCGATCATCTTTCCATCCCGGACAAAGAATACCTGCACCACAGCGTCCGCGTCGTCCCTCGCCATGGCAATCACATCCCGGTCTTCCATGCTATGGCTCGTGATCTTCTGCTTCTGGGCGACCTGCTTCACGCTGTTTAAGAGTTCCCGGTACTCGATGGCCTGCTCGTACTCCATCGCGTCGGAGGCCGCCATCATCTTTTCCTCCAGCATCGTCAGCACCGGAGTGTACTTTCCGTCCAGAAATTCGATGACCTCGGAGACAGATTTCTTATATTCCACCTCGGAAATATAGCCCTGGCACGGCCCTGAGCACTGTTTGATGTGGTAGTTCAGGCACGGACGTTCCTTTCCGATGTCCTTCGGAAGATTCCTGCTGCATGTCCGGAGCTTCCAGAGCTTGTGGATCAGGTCGATGGTGTCCTTCACCGCTCCGGCGCTGGTATATGGTCCGAAATACCGGCATTTGTCCTTTTTCATGGTTCTGGGAGAACAGGACTCTCGGGAACGGCTCGTCCGTAGTGACCTTGATGTAGGGATATGTCTTGTCATCCTTTAACATGGTGTTGTAGCGGGGCTGGTGCTCCTTGATGAGGTTGCACTCTAAAACCAGGGCCTCCAGCTCGGGAGTCCGTGATGATATACTCGAATCTCGCGATCCTGGATACCATCTGCTCGATCTTTGCCGTCTTGTTGCGGCTGCTCTGGAAATACTGCCGCACCCGGTTCTTAAGGCTGATGGCTTTTCCTACATATATGATCTCATCGTGCTTATCATGCATGAGATAAACTCCCGGCGATGCTGGGAGTTTTTTAATTCTTCTTCAATATTGAAAGGAGTATCATTCTCTGTCAACGCAATCTCTCCCCGTCAAACTTTCTGATCATCGCAAGGTGGCGCTTGATGAACATGATCTGGGATCCAACATCATCGCAGCCCACCGGCGGATGGATGTCCAGGACCATGCAGATATCATCCAGCTCTTTCTGGGTTGCATGGGTCTGGAGCTTTGTCAGGCATTCAGCATCAGATCATAGTTTTTTCGTCCATGGCATCGAAAAGTCCAGGAGCTCCTGGTTGACGGGCTGGTCTTCATCTGGGGCCTGGGCGGTGATGTTTTTGGCGCTGCTGTCGCTGTCTGCCGACGGCTTCTGTGCTGCTGGTGCCTGCCGCACTGGCTGAGCTGCATTCTGAGCGGAATTTTCCGCATTCTGTGGCTTTACAAGCCGTACTCTCTCAAACCGATACTTCTGCACCGCATCCGGGTATTTCTCCCGGTCGACTTCCTCTAAAAACATGTCAAGCGGACGCACCCAGATCTTGAAGTCCCCGTAGAGCGCCTGGTAGACTACCATTTCTTCCCCGGTCTCTGGTGGGTCGCAACCGCGATGATCTGATATAACTTTATTTTTAAAGTGCCGGTAGAATTCTCCCGGCACTGTGTTTTACGAATCTGATTCATTTTGTTCTCCATTTTTACTGTTGAGCTGTTTCGGGCCCTGTCTCGGCAGATGTTTCTCCACCATCGAACTGGCTTCGCCTTCGCCCAAAACTTCCGCTGCCGCTGCACTGCTTCCATCCCCGGAAAGTCCTTCTAAATGGTACTTATTCGCCGCGCTCCACAGCATCCACTCCTCATATCCGGCATCCTGGACGGCGCGGACTTCCTCCGCGACCTCAGCATCACCGTAGGTGATATAATTTCCTTCCCCGAGATATGTGGCTGTGAAGTCCTGAAGCCACGGGCGGACGATCGCCTGGCGGCTCTCATGGTTGTCGGCTCTAGACGCATCCAGCAGGACCTTTCAGACTTCTGAAGCGCCCCGAAGATCGTTTTTATACGGTTCCGTATCCGGGTGTTCCAGCCCGAAGTTTCCGGAGCTGTAGTGGGACGGGTAGATCATCGGAGCAGATATAGTCGAGAATCTTCGCCATCTCCGTATAATTCTGACCGACGGCAGTGGAATCCACGCCGCTTCCGATGATCGTGCCGAACACATCCGCAGAGACGAAAAGTCCCTGGGACGCGAGATTTTCATATAAATAATTGGTACACTCCAGGATCGTATCCGTCTTGGAACGCCCCGGATCACTGCTTCGTCGTAGACGACCTGACCTGCCGACGCCTCGTTCGGGAATCTCAGATAGTCGAGCTGGACCTCATCAAAGCCGAGATCTTTTGCCTCTGTTCCGACTTCCAGAAGATAATCCCAAACCTCCTGGCGGTACGGATCCCCAGTACATTCCCTGGCGGTCCTGGTACAGGCTTCCGTCCGGCAGTTTCAGGCTCCACTCCGGTTTCTTCTCCGCGAGATAGGAATCCCTGAAGGCCGCGACTCGCGCGATCACATAGAGATCCTTCTTCTTGAGGCTCTCGATCAGGCTTTTCATGTCCCGTACATACGGGATACTGGCACCGATCTCGTTCACTGTCGCCGCATCCACCGGACATGTGATCCGTCCCTGATCCTCCTTAAAGTCTATGACCACCGCGTTGATTCCCGCAGTCAGGGCCCCGTCCAGAACACCGTTTAAGACTTCCTCATTTCCGGCCACCGGCCCCGTAATGTAGATGCCGCGGACCTTCTTCGCCTCGCGCCCCGGAAGCGCCGGGTTCGAGGAGTCAACGATCCGCACGGAGATCGTCTTATTTTATCTTCCCCGGCATCCTCGATCACCAGGACACCGCTGGTCTCCTGGGTGCTCTCCGCCGCAGCTGTCATCTCTGCTGTCTCTGTCTCCTCCGCCGCAGGTCTGCTGCATGCCGATAACAGGAACAGGCCCGCCATGGAGAACGCAAATAGCATTTTTTCATGTTCGCTCATCCTTTATTTCAATCCACAGTCAGTAATTTCACGGAGACTGGCACATTTATTGATTCCTTGTCAACAGGGAATACTGATTTTTCTCCGTCACTACTGCCATTAAGTTTTCCTGCAGTTTATTTCATCATCTGCCAGGAGATAAGAACTCAGGTTACCACCATAATATCATAAGTATATGGATTTGGGAAAGAAAAATTAAAAAACTACTGTTCAAAATGAGGTTTTTGATGGATAATAGATAGATAGGTACGAACGGCTGCCAAAAGCCGCAGGTACGAAAACTTTTGAAAATGATCCGGATGTCTGCCCCACAGCTGTTTCAGCTGGATGTCTTTCCTGGAAACTCCAGACCGGCTCATTTTCATTTAATATGACTATTAAGAGGAGAAAAACAAATGATCAAGCAGGGTTTCGACAACGACAAATACCTCGCCATGCAGTCTGACCATATCCGCGAGAGGATCAGCAAATTCGGCGATAAATTATATCTTGAATTTGGCGGCAAACTGTACGATGATTACCATGCATCCCGTGTACTTCCGGGCTTCGAGCCGGACAGCAAGCTCCGCATGCTCATGCAGCTGGCTGACCAGGCAGAGATCGTCATCGCCATCAATGCCGCCGATATCACGAAAAACAAGATCCGCTACGATCTGGGCATCACCTACGATCTGGATGTACTGCGCCTGATCCATGTATTCACCGACCGCGGACTCTATGTCAGCAGTGTCGTAATTACCCGCTACGTTGACACACCGGCGATCCAGCAGTTTAAACACAAGCTGGAGAAGCTTGGCCTTAAGGTATACCGCCACTATGAGATCGACGGTTATCCGAGCAACATTCCGCTTATCGTCAGCGATGAAGGTTACGGAAAAATGACTATATCGAGACGACACGTCCACTCGTTGTCGTTAACAGCTCCGGGGCCGGGAAGCGGAAAGATGGCCACCTGCCTTTCCCAGCTGTATCATGAAAATAAGCGGGGCATCAAGGCCGGCTATGCGAAATTTGAGACCTTCCCTGATCTGGAACCTGCCGTTAAAGCACCCGGTAAACTTAGCTTTACGAGGCCGCAACTGCAGACTTGAACGATGTGAACATGATCGACCCGTTCCATCTCGAGGCTTACGGAAAGACCACCGTCAACTACAACCGGGATGTGGAGATCTTCCCTGTGCTTAAGCGCCATCTTTGAAGGGATCTTCGGAGAGTGCCCCTATAAATCCCCCACGGATATGGGCGTCAACATGAACGGCTTCTGCATCATGGACGACGAGGCCTGCCGGGAGGCATCCCGCCAGGAGATCATCCGCCGCTACTACCAGGCCCTGGGAAGATCGTGGACGATGAATCCTGCCAGAACGAGGCCTATAAGATCGAGCTGATCATGAAGCAGGCAAAAATCTCCCCGAAGGACCGCGTCGTTGTTCCTGCCGCTGTAAATCTTGCGAAAGAGACAGATGCCCCGGCTGCTGCCCTGGAACTCCCGGACGGAAAGATCGTTCTCGGTAAGACAAAGGAGCTCCTCGGCGCTTCCGCTGCCGTTCTCTTAAACGCAGTGAAGGAGCTGGGCGGAATCGACCACTCCATCGACCTGATCTCCCCGGAGTCCATCGCTCCGATCCAGGAATTAAAGGTCCGTTACCTCGGCAGCGGCAACCCGAGACTGCACACCGATGAGGTGCTCATCGCCCTCTCCACCTGTGCTGCTACCGACGAGAACGCAAGGATCGCTTTAGAACAGCTCCCGAAGCTCCGCGGCTGCCAGGTACACACAACAGTTATGCTGCCCAATGTGGATAAGAATGTCTTTAAGAAGCTCGGCATCGGACTTACCTGTGAGCCGGTGCAGGAAGATAAGAAAATTGGGTAATTCCTAGATTGCAAAGACCGCCGTCTGCCAGTAGGATGTCCTGCGACAGACGAGCGGTTCTTTTTTTTGTCCGACACTCTGTTGAAACGCAAAAGTTTGTCGAAAAAATGATTGCCTTTTCGACAGAATGTACCTACAATAGGTGGGAAGAAAACTTTGGAGAATCAGATCATGAATCAGAAATCAAGAAATGCACTTTACGCAGGTCTCGGCACTGCTTTTTGCGGTCATGCTCGCGAATCCGGCTATAGCCTATGCCGGAACATGGTCCAACGAGGGCGGACCGAACCAGTGGAAATACTATAACGATGACAATAGATGCGCCGCCGACGGCTGGTACTGGATCGACGGGGATCAGGACGGCTTGGAGGAATGCTATTATTTCGATAAAAACGGTTTTATGCTGGCGGACACAAGAACACCGGACGGTTTCAGGTAAATTCCGACGGATTCTGGACCGTAAGTGGACAGGTACAGAAACGTGAAACGCCGGTGCAGGACCTTCCAACCGGACTTCATGAACAGGAAGGCGGGCTTATCTACCGCGACGAGGACGGCGAGCTCGCTGCAAACGCCTGGAGAAGCTCGGACGGAAGCTGGTACTATTTCGACGCTGCGGGTCATGCCGTCAAGGGATGGCAGTCTATTGACGGATACAAATTTTACTTCGATGAGAATGCCTGCACACTGGTCCAGAACCTTGAGGGCATCCTCTCCGCACAGTCTTTCCAGATCGTTGTGGACCGTGCCCGCTGCCAGGTAACCGTATATGCCCCGGACGATGGAAACGGATATATCATTCCTTACCGGACCTTTATCTGTTCCCCGGGAAAAGAAAATTCCCAGACTCAACGGGAACCTTTAAAACCACACGCAAATACCGATGGCATGCCCTCGTCGAGTCCACATACGGTCAATATTGTACAAGACTCGGCAACACCAGCATCCTCTTCCACAGCGTCCCGGGAAAGACCACAAGCATTCACAACATTACCGCTGAGGAATACAACAAACTCGGCGCTCCTGCCTCCCACGGCTGCATCCGCATGACCGTTGCCGACTGCAAATGGATCTACGACCACTGCCCGTCCGGCACTGTCGTCACCGTAGGCGACAATCTTCCGGCACCGTTTGACAGACCGGAAACCGAGAAGATTCCGGAAGGTCAGGATTGGGATCCTACGGATCCGGAGATCGGATAAACTATTTACAAAAAGGACCTGACGCTCGCAGGTCCTTTTTGTATTTCAACTGCTTCAATTGCTTAGTTCTCTTTTCCACCAATAGAACGGCTGCCATATTATTTCACTGTAATTTCTGATATTTATACCAAAGCATTCTGCTCTTTCAATATTTCCCTGACATGCTCGATTTCCGCTCTTTCATCCACCGCCAGACACGCCGCCCCGACGCCTGCTGCATGCCCGGTCGCAAAGCAGGTTCCGATCACACGCACAGCCGCAAACGCGGCCTCATCCGCTGAGATCATTCTGCCTGCCCCGAACAGATTTTTCACATTCTCCGACTGAAGCGCCCCGAGAGGAATATCAAAATAGCTTCCCGACTTCACTTCCATATAAGTCGCCATTTTGTTGACATCCCTGTGGATCTCCGGTTTCCATCCGCCCCGGCCACACCGTCCGGGCGCTTTCTCCCGGAGATCACATCATCCACCGTGATCGTCTCCTTTCCCACCAGCTTTCTCGTCTCCCGAAAACCGATCGACGGTCCGATCACCGCCAGCTCACTGTGCTCCATTCCCGGCATATAGGTTCGCAATGCCTGAATATATCCGAGCACCTGCTTTCTCGTCTCTCTCTCCATCCGTGTCATCTCTTCTGCCGAAAGTCCTTCCGGAATGATGCTCGGAAGAAGGACATGGACGATCCGGAGTTTTCCATTCTGAGGATAAATCCTTTTCTCTGGTAAGATTTCTGATCCCTTCTGCCTTCGCTCACCACTGCCCGCTCAACCGCCGCCGGTGACAGATCCACATCCGCTGCCACACCGCTCAGCCGGAAAGTCAGCGTCGCTGCCTGCGGATGTCCGCCATCGTTTCCCCATATGAGCTTCGCACCAGCAAGTCTGGACAGATTTGCGTCTCCGGTTGCATCCACGAATGCCTTTGCCGAAACGGTAAACAGGCCTTCATCATCCGCACACTGAATCGTCCGGATCTCATTCTCCACAGTCTCTGCGCCAATCAGCACCGTATGTAAAAAATAATCCACATGTTCCTTTTTCCAACAGGTTGTCCAGCGCGCATTTCAGATACTCCGGCTGAAAGATAATATCCCGGTTACCGGATGCGGAAATCTCCTCGGCGATCGTCGGACCAAGTGCCCTCATCTCATCCAGCACAAGTTGTCCGATCCCTTTCACCACCCGCACCGGATCCGATCCGCATGTATAAAATCCACAGAAGCACTTAACACCTGAGTTCGCCGCCTCTCCGCCGAGATAAGCATTCCGCTCCACCAAAAGCGTTTCATCGACCTCGTAATCTACTATCTCCACAGGCGTTAATTCGGGCAGTCCCTGCCCTATTTATTTCTTTATGCTATTTGTCTTAATCCCTCTGTCAGTATATTTTTCGCGGCATTGATATCCCTGTCATGTTCCGCTCCGCATTTCGGATATATCCATGTCCTCACTGACAAATCTTTTGTATCTGGATTCTGATACCCGCAAACAGAACATAATTGACTACTAGCATAAAATGTATCTATTTTGATGTATTTCCTGCCATTCCATTTTGCCTTATACTCTAACTGTCTTGTCAGCTCATACCATGATACATCACTTATGGCTTTTGCCAGATGATGATTTTTTACCATATTTTTTATCTGTAAATTTTCTGAAACTATCACTTGGTTTTCGCTGATAATCTCATGTGAAACTTTATGTAGATAATCTTTTCTTATGTTCCTTATTTTCTCATGGCATAATGCTATCTTTTTCTTTGTTTTATAATAGTTCTTACTTCTCTTCCCTTTATGTGACAGCTGCCTTTGCAGCTTTACAAGCTGTTTCTCGTATTTTTTTATGATTTTTAGATTCTCATATGCCTTCCCATCAGAAGTAATGCATAAATCTTTAATTCCTAAATCGATTCCTATGTTATGATTTGTATGTGTCAGTTCCTTATGCTCCGTTTCTACAAGTATGGATACATAGTATTTTTCACTGGAAACCTGCGAAACGGTCGCTGACTTAATCTGCCCACTGTATTCCCTATGTAACCTTGCTTTTACTGCTTTTAATTTTGGCAATTTTATCTTCCCTGTCTCAAAATCTACCGCAATATTTCCATTTGTGAAGTTTGTTGTGTATGATTTATGGTTATCGTGTTTGCTCTTGAATTTCGGATATCCTGCATGTTCCTTAAGGAATTTTTGATATGCAGCGTCCATGTTATAGATTGCGTTGGTCAGAGCAAATTTATCTATTTCTTTTAACCATTCATAGTCTTTCTTTAATTCTCTGTTACAGTAATTATTACAATCCGTTTTACTAACTGACTTTTTCTCTTTCTCGTATATTTCTTTCCGATATGCCAATGTCTGATTGTAAACAAAACGGCAACAGCCAAATGTTTTTGCAATCTGAATTCTTTGTTCGCTATTAGGATATATCCTGTATTTATATGCTTTTAACACCCACTGTCGCCACCTTCCTACCCTTGATTTTCTATATATTTTCGTGGCATCTCTTCTGAAACATTTCCTACACTGCAGACAAAATATCCGTCCGTCCAAAAAGTATGTTCTTTCCAGAAATGTTTTCGTAGATAATCCGATCCGGATATCTTTTCCAAATATGATATGTTGTATAACTCTTCATCAGATTTACTATTTTACTGATAGACATTGTTGGTTCTGTTGCTATCATGTAATGAATATGATCTTTATCTGTCTCCATATATCTGATAATGACTTTATGCTTTTGACATATCTCATAAGAAAACTGCTTTATATCATCTGATATTTGTTTTGACATCAGCAATTTCTTTCTATACTTGCATACGAAAATAATATGATACTGTAACAAATATTTGTGTCTGTTTTTGATTTCCACGTTCCCATAACGCGAGTATAGCACAAACCTCCGCTTCCGGCTACCTTAACCCACCGTCTAAAGCCTTCCAAGCGCTGCGATAAATGCAACAATACCGCATGTAAAAATAAATTCATAATCCAACTTTCTCATCCTTTTTTACCTCCCATGGAAAACAGCTTTTGTCATCAATATAAACATCCGCATAAATCTTTCTTCCGTCTGATCCGTACCTTTCGATAATCTCCGGCAGATTCTCATTCACTGCATCAAATTCCAGTTCCCACTTCCTGCACCATTCCACTGCTTCCTCTAACTGATTTCCACAGCGGCACGTCCACAAAATAATCTGGCGTCCCTGCCTTCTCAATCCTTTCAGCAGTTCAATCAGTGCTGTATTCGGCTGTCCGATCTTTGGGAAGCAGTCCGTACAAAGTGTTCCGTCAAAGTCTACCGCAATAATCTGATATTCCGTTTTCATCTGCCATGCTCCTCACTTTCCGTCATTTTGCCCTCTTGCTGCTTCCCATTATCCATATTTTCTGTCCATTAATTCGGACAGTAAAAGACCACCTCACGAAAAATTTCATGAAGTGGTCTTTTTACCTTTCTTATATTTTGTTTTTTACGCAAATAATTTTTTTACCATTTCCGCATCAAACACAACCTGTTTTACATGGTCTACTTCAATCTGATACAGTGCATTGGCTGCCAGGTGCTCTGCCGCCTGCTCCAGATCACGGATTCCCGATGTATTCTTATACTGCTCGATCAGTTCATCCAGTCCCTCCCCGGTCAGAACGATCTCGCCCTGCAGCAATCCGATTCTCTTTAATACTTTTGGCAGTGCAAATTTGGAGAAAATGATTTTTTTCTCTTCCTGCGTATAATCCGGGATATCGATCACTGCAAAACGTGACATCAGCGGGGCGCTGATATCTTTTTACATTGGCAGTTGCAATCGGATAGACACCGCCGGTCGGAATCATACATTCCATATAGTTGTCTGTAAATCCAAGATTATCTAATAAGGTAAGAAGTACGTCCGCCGGATTGCCGTTTCCTTTTCCGGATGCAGCCTTATCAAGCTCGTTGATGATGAATACAAGGTTCGACTCGCCAGCCATGGAAAATGCATCCATAATAATACCAGGCTTCGCATTTCCGTAGATACGGGAGCTTCCGGTCAACTGCTCCGGGTCATTGATGGAACTCATATCGAGTGTCGTCCACGGCAGTTTTAAAATTCTTGCCACCGCATAGGCAATCTGCGATTTTCCGGTTCCTGCCGGTCCGACAAGCAGAAGTCCATACGCTGGAAGTGTGTGTGTGCGGTTGATCTGGATGATAGTCTCCATGATACGCTGTTTTACTTTTTCCATTCCGTACAGTTCTTCATCTAAAATCCTGCGCGCTTCCACCGGATCGATTGCTTCAAAATAATTATTTTTCCACTGGATATTCGTCATAATGGAAAGTGCGCGCTGTGCGTGGCGGCGTTCCTCGGCAGACACTTCGCTGGAACGTGCAACTGCTAAATTTCTTCTCGCCCACAGTCTGATATTGTCCGGCATGGTTCTTCCTGCACAGTTTAAGTAATCCGAAATGCTCTGGATGCTGGTAAGCTTCATGCTGTCGCCGCTCTCGTCTAACTCTTCGTCCTCATCCTCCTGCTCCGGTGCACTGCTCGATAAAAGGCGTTCCATCACATACTGTAAAAATCCATCCGCCGCAGAGAGTTTCGTTCCACCGTGAAAAGCATTTTCCCTGATCTTGTACACGGCATAGCCGTCCGCCCTGTTTTCCCCGGACAAAAGAACGTTGATACGGTTCTCCCCAAGCCATTTGATCAGATTCACAAAACGTGCATCGATCCGCAGGATATTGGAACGGAATGTCTCGTCCTTCTCCTTAAACTCAAATGCTGTCCACTGGCTCTGGTTGCAAAATACTCCGGTGGAATGATGGCTCCACTGTTTTTGCTGATTGTCTAACACCAGGATCGGATCATCCGGTGTTTTTTCGGAACTGTCTGATGTAAATGCGGTATATGTACATACAAACGCTTCTTTTTTTCCTCTGAAGCGCTGCTGAAATCAAAAACTGGCATACTTTTTTCTCTCCTTTATTCTCCGATACTCTTTTTCTGTACTTATCAAACCATAAAACAAAAAAATTTACAAGGAAGTTTTTCGATATACTTCCTATAAATATGAAACTTCTGCTATTCCCGCTAAAACTAATCATGGTCATATGAATACTGTAACGAATATTGACGTTACTGTTCACTCAGCACCTGAACACCATGCTGTTCAGGTGCGTATGAACGTGATGCGGGTGTGAGCAGCCCCCTTTTGCGAAGCAAAACTTTATATGGGGCTGCGAAGTTACAGTTCGCAGGGTAACCTGTGAACTGTAACATATTGACAATAGGGGTAACTGATTCTATAATTCAATAATAGGAATTATTACTAATTTAAGGAGGTTATGAAATCGCAAGGCATCGCTTTGTATGCAGTACGATTTCATTAAAATAAATCATGGAGATAGATATTATCGGTTTGATCAGTGCCTGTTCCTATGCTCTCGACTGCATCGAGGCAGAACTGGTAAACATTAAAAATAAACACGGAAAACGAGTGGCCTATATCAGTGTGCGCATGGGGCAGTATTTTGATCTCCCGGAGGATGCCCTGCAGGATCTTGCAATCTGCGCTCTGTTGCACGACAACGCCCTCACCCAATATATTTCCGAGGAATTGCAGAAGCATTCTGCAAAAGACCTGACCGCTGACCTTGTGGCAAACACTACAAACCTGCATTGCATCTACGGTGAACGGAATCTTGCAAAAATCCCTTTTAAAACTGACGTTACCAATGCAATCCTATACCATCATGAGCATGCGGACGGCACAGGACCATTTCACAAAAAATGGGATGAAGTTCCTCTGTCTGCGCGCATTATCCACCTTGCCGATGTGGTGGATATCATCGGGCACAGCGGTGCATTTGAAACACAGAGATGGGATATGGTAAAACAGTACCTGATCCGGCATACGGATAAACTTTTTGACGCCGCATGTGTGGATGCTTTTTTCCATATATTTTCAGATAACGAATTTGCAGCTTTCAAGGATGACTCCTTTGAAACGAAGCTCTGGGAGATCGTTCCGAGAGAAAAACAGACCTTTGACTGGGAAACCTGCAAAAATATCGCCGACTTTTTTGCGCAGATCGTCGACTATAAATCTTCTTTTACAAGCAGACACTCCATTGGTGTTGCAGAGAAAGCCGCCGCATTTGCAGCGTACAACGGCTACGATCCCACACAGGTCCAGAAAATGTATCTGGCCGGCGCACTTCATGATATCGGCAAAATGGCAATCGACAATGATATTCTGGAAAAACCGGATAAGCTGACCGATGAAGAATTTTCAAAAATGAAAAACCATGCAGGTTATACTTATCTGATTCTGTCCAATATCAACGATTTTGAAGACATCCGTGACTGGGCAGCATTCCACCACGAAAAACTGAACGGAAAAGGCTATCCTTTCGGCAAAACTGCCGCCGAATTAAACGAGCCGGAACGCATTATGGCGTGTATAGACATTTATCAGGCACTCACCGAAAGCCGCCCTTATAAACAGGGTTTTTCGCATGAAAAAACCTGCGATATTCTCGATGATATGGCAGACAAAGGCTTTATTGATGCCGGCATTGCACAAAAGATCAGAGTCTGCTTTCAGAATACAACGATCTGATTTTTTGCGTTTTATCTTTACGAAAACATATTTTTTCGTTACAATATGGTGTGTATATGAACAATCACGATATCATATTCAATGAAAGGAATTAATATTATGTCAAATCCAATTGTTACAATCGAGATGGAAAATGGCGATATCATGAAAGCAGAGCTTTATCCTGAAATCGCACCAAATACTGTAAACAACTTTATCAGTTTAGTAAAAAAGGTTTTTATGACGGTGTCATCTTCCACCGTGTCATCAACGGCTTTATGATTCAGGGCGGCTGTCCGGACGGAACCGGAATGGGCGGCCCGGGCTACGAAATCAAAGGAGAATTTTCCCAGAACGGTTTCAAAAATGACTTAAAACATTCGGAAGGTGTTTTATCCATGGCAAGAACTATGATCCCGGATTCTGCCGGTTCCCAGTTCTTCATCATGCACAAGAACTCTCCACACTTAGACGGCGCTTATGCTGCATTCGGTAAAGTGATCGATGGTATGGATGTTGTCAATAAAATTGCGGAAACAGCAACCGATTACTCTGACCGTCCGTTACAGCCACAGGTAATGAAAACCGTGACAGTTGAAACTTTCGGCGTTGATTATCCGGAACCTGAGAAGTGTTAATTTAACAGAATTTCAGACATCATAAAAAAAGGACTGGTTTTTGAGGGGACACCTCAAAAACCAGTTTTTTTTATTGATCCATACTATTCTCTATTTTACGCACTCCATAATGATTTCCCCACACCTTTCATATCCAAGCTGCGAGCTGTTCAAAGATAATGTATAATTTTTTGCCATTCCCCATTTCTGGTCTGTGTAGAAATTATAGTTTGTTCTGCGCCTTTTATCTGTTTCGGTTATCATTTTTGCAGCATCAGCTTCTGCGACATTGTATAGTTTACAGATACGCTGCACTTTTTCCGGCATATCCCCGTGTATAAAAACATTCAGCACATCATCTCTGTCTTTTAAGATAAAATCCGCATTTCTTCCTATGATCACACAGCTTTCCTTTTCCGCAATTTCCATGATCACGTTTCTCTGTGCTTCATACACCATATCTTCCACTGATTTCCCTGTGATATCACGTCCGGAAAATGCATAGGCAAATAAGCCTTTCTTCGGAGACAATTCCGCATTTTCCCGGATATATTCCGGTGCAAATCCTGACTGCTCTGCAATCTGTCCGATAATATCCTTGTCATAATAGGAAATCCCAAGTTTCTTTGCCACTTCTTCACCGATAAAGCGGCCGCCGCTTCCAAACTCTCTGCTGATCGTTATGATTCTCTTTTCCATAACTGACTCCTCCTTAACTTAAACTTTCTACCTTGTTTTTTCTCATCTGACCGTTTCTGACAAAAACAGAGAAAATACCGGCCAGCGGTAATATAATTATAAGCTGTCTGAGCAGCGAGATCACAAGTGATTCCATACCACCATCCAGTGCCTGATAAATTCCCTGATATGCCACATTGACTCCTGCAAAAATGAAGCTGATGGAGATGATTCGCATCGCTCCGATGAAATACTCTCTGGACAGCCCCGCGTTAAATAACATCGCAAAAGCACCCGGGAAAATTTCTGTGATTGCCACACCAACAACCATAAGTACGATTGTATAAATCAGTCCGTACCTCATACCGTCCTTAATCGCTTTTTTTCCCATCCCGTAGGAAAAAGCGATGATCGGTGTGATCGCATCACGCAGACCAAATGCAAGGAACAACACAAACTGCTGCACTTTATAGAACAATCCATATGCGGTCTGTGCAGAAGGACTGAATTTTAGGATCAGATTCATCACATATACCATGATAGACATCAATGCCTGTGCAATGATCGCCGGAAGACCGATCGCATAGATTTCTTTTATAATATGCCGGTATCAGGCTTCATGTATCCCACACCATGTTCAAACTCTTTATTTAATTTCATATGAAAAATAAATAATAATGCTGCCGATGCGACCTGACCAATTACAGTAGCATAGGCTGCACCCTCCACGCCCATTTCAGGAACAGGTCCGATACCGTAAATCATGATCGGATCTAGAATTATATTTACGACCGCACCTACCACCTGACCGATCGTAGAATAAAGGGAACGTCCGGTCGCCTGTAATAACTTTTCAAACAATGAAAAGAAGATAATTCCAAACGAAATCACGCAGCATATTCGAAGATAACCTGTTCCCATTGCAATTACTTCCGGATCAACCGTCTGCGATGAAATATAGGCTTTCACTCCGAAAATTCCAAACAGCAGACATACCGCATAAATAATTACTCCGAGAAATAAACTATTGCCCGCAACTTTTGCTGCTTTTTTGCTGTTTCCCTGTCCAAGTGTCCGCGCAAGAAGTGCATTCGTCCCCACACCGGTTCCGATTCCTACTGCAACCATGAGCATCTGCACCGGAAATACCAGCGTAAGTGCATTTAATGCCGCTTCACTGCCCACTTTCATATTTCCAACAAAGGCACTGTCCACAATGTTGTAGACCGCCTGTAATGCCATGGACAAGATCATCGGTATTCCCATCTGAACCATGAGCTTATTGACCGGCATCTCCTTCATCAACACATCTTTCAACCACAAATAACATTTTGTCTCAGAGAAAATATCTCGTATCTCAGTTAATGATGTATTGAAGCATATGTCTGATGATTGAACAATCTCTCCAATCACATCACACTCCTATTTCTCACATTTTCAAAACTCTCAATCCTGTTGAGAGTTTTTCACCTCTTCCTCTGCAATATCATATAACTCAGCTAGTTATCTCTGCAGAATA
>VOFH01003853.1_pt1 | contig 21948 bp, 17 predicted proteins | sample 5384091 | NCBI WGS metagenome assembly VOFH01 (sample SAMN12384727, study PRJNA508395) | human gut metagenome | isolation source: healthy gut G | host: Homo sapiens
TCCCTGACGACGACGAGGTCGAACGGACGTATGTCCACGACGCGCACAGGGGTACCCTTAATCAGTATGCCTTGTCGAGAGAAAACCTCGCATATTTCGCCATTGATCATGGCCTTGCCGTTGGGCTTCAGTTCCGTGACGGCGTTTCCGGTCTCCGACCTGGACGCGCGTGATGCTCACGGCCTCCCCGGCGGGGCCGCCGCTTACGGTGGCGTTGGTCACGCGGCGCATCAGCACGGAATCAGGCAGGTACTTCATCAGGATGGTGATGACAATGGCGCCGCCCGTCAAGCCCAGCACCAGCTTCAGCAGGGGAACGCCCAGGACCAGGGCGACGGTGTTGAAGTCTTCCCACTGGCCTCCGCGGATGACGTTGTCCCATTCCCAGGAACTGATCATGCCGCCGAACAGGGCCAGGAAGATGCAGATGCCGCCCGCAATGGCGGCGATGAACGTGCCGGGAATGACGAAAAACTCCACACACAGCAGAATGACCCCCAGCACGAGCAGGGCGGCCGTTTCATATCCGGCCAGGTTCCCGGCGATGTTGTTGCCGAAAAAGAACAGGGCGAACGCGGCAATGGCCACGATGCCCCCGATACCGAATCCCGGCGTCTTGAACTCCATGTAAATGCCGCCGATGCCCAGCAGAATCAGGAGGGGGGAGGCCCACGCAATCCACAGGCCGATCTTTTCAAAGGCGGTAGGCACTGCCGTGACCACGGGGGCATCCACTTTCTCCTGCGCCAGCAGGTCCGCCACGGAGGTGGCCGTTCCCTGGGCCAGCAGGGGCTTTCCGTCATCCAGCCGGGTGGTGGCCTCCTTGCCCGTCAGGGTCAGCAGGGCTCCCTTTTCCAGCTTGACGGGGCCGAACTCCTGCACCTCTTCGGACGGAATCATCATGGCCTTGATCACTTCCGGGCGGTATCCCTTCTCCGTCACTACGGAACGCGTGAAGGCCCAGAAGGCGCTCTCCGCCTTCTTGCGCATCACGGGGTCCATCTCCTCCCCGGAGGAAGTGATGATGCCCGCCGCCCCGATGGAGGAAACGGGAGCCATGTAAATCTTGTCGCACGCCGCGGAAATGAGGGCCCCCGCGGACATTGCCTTGGGGTTCACGTAGGCATAAGTGGGGATGGTCAGCGGCTGGATGCTCTTCATCATCATCTCGCTGGTTTCCCAGGCCAGGCCGCCCGGCGTGTTCATCTCAAACACCACGGCGCGGGCCTGTTCCTTCTGCGCCCGTTCCAGAATGCGGTTCATGAAGCCGAAGCTTTGCTTGCTGGTCAGGGCGTCCTCCCCCACGGGAATGAGGACAACCTTGTCGCGGAAAGATTCTTCCGCGGCCGCCCGGAACGGAGCGCCCGCAAACAAAGCCAGAAAAGCCAGCAACAGGAGGTGGATGTGCTTCATGGTAAAATGCTATCACGGCGGGTCTTTTTTCTCAATGGGGAAATGCATCCTCCCTGCCATGATGGCTGCGTTGGAAATGGCGGCTTCCGGAAACCGGGTGAGGGTCCGGTTTTAAAGGGACGCAGTCTGAAGCTTGGGATGATTCAAGCGCCTGATGGAAGGAGCTTCTCTTCTGTCTCCTTGTATCAAGCCGGTTCTTGTGATAGTCTGGGCGGGCCGTATGGGAAGGATTGATGAAGACAGCATCAGGCGCGTTCTGGAAGCCACTGACATTGTGGATGTGGTAGGCTCCTATCTGTCCCTGAAGCGCGCCGGGTCCCGCTGGAAGGCGTGCTGTCCGTTCCATAATGAAAAAACGCCGTCCTTCATCGTGGACCAGACCAGGCAGAACTTCAAATGCTTCGGCTGCGGGGAAGGGGGGTCCGCGATCACCTTCGTGATGAAGATGGAAAACCTGGGCTTTGCAGACACTGTCCGGCGTCTGGCGGAAAAGGCTGGCATCACCCTGGTGGAGGAAGTGTACGACGCCGCTGAGGAAAAACGCCGCAAGGCGCGCACGGCTTTGCTGGTAGCCCACAAAAAGGCGGCGGATTTTTTTCACAAGCTGCTCCTGCGCTCCCCAAAAGCGGCGGAAGCCAGGGCCTACCTGAATTCCCGCGGCTACGGCGCGGAGATGGCCAAACGCTGGCAGGTGGGCTGGGCCCCGGATTCCTCCCGCGAGTTCCTGGCATGGGCGAGGAAGGAAGGAATTACGGACCAGGTGCTGATTGACTCCGGCCTTGCCAACCGGGGGGAACGCGGGGATATCTACGCCCGTTTCCGGGACAGGCTCATGTTCCCCATCAACAACGTGTACGGAGAGTGCGTGGCCTTTTCCGGCCGCATCCTGCGGCCCCAGGAGAATGCAGGCAAATACGTCAACTCCCCTGAAACGGCCATCTTTAAGAAAGGGGACGTCGTGTTCGCTCTGGACAAGGCCCGCGGTCCGATGGGCAAAAGCGGAAAGGCCCTCCTGTGCGAAGGGCAGATCGACGTCATCGCCTGCCATGAAGCCGGGCTGTCTTTTGCCGTCGCTCCGCTGGGAACGGCATTTACGCCGGAGCATGCCCGGACGCTTTCCCGTTATGCGTCCCAAATTGTGCTGTGTTTTGACGCGGACAAGGCGGGAATGGCTGCGGCGGACCGCGCTTTCCGGGAACTGGCCCCTCTGGGCAAGGATGTTTATCTGGTGAACCTGCCGCCGGGAGACGACCCGGATTCCTTCATGAAGAGGGAAGGGCGGGAATCTTTCACGGCGATGGTGGAACAGGCCAGGCCCTTCTTCGAGGTGCGCGTGGAGCGTGCCAAAAGCCAGGGCCTGCTGGAAGACGCAGGAGCCAGCGCCTCCTTTGCACGGGACATGACGGCCCTGCTGGCCTGCATGAGCGATCCGGTGGCCCGTGACCTGGCCACGACGGACCTCGCCACGCGGATGCGCATGACCATCGGCAATTTGCGCAGCGCCGTGAAGACGGCCGGACGCCGCAAGGAGCGCGAACAAGTGCGTGCCGCGGACCGGGCCGGGGAAGCTGCCGGAAATGCGCCGGAAGAACTGCCGCCCGTAAAGATGAACCGCGCCGTGGCCGTTTTATGCGAACTGGCCCTGCAGAATGCGCAGGCGCAGGAGCTGATCGTGGACCGCATTGAAGAATTGCTGGAGCCGATGCGCCTGCTGCCGGGCGGGGGCATCCTGAAAAAAATCCTGGCCCGCATGCCGAAACCGGACAATCCGGCCTCCATCCACGCGTTTCTGGAATCCCTGCCTCAGCCGGAGAAGGACGCCCTGGCCATGCTCAGTCTGGACCCCATCCCCATTGCGGACGTAAGCCGGTGCGTGCAGGAGGCCTGTTCCGGCATCGCAAAGGCGGCACTGGAAAAGCACATTGCCTCCCTGATGGCGGAAATTGCGGACCCCTCCACGGATGCTGCAAGAAGGGTGGAATTATCGAAACTTAGTGTTGACTTGAAACGTCTTTTGGGTACAATGTAACGCCTCGATACCTGCGGGTGTTGATATAATGGTGAATTGTGCCCTCTTCCTTTCAAGATATGTCCAAATCCGGTGACCCATCCTCCTCTTCTCCCAAGAAGACCTCTGCCAGCAAAAAAGCTTCCGAAACCAGGGAAAAAGTAGCGGCCAAACCTGCCGCCAAAGCTTCCAAACCCGCCCCGAAGGCGGCTCCCGCCAAAAAAACTGCTGCCAAGCCATCCGCTCCTGCGGCTGCTAAAAAGGCGGCGCCAGCGGCTAAATCCACGGCCAAGGCTCCCAAGGCGGTGCCTGCTGCTTCCGCCGCCAAACCCGCGGAAAAGAAGGCCCCGGTCAAAAAGGCCGCTCCCGTTCCCGCCAAGAAGGCCCCCGCAAAGGCGGCAGAAAAGAAGCCGGCGAAACCTGCCAAACCCGCGTCCAAGCCTTCCAAGAATGAAACTCCCAAAAAATTGAGCGAAATTCTGGAAGAGGAACGCAAGAAGGCCGCCAGCCGCAAGATCACGAACCCGATTGACGCTCCGGAAATCCAGGAAAAAATCCGCGAACTGATTAAGCTTGCCAAGGAACAGGGCTACCTGACCTTTGACGACATTAACGATTCCCTTCCGAACGACATCGTAGACCAGCAGGATTACGAGGCCATCATGGACCGCCTGCGCAGCATGGCGTTCGACATCATCGACGCTTCCGACGTGGACAGCTACACGGACCGCACCCGCATCAATACGGAGGAAGAGGATGAAGAGGAAAAGCTGGAAGCCAAGATGGATATTCTGGACGACCCCGTCCGCATGTACCTCAAGCAGATGGGGCAGGTCTCCCTGCTCACCCGTGAAGAGGAAGTGGCCATCTCCAAGAGGATTGAGGACGCGGAACAGAACGTCCAGCGCTCCGTCCACCGCTTCGGCTTCATCGCCAACGCCTATCTGGACGTGGCCTACCGGCTGCTTGACAATGAGGAACGCTTTGACCGCGTGATTCTGGACAAGAAGATCGACTCGCGGGAACGCTACATGAAGGGCCTGGCCCAGCTTTGCGCCCAGATCCAGCAGACGCACCAGGACGCCTCAAGCGCCTTCCGCAAGCTGTACCGCAGCAAGGAAGCGGCCAAGGCCGTCAAGGCCCGCCAGGCTGAATTCGACAAAATCACCGGCGTTCTGGTGAAGCTGTTCGGCCGCCTGTACTTCAAGCACAAGGTGATTGAAGATTTCTGCTCCGTGATTGACGAAGCCCGCGACCGCGTGCTGCGCCTGCAGAAAAAGATTGAAAAAGACCCCGGCAACAAGGAACTCAAGGAGCACCTTGCGGAACTGGAACTGCGCATGTGGATGACGGCGGATGAAATGGGCGAAGCCTACCAGGAACTCAGGAAATGGCTCCGCGAGGCCCGCAAGGCCAAGGATGAAATGGTGGAAGCCAACTTGCGCCTGGTCATCTCCATTGCCAAAAAATACACCAACCGCGGCCTTTCCTTCCTGGACTTGATTCAGGAGGGTAACATGGGCCTCATGAAGGCGGTGGAAAAATTCGAATACCGCCGCGGCTATAAATTCTCCACGTACGCCACCTGGTGGATTCGCCAGGCCATCACCCGTTCCATTGCGGATCAGGCCCGCACCATCCGCATTCCCGTACACATGATTGAAACCATCAACAAATTGATGCGCGTTCAAAAGCAGCTGGTGCAGGAATACGGGCGCGAACCTACGCCGGAGGAAATCGCGGAAGAAATCCACCTCCCCGTGGAGCGCGTGCGCTCCGTGCTGAAAATGGCCCAGCAGCCCATTTCCCTCCAGGCTCCGGTGGGCGACTCCGACGATACCTCCTTCGGCGACTTCATTGAAGACAAGGCGGCGGAAAATCCCATGGAGGAAGCCTCCTTCTCCTTCCTGAAAGAAAAAATCAAGGACGTGCTGGACACCCTCACGGACCGCGAACGCGAAGTCATTGAACAACGCTTCGGCCTCCGGGACGGCAGTCCCCGCACCCTGGAGGAAGTAGGGCGCCAGTTCAGCGTCACCCGCGAACGCATCCGCCAGATTGAAGCCAAGGCCTTGCGGAAGCTGCGCCACCCCACGCGCATCAGCAAGATCAAGGGCTTCCTGGAAATGACGGAATCCTGACCGGATTTGCGCCACATGCCGTGCTAGGCTCACGGGTCATGAAGACCCGCCTAGCCGCGGCATGCGGCATTTTTATTTTATTGGCTTCCTGCTCAGGGAGCAAGGAATTCAAGCCTGAATTCAACCAGCCTTTGCAGCCCGTGATGCAGCCGGGCTTTGTTTATGTGGACCGGGTGGCCCCCCTCGTTCGGACCAATCTTAAATACGCCGGATATGACAACTTTGTGGGGCGTCCGCTGGACGGCTACCACGGCAAGCGGGCTATTTTGCGCACCCAGGCGGCCCAGGCGTTGAAAAAGGTATCGGAAGACTTGTACAAACAGGGGTATCTTCTGGAAATCTATGATGCCTACCGTCCCCATACCGCCGTGCTGGATATTTGCAGGTGGGGCAGGGATGCCGGAGACCAGAAGATGAAGGCGCGCTATTACCCGAACATTGACAAGTCCAGAGTCTTCGGTGACCACTACGTGCGCGACTTCTCGGAACATTCCCGCGGCGTGGCTGTGGATGCCACTCTGCTGTATGCTAAAACAGGAAAGCCCGTGGACATGGGCGGCCATCATGACCTGCTGGACCCTAGCTCCGCCACGGAAAGCCCCCTGGTGACCCCGTTCCAGCACCGGAACCGGATGATTCTGAAAAAGGCATTTGAGAAACAGGGCTTTGCCAACTATTCCCCGGAATGGTGGCACTACCGTCTGCTGAATGAACCTGCGCCCTCCTTGCATTATTACTTCCCGGTATGGGACGGCATGGCCGCGCGGTAGGCACGGATACTTCCGCTGTCACGGACGCGCATTTTATCCTTTGATTTTTTCCCGGTGGAAATAGGATAACGGAATACTGTAAAATTTGACCAGATGAAAGAAGAACGTTTTCATGATTCCTCCCTCCGGCCTGAGTCCTACCGCTGGGCCGCGGTGATAGCCCTTCCTCTTCGCCTGGTGGTGGGCTGGACGTATTTCTCCGCTTTCTGGCGCCGCCTGGTTCTGGAAAACAAGTTGATTCCGGATGATCCAGGGTATATCGGCGTCAAATTCAACCATTTTCTTCCCAATGCGCTGGGCATCAAGCCGGTCATTGAATATCTGGTGACGCATCCGTCCGAACTCTGGTGGTTTATAGCGGCATTTACTATCATTGAATGCTTGGTAGGGCTGATGCTCATGCTGGGGCTGCTGACGCGTCTGGCGGCCGTAGGAGTTTTCTCCCTGGCGCTGGGGATTCTGCTGGGTTCCGGGTGGCTGGGAACCACCTGCCTGGATGAATGGCAGATAGGCATTCTGGGGATGTGCGCCGGGCTTCTCCTCTTCCTGACGGGGGGCGGTTCCTGTTCGCTGGACGGCAGGCTGGCGCAGCTTCCGTGCTGTGCGCGCCGGGCTTCCCTGTTTGCGTGGGTGGCGTCCGGTCCGCTGCCGCTGGGGTACCGGAAGCTGGCGAAGGTTTCTATCTGGTCCGCCGTGTTCATGATGTTCGTCACGCTGGGAACCAACCAGTTTTTCCATGGCGGGGTCTGGGGGCCGCTCCATAACAAATCCGTGAAACCGCTGCTGGAAGTCAGCGGGGCCTCCCTCTCCGGGGATGGCCTGCGCTTCAACGTATACCGCACGGAGGGCGTGGACACCTACGGTTCCTTCCTGGTCCGCGTCCGGCTGACGGACGGACAGGGAAATACCCTGTGGAAGATGGAGGCGGACGAGCTTTCCGCCCTCCCACCTTCCGCTATTGAAAACAGTTTTATCGCGCGGATCAAGCCGGGAGCTTTCGGTTTGGTTCTACCGCTGGGGGCGAAGGCTGGCGTAACGCTTCCCGTCACGTTGCCCGTGGTTTCGGTAGGTCCGGTCTCCGTCGTGCTGACGGATGTGAGCGGCAAGGAGTGGTCCGCTCCGGTCCGGAAGGCCGGTGGTGCATGAGGCCGCCCCGGAAGAAGGAGAAAGGCACAATAAGGATAAGAACCCCCGTGGGGAAATTTTTCCGGGCGATAAGCGTGTATGATTTCTTCAAGAACAAGCAATACAGTTTCTTCGCCAAGCCCGAAGGATGGAATGACATGCCCATTCATCCGAAAGTCCCTTGAATAAGCAATAAATTATCCTTGGGGTAAATTCGACGGGCCGGACTGTTTAAGTCCGGCCTGTTTTTATTAACGGTTTTCTTGAGAATCCATTGATAAGACATCCTCCCAATGAATCGGAAATATCCGTTAATCCCATTTTTTCGTAAATTCTTTCCATTCCTTTTCCAGATCATCATTCTTCGCGCCGTTCAGGTGCTCGTTTCCTTTTTGTGTGAAAGATATTTGTGCCTGGGGAATCGTAAACGGAAAATAATGGCTGATCGTCGTCGTTCCCTCCTTTTGCCACTTGGTACTTTCCAGCACGACGGTTAGCCCTTTTTCGTCCAGCAGGATTCCTTTTTTGGGAAAATCCGTCCAGACTGCATACTTGGCAATGGGAACCATCCTTCTCTGTGCGTTTCTTTTTACGCACCAGAACGTATAGCAAAGCACGCCCGATGCCGTCTCGTCGTAAATAACGGCCAGGGAGCGGTCATCATTCCAGACAATGGGTTTTGATGAAATATCTTGAAATACCATGGAACAAAAATCCATGTCCGGTAGGAAATCATCTTTAGGGTCTTTTACAGGCGGAGGCGTGGAGGGGACGCTTTCTTCGCTGTTTCCGTTCATGGGGCACAGCATGGCTGTTCCCGCAAGCAAGTATATTACCAGGCTTTTCATCGTATCTTATATAAAATTGTCATTAAAATGGTTTTTCTGAGTAAACCATTATCCCGTATTAGATACGATAAATGATTGGGAAGCAAGGTTATTTCCCGCTTCACGGAAATTCGTCGGAAGAAGCCTCATCCCCTTTAGCAGGAATTTCTGCCTGCTGATAATCAATAGAGAATCCAATTTCAACAGCTGCGAATTCAAGGCCTTTCGGCGTCGGAAGAGACTCTGGTCGTTCCGTGATGGATCGAATGTTCCGGTCGCTGGGAGCTGTTTAGCTGTTCGTATGGAATTTTCATGATTCAGACCCTAAAAAAGCCGTTCCGCCGGAGAGGCGGAACGGCTGAAAGCATGTTGGACACAGGGGGTTAGTGGGGCAGGCGGAAGTTGCGGTTGAAGGCGGAAACTTCCTTCTTGAGCTGGTTAAAGCCTTCCGGGTTGGGGCAAACTTGTTCGCCCACGTGCAGGGGCCAGCGCCCGCGCGATGAATTCCGCCACCTGTTCCACGTCTTTTTCCTTCATGCCGCGGGTGGTTACGGCGGGAGTGCCGATGCGGATGCCGGAGGGCTTCATGGGGGAGCCCGTGTCAAACGGGATGGCGTTCTTGTTCACGGTGATGCCCACGCGGTCCAGGGCTTCCTGAGCGTCTGCGCCGTTGATTCCCTTGTTGCGGAGGTCCACCATGAATACGTGGTTGTCCGTACCGTTGGAAACGACGCGGAAGCCCAGTTCCGTCATTTTTTTGGACATGGCCCGGGCGTTTTTCACGACTTGGACGGCGTAGTCCTTGAATTCCGGTTTCAGGGCTTCGCCAAAGCAGGCGGCCTTGGCGGCGATGACGTGCATGAGCGGACCGCCCTGCATGCCGGGGAAGACGGCTGCGTCAATCTTTTTGGCGTATTCCTCCTTGCAGATGATGAAGCCGCCGCGGGGGCCGCGCAGGGACTTGTGCGTGGTGGATGCCACAAAGTCAGCATGGGGAACCGGGTTGGGGTGTTGTCCCCCGGCCACGAGACCGGCTATGTGGGCCATGTCAACAAAGAGGTAGGCCCCGCAGGCCCTGGCGATTTTCGCCATGCGTTCAAAGTCGATCGTGCGGGAATAGGCGCTGGCGCCGGCCGTGATCATGTTGGGCTTCACTTCCATGGCCAGTTTTTCCAAGGCGTCATAGTCAATGGCCTCCGATTCCTGGGAGACTCCGTAATGCACGACATTGTACAGCTTGCCGGAGAAGTTGGCGCGGTGGCCGTGGGTGAGATGGCCGCCGTGGGAAAGATCCATGGTCAGGATGGTGTCCCCGGGCTTCAGGACGGAAAAGTAAACGGCCATGTTGGCCTGGGAGCCGGAATGGGGCTGCACGTTGGCGTGCTCTCCGCCGAAGAGTTTCAGCACGCGGTCAATGGCAAGCTGCTCCACCTTGTCCACCACTTCGCAGCCGCCGTACCAGCGCTTGCCGGGATAGCCTTCCGCGTATTTGTTGGTCAGCAGGGAACCCTGGGCTTCCCGCACGGAGGGGGAGGCGAAGTTTTCCGAGGCGATCAGTTCGATGTTGTTGCTCTGGCGGCGCCCTTCTTCTTCAATGAAGGCAGCCAGTTCCGGATCACTCCATTGCAGGGGGCTGCCGGAGGATTTGATGACGCGGCGTTCATGGCGGCCGCCTTCGAAGTCGGCGTGCAGCCACGCATCCAGCACGTCTTCCACGCTTTCATTGTCCACGTAGGCGGAAGCCAGGCAGAGCAGGTTGGAATTGTTGTGCTGGCGGGAAAGGGCCGCGGCTGGAGCCGTGCGGCAAAGGGCGGCGCGCACGCCTACCCAGCGGTTGGCGGCAATGCTCATGCCGATGCCGGAGCGGCAGATCAGGATGCCGCGTTCATTGGTGCCGTCAGCAATGCTGCTTGCGACCGCATTGGCGTAGTCGGAATAATCGCAGGAATTCTTGGTTTCCGTACCCATGTCGGTCACTTCATGACCCCATGCCTTGAGGAGCTCTACTATGGTTTCCTTGAGGTCGACTCCGGCGTGATCGGAGCCGATGGCAATTTTAAATGTCGTATTCATGATGGTGCATATTGCTGGCGGGAAAATATTCTGCCTCATTTCTTTCCGGCTGGCAAGTCCGGGATGAAGAATTGAATCATTCCATTTTAAAGCTTCCGAAAGCGCCGTTTGAATAATGAAAAGCACCCCGGCTTCTGGCGGAAACCGGGGCGCTTTTCAAAGAGCAGGGATCTCTCCCTTATTTTGTGGAAGTTTGCTGTTTCAGCATGTCCTGGACAATGTTGATGCCTTCCCGGAGTTCGGGATCCAGGCCGGAGGGGTATTCCGGGGAATCGTCCAGTTCCGCCGTGGGGTCTTCCGCCACGTGCATGAACTGTTCATTGTCCTTTTCAGGATTGGCCAGGGGCAGTTCGGGCGCGTTGATGTCGTCCAGCGTCAGGCGGTAGATTTTGTACTTCGCGGCGTCGTCCTTGGCCATCTGCGCAAAGCGGGTTTTCCGCTCCTGGTTGATGGATTTGCGGCGCTCTTCCAGAGAGGCGTTTTCCTGCTCGCGCACCTTTTTGTTCAGGGAGAGCTTGTTGTCCTTGATGCGCTGCTTCATCATGGCGATGTCTTCCTTGGCAATCTGGAGGTCGCGGTCCTTTTCCACGCGTTCGGCGCTGGCCGCTTTCAGGGCGGGGAGCATGCCGGCGATGGCGGAGTCCTTCTTGTAATTGTGGCAGGGGGGAATCTGGTCGTAGGGCATGGCGTAGTCCAGAATTTCCTCTCCCAGTTCAAAGGCCGCCGTGGCGGTGGGAAGCTGGATGTCGCTTTCCACGCCCTTCAACTGCGTGGAGCCGCCCGGCACCCGGTAGAACTTCTGTGTGGTGACTTTCAGCAGGCCGGCCCGGTCCCTGGCGGAGAAGTAGGGCAGGTACTGCCCGATGTCCACAGGCTGCTGCACGGTTCCCTTGCCGAAGGTGGAAGTGTCACCCACGATGACGGCGCGGCCGTAGTCCTGAAGGGCGGCGGCGAGAATTTCCGAGGCGGAGGCGCTGAGCTTGTTGATCAGCACCACAATGGGGCCCTTGAAGAGTTTTTCACGGTTGTTGGCGGTTTTCACGTCCACGTTGCCGCGGGTGTCCTTGATCTGCACCACGGGGCCGCGCCCGGTGAAAAATCCGGTCATCAGGCGCACCTCTTCCAGAGAGCCGCCGCCGTTGTTGCGGAGGTCGATCACGAGGCCGTCCACTTTTTCCCTGTTCATCCGTTCCAAGAGCTTTTTGACGTCTGCGGCGCAGCGGCGGTCGCCGCCGTCCATGTCCGCATAGAAGGAAGGAAGGCTCAGCACGCCGATGCGGTTCTGGCCGTCCGGAGCACCGTTCAGTTCAATGATTTCCGCTTTGGCCAGTTCGTCTTTCAACGGCACCTTGGAGCGGGTCAGCGTGATGATTTTGGCCTGTCCGGGAGCGTCCGCCGGTTCCACCTTCAGGCGGATCTGGGAGTTTTCCGAGCCGCGGATCATATCCACCACCTTGTCCAGCTTCATGAACAGGATGTCCACCATCTCCCCGCTGTTGTTGGAGTCAATGGCCACGATGCGGTCGTTGAGCTTGAGTTCTCCGGATTTGTCCGCCGGGCCTCCCACGACGATTCCGTTGATCTTTGTGGAGCCGTCGTCCTCGCCGCCCAGCAGGGCGCCGATGCCGGTGAGTTCCGGGCTCATGGAAATTTTGAAGCGGTCCACCTGGCGGGCGCCCATGTAGTCCGTGTGGGGATCGTAGGTCAGGGCCACCGCGCTCAGCAGGGTTTCCGCCACGTCTTCCAGGTCCGTTTCCTGGATATTGCGCTGAATGCGCTCATAGCGCATGAGGAGCTTTTCTTCCACGGGCTTTTCATTGGCCAGCGGATCGGGCTTGTTCTGTTCCTTGGCCAGGCGCGCCACGGTCTCGCGGCGCAGGGTCTCGGACAGGAGCTGTTCCTCCACCATGTCTTTCCAGACCTGCTGCATTTCCGCTTCATCCTTGGGCCAGGAGTCGATCTTGCGGCGGGAGCGTTCAATGGTCTTGTCCTGCGTGAACGTAAAGCCGCCCTGTTTCAGCAGGTCGCGCGCATAGGCAATGCGCTGCATGGCGCGCTGGCGGTACAGGGCGTGCATGGCCTTGGCCGCGTCCATCATCTGGCCGGACATCAGGTAGTCGTCCAATTCCCTGCCGTACTTCTTCTTCAGGGCGTCCACATCCTGCTGAGTGAAGAAAATCTTGCTGGGGTCCACCTTGCGCAGATAGGTTTCCAGAAACTTGTTGGAAAGGTCGTCGCTGAATTCCTTGCGGGAAAAGTGGAAGTTCTGAAGCAGCAGGGACATTTGCTTGCCTACCTGGTTGAAATCGGTGGCCGCTGAGGCGCAGGAAGTGATGGCTGCCGCGGCAAGGGCCGAAAACGCTGTAAGTCTGATCCAACGGAATGAGTGCGTGTTCATGGGGGAAAAATGGTGCGTAATCCCTCCATTCCCGGAGGGATGTATTGCTGGGTTGTAAGTGTTACTGATTTGCGTGTGAATGTCTATCTCATAAAACGTCCACATGACGCTATTTTTGCCGGCATTCCCGGAAGCCTTTTAAAATGGGGAAAATGGGACTCTTTCGCATGTATGAAAAAAATAACGGGGAAAAAAGCCGTGTCTTCCTGTTCGGCACCCCTTCCGTATGACGGCTTTCCGGAGGAAGCCGTTGCGCTGAGCCAATTCAGTATTGAGGTCAGGGACGTTTTCTGTACACTTTGCGCGAGTATGACCACACCACCCCGGGAAAATGCCCCTGCCGGAAGCAAGATGCGCGTGCTGTTCCAGCGTTTGTTCAGCACTCTTGTCCTGCTGGGCCTGCTGGCCGGCGCCCTGGTCTGGAACCGTGAAGCCGGTTATTACGGGCTGGTCTGCATCTTCTGCATCCTGACCGCGTGGGAATGGCGCCACATGCTCATCCGGTCCGGCAAGGCGGGGCAGGCCCGTTTGAGTTTCCTGTTCGGGGCGGCTTATCCGGTGCTGTTGTCCGTGGCGTGTTTTTTTAACAAATTCCGCCTCACGATGCGGGATGAATTCAGGATGATGCCGGACCCCCTGCTGCTGGTTGTGGCGGCTCCGGTGATCCTGGTCGTGGTGGCCTTCATCCGGGAGATGAATCGTCCCGTCGTCGGGAGTCGCGCGCTCCGCTCCGTCGCTACCACGCTGTTGTCTTTCATTTATCCCGGCTGGCTGTTCGCCTTCGCCATTCCCGCCATCCATCTGGGCTACCTGGAGGCGGGGGCCGAGTCTCCGCGCATTGTGATGATGGTGTTGTGGGTGATCCTGGTGACGAAGATGACCGATATTTTCGCCTACGTCAGCGGACTGCTGCTGGGGGGAAAATTCTTCACTAAAAAATTAATTCCCCATATCAGTCCCAAAAAAACGTGGGAGGGCATCATCGGCTCCTGGCTGTTGACGAATGCTGCGGGGATAGGCCTGGTATTTCCGATGTTCGGCACGGCGTCGCTTTCTCCGGCATCCGTCCTGATGCTGGTGCTGGGTATCACCCTCATTTTTATTCTGGCCGTTTATGGGGATTTGGCGGGCTCCCTGGTCAAGCGCAGCCTGTCCGTGAAAGATTCGGGCTCCCTGCTGCCGGGCATAGGCGGCCTCTTCGATCTCATTGACAGTCCGTCCTTCACCGTCCCGTTCCTGTGTCTTCTGATGATGACGGTAGTGTATTGAGCGGAAGAGCCGGACAAGAAAAAAATTGTAAAGCCGCATGTCTGGTACGTCCCTTCCCATTGAGGAAATCCGCGGGGAATTTCTGGAGGCCCTGAAGGGGGCGTCCCCCCGCATTCTGCTGAAAGCGCCCACGGGTTCCGGGAAATCCACCGGAATTCCTCCGATGATGGATGACGCGGGGCTGGGGGAAAACGGCCTCATCGTCGTCGTTCAGCCGCGCCGGATGGCGGCCCGCCTGCTGGCCCGGCACGTAGCCAGGCTGCGCGGCTCGGAACTGGGGCGGGAAGTAGGGTACATGGTTCGTTTTGAGCGGCACATATCCTCCCGTACCCGTATTGCGTACGTGACGGACGGCGTGCTGGAACGCTGGCTGACGGACCGCCCCTGCCTGGAAGGGGTGAGCGCAGTGGTCTTCGACGAATTCCATGAACGGAGTCTTTCCGGGGACTTGTCTCTGGGGCGTGTGCTGGACCTTCAGGAAGGCCCGCGGCCGGACTTGGCCGTGGTGGTGATGTCCGCCACGCTGGAAATGTCCGGCCTGAGGGAATACATGGGGGAATCCTGCCGGGAGCTGGAAGCCTGCGGGCGGCAGTACCCGGTGGAAATCACGTACCGTCCTTCCCGGCCGGTCAGCGACGGCCGGGGAAGGGTGGCGCCGCCGTCCGTCTGGGACCAGGCCGCGGAAGCTGTCCGTGAGGCGGTGAAGGATGCCGCTTGCGGAGACATTCTCCTGTTCATGCCGGGCGTTTACGAAATCCGGCGCACGGTGGAACTGCTGGAGGGAAAACCGTGGCTGGGGGGCTGGGACATTTTCCCCCTGTACGGGGCATTGAGTCCGGAACAGCAGAACCGCGCGGTGGAAAAGGGAGAGCGGCCGCGCGTCATCGTCTCTACGAATGTGGCGGAAACCTCCCTGACGATCGAGGGAGTGAGAACCGTCATTGACACCGGATGGGTGCGCCAGTCCGGATGGGACCCATACCGGGGCATGGACACCCTGCACCTGGTCAGGATTTCAAAGGCGTCCGCCGCCCAGCGCGCGGGCCGTGCGGGCCGCGTGGCGGAAGGCCGCTGCTTCCGGCTGTGGAGTGAGGCCGAACAGGCGAAGAAGGTGGAATTCGACCCTCCGGAGTGTTTCCGGGTGGACTTGTCCGGAGCCGTTTTGAACCTGTGTTCCTGGGGTGTGGCGGACCCGGAGGGAATTCCGCTGGCTGGACAGGCCGGACCCTCTGGTTCTTCAGCGGGCGCGCCATCTCCTTGCCTCCTTGGGAGCCGTGGACGGGGAGGGACGCCTGACAGAGACGGGCAGGAGGATGACGGCATTTCCGTTGCCGCCTCGGCTGGCCCGCCTGATTGTGGCCGGGCAGGATGAACGGTGTGTGGTGGAACTGGCCGCCATTGCGGCGCTGATGCAGGGGGAAGGCGTGGAAGCGAAGGGCGGCCTGAACGATGATCTGCGGGATTCCGGCGACTATACGGACTTTCAGGCGGAATGGCGTGCCGTGGGGAAGGCCCTGGATTCCCATTTTGATGCGGGAGTGTGCGGCCGCCTGGGCATTTCCGCCCGCAGTGCGCGGGAAGTGTGGATGGCTTACCGGCAGTTGCTGTCCATCGGCAGCCGCGGGCATTCACGGGAAGTGCCGGAGCCGGATTTCCTGGCGGCGCGTTCTTCCGTCGCCCGGGCATTAATGGAAGGATTTGCGGACCATGTGGGCGTCCGGAACGGAGTGGCGGCCAACACGTGCCGCATGGCGGGCGGCGTGGGCGGCAGGCTGTCCGAAGGCAGCGTGGCCTTGCGCGGCCTGCACTTTGTGGCCGCGGAAATGGCGGAACTGTCCGGAAAGGCGGTGGAAACCCGCATAGGCCGCTGCACGCTCATCACCCCGGAAGAATTGCGCGCCGTATGGCCGGAACGTTTTTCGGGCGGGGAGGCGGCCGTTTTTGACTCCGGCCTGCGCCGCGTGCGCTTGCACCAGCGCCTGATGTATGAAGACCTGGTGCTGGAAGACCGCGACCGCGGGGATGCCCCGGCGGAACTGGCCGCTCCCATTCTGGCGGAAAAAGTGGTGGACGGCACCTTGAAGCTGGTAAAGTGGGACCACGCCGTGGAGCAGTGGATACGCCGTCTGAACGGCCTGAGCCGCTGGATGCCGGAGCTGGAACTGCCCCTGTTCGGGGAAGAAGACAAGCTGGTGGCCATCGCCATGGTCTGTGAAGGCGCCGTGGGATACAAGGACATCAAGGAGCGGGAGATCATGCCCGTGCTCCGGGACTGGCTTTCTGGCTGGCAGGCGAAGGCGCTGGACGACTACGCCCCGGTAATCCTCACGCTCCCCAACGGGCAGCATGCCAAAGTCCGGTATGAGGAGGATTCCACGCCGGTGATCGGCCTGACGGTGCAGAGATTGTTCGGCGTGGCGGAATCCCCCCGCATTGCGCGTGGCGCCGTGACCGTGAAAGTGGAAGTACTGGCCCCCAGCCAGAGGCCGTGGCAGGTGACCGGCTCCCTGGAAAGTTTCTGGCGCAACGGGTACGGCCAGATGAAAAAAGACTTGGCCGGGCGCTACCCCCGGCACCGGTGGCCGGACCCCTCCGAATTGGACTTTCCGCGTTCCTCCCGCTGACGGTCCGGGAAGGGTGAATTTTCTGTAACAAAACAGTGGCAAAATCTCCCTTTTCCGTGTAAAGAGGCGGTGGTGCAGCTCGCGGACGCCCTCCGCCCACCATACACAAGAGACAGTTATGGACTCAATTTACTGGATTATTATCGTAGCCCTGCTGCTTCTGGCGGCGTTTGACTTGATCAATGGCGTCGCGAATGACGCCGTCAACTTCCTCAACTCCGCCATCGGTTCCAAGGCCGCCCCCGTCCGGGCGATTCTTGCCGTGGCCTCCATCGGCGTCCTGGTGGGCGCGTGTTTTTCCGGGGGCATGATGGAAGTGGCCCGTAACGGCATCTTCCATCCCAACATGTTCAGCTACCATGAAGTGATGCTGCTGTTCCTGGGGGTGATGATCAGCGAGGTGATTCTTCTGGACACCTTCAATACATTCGGCCTGCCCACCTCCACCACGGTTTCCCTGGTATTCGGCATTCTCGGCGCTGCCGTGGCCACGGCCCTTTTCAAAATTTCCAAGCTCCATATGACGGAAACGGTGTGGGACTTCATCAACACGGACAAGGCGTTTGAAATCGTCACCGGCATTCTTCTCTCCGTAGCCATCGCCTTCACGGTGGGTACCATCGTCATGTGGATTTCCCGCCTGGCGTTCACATTCAAATACCAGTCCCGCTTCAAATGGTTCGGCTGCTTCTGGTGCGGCATTGCCATGACGGCCATCGCCTACTTTGCGGTATTCAAGGGATTGAAGGAATCCACCCTGCTGGACCGCGGCATGATTGCCTACATTGACCAGAATCTGGGGCTGGCGGTCCTGGTCGCCTTCGCAGGCTTCTCCCTGCTCATGTTCCTGCTTCAGCACCTGTTCATGACCAATATCCTGCGCCTGACCGTCCTGGCGGGAACCTTTTCCCTGGCCCTGGCGTTTGCGGGCAATGACCTGGTCAACTTCATCGGCGTTTTCATGGGCGGCCTGGACTCCTTCCAGTACGCCCGGGGCGTGGTGGCGGACGGCGGAAGTACGGCCTCCATCACTGCCATGGAATGCCTGATGCCCGGCAAGGGCGGTCCCGTGAACCATTACATTCTCTTTGCGGCGGGCTGCATGATGATCTTTGCGCTGTGGTTCTCCAAAAAGGCCAAGACGGTCATCGCCACCGGCGTGGAACTCTCCCGGCAGGGGGAGGGCGGCATTGAGCGCTTCGGTTCCGTGCCTCCGGCCCGCGCCATCGTGCGCAGCGCCATTGCCCTGGGGCGCGGTGTGAAAAAACTTATTCCCGCCCGCATGCTGGTGCGCATGAACCACCAGTGGGACCCCGCTCCCCAGCCCCTGAATCCCAAGGACCGCGTCGCGTTTGACCTGATCCGCGCCACCGTGAACCTGACCGTGGCTTCCCTGCTGATCGCCTGGGCCACCGGCAAGCAGCTTCCGCTCTCCACCACGTATGTGACGTTCATGGTAGCCATGGGTTCCTCTCTGGCGGACAAGGCATGGGGAAGGGAAAGCGCCGTTTACCGGGTTACCGGCGTGCTTACGGTCATTTCCGGCTGGTTCATGACGGGCCTGGCCGCCTTCACGCTGGCCGCCATCATGGCTACGGTGCTGCATTACGGCCAGGTATATGCCATCTTCGGCCTGCTGGCGCTGGTGGCCGTCATTCTGGTGAAATCTACCGTCATGCACCGCAAGCGGGAAAACAAGCTTTCCACCGAACGGTTCGACCAGATCACGGAGGAAAACATTCTGGACGTGTGCAGCCACCAGATCGTGGACAGCACGCTCAAGCTCCGGGAAATATACAACGACACCGTGGAAAACTTCTTCCAGGGAGACCGCAAGGCGCTCAAGGAAATGTCGGAAGCCGCGGAACGCCTGGCCCTCACCAGCAGCGAGCACCACAAGTACGACATCCTTCCCATCCTTTACAAGATGCAGTCCCGTTCCCTGGACATGGGCTATCACTTTGTCCAGGCGCTGGAACATTTGAATGAAGCCACGCAGAGCCTGGCCCAGTTCTCCGAATCCATCTTTACCTATGTGGACAACAACCATACGCCTTTTACCATTGACCAGGTGGGCGACTTGAGGGAAGTCCACACGGCCCTGATGAAACTGCTGGACGAATACTGCAAAATGCTCCAGACGGGAACCTACACCCAGTTCGACTACACGATGGTGGCGCAGGAGCAACTGCTCCAGCTTGTGGCCAAGGCCACCAAGCGTCAGATCAAGAAGAACCCAGCGCAACCAGACGCGCACGCGTTCCTCCCTGCTTTATCTGAACATGCTCAATGAAATGAGATTCATGGCTGTCCAGGTGCGCGCCCTGACGAATGATGAAAGAAATTTTGTGGCGGCGTAAGCGGGATATTTGAGGGAGGGGAACGGCCCTCCCTTGTTTTCTTCAGGAAAGGCGGGATAGTGTTGAATCATTTTTTTCCCGGTTATTTTGACAGAAAAGAATCATTCGGCAACGGAGAGAACGGATCCCCTTTTCTTTTTTGAACAGCATTGATTTCACAATGAATTAGGGAAACGGCTGCGGAAAAAATCTGCCGCCGTTTTTCCATTCAGAGATATTGTTTCAAGCTTGTGTCATACAAAAAAGAGAAATGTTTGAACATATTCACTTCCCGGCTGTCTCACCCATAACGGTTACGATCCGGATGCAGTGAAAGAGAGAGCACTTCATCCACCAAGGATCTCTCCGTCTTCATAGGTAGTTAGTTGAACAGCAGCCCCGGCGAAGTGATTCGCCGGGGTTTGTTCGTTTTTAAGGCAGGATTCTCATGAAGTTGGGTGAAAATAGCCGTCAGGTACTCAGCCTGCCATGACGTTGTGGAAAAAATCTGTACGGGGACATTTGCCGTCTATGATAAATAGGCCGCAGCTGTTCCTTTCGGAATAAATCGGTATTTGTGATCGTCCGGAGGTTGTCAAAGACTGCTGTGGTGTGACAAAAATCTTTTCCTGTGAGGGAAAAAGATGCTTCTTTTCCGCTATTCATGTGGAAAAACATATTTCCGGCGGAGCATTTCACAGGAATGCATGAATTGCCGCCCGTTGATGGCTCCTGTAAGGAAAAAGGGGGGGGACGGCAGGAATATATCCGGGAAGGAATGCGGTGGATACTGTCCCTGGAAACGGAACAGGGCATGGGGATGTGCCGGAGATTTTACGGATTGGAGGAAATGGCAGGTGTGTTTTTGCCTGAACGGTTTCATCATGAATTGTCGTTACGTTTGATTGACGCGGAGTATCTGTCAGGGCATAGTGGCGCGGTATGAAGAGAGTGCTTTGCGTGATCGCCGGTACATGCGGTTTGCTCGGATGGGCTTCTGCGGACGAGATAGGCATGAAGAATGTCCTGTCCGTCTGGAACAGCAGGCAGGCGGACTGGGAATCTGCGTTCAAGATAGCTGAGACGGACGCGAAAAGGGCGGAACTGCTGAAAAGCCAGCCGGACGCCGTGTCCGCAGCCAGGGACTTGTGGAGGCAGGTGGGTCGCGATCTCTCCAAGCCTTATGCCCTTCCGGCCATTGTCTGGTTCCTGGACCATCCGCAGGCCCTTGAGAAAGCATTTCCCAACGGAGATGCTGCCAGGAAAATCGTCTTGAACTGCCTGAATGCCCTGGAAAACAACATGGTGATGGGAGCGGGACAGGGCGGCTCACGCGCTGAGCAATTCGCGCGATTTGCGCTGCCGCACTATCCTGGAAAGATCAAGGATATGAACCAGTTCCCGGAAGATCAGGGGCTGGCTTCCCTGGGGCTGGCGATGGTCATGAAGGAAAGTTCCGGGATGCAGCAGGATGACTCCCGCCTTGTCGCCGCCAGAGGCAGGCTTTTGAAGGACGCCATCATCAAGTGCTACGATGCCAAATTCGGCCCCGTTCCCGTCCAGGACCTGGTCAAGGAGGAACTGTATGAAATCCTCAATCTCAACATCGGCCAGACGGGGCCTAAAATCAAATTGCCTTCCTCCGCTACCGGAACCTGGGTGGAAATTCCCTCCGGAGACAAGCCCGTTCTGCTGGTTTTCTGGGACCCCCGGGATGCCATGTCCGTCAAGTTTTTGGAAAAGGCGGCCTCCCTGCGCAAGGAATTTCCGGGGATGACGGTGATGCCCATAGCTCCGGTTTCCGAAGAAGGGGTGAAAAAGGCCCTGCTGAATTTGAATCTGGACATACCCTCCCTGGTGGACGCCCAGGCGGTTGCATTCAAGGATTACCGCGTGGCCCATACTCCCCGGGTATATCTGTTGGACCCCAAGGGGAAGATTTTGATGCGGGGCACCCCGGATATGCTGTTTGACGCCAATCTTTATGCCGCCATGAACACATTCCGGAGAAAAGGCGGATGAAAAGCTCCCCAGGCTCCTCCGGCCGCACCTGCCTCCGTGATCCCGGAGTGGTTCCCGCGCCCGTCCGGTCCCGGCTTCACGGCAGCTCGTCCGTCCGGCGGCTCCGGCGGCGCCTCCCGTATCCGCTCCCCCTCTGCGTCCCATTCCGGAATAGCCGTTCCATGGAAAGAACCCCGATGAGAGCGGCGGCAGAAGCCGTGGCGCGGTCATTGGCCCGGGCTGGGCACCTGGTGTATTTTGCCGGGGGATGCGTTCGGGACCGGCTGATGGGGTATCCCGTGATGATGGTGACACTGCCACCTGCCCGGCCTGACGAAGTCTTGCGCCTTTTTCCCGGTTCATGGGAGGTGGGTGCCGCCTTCGGCGTAGTGCTGGTTCTTCACAAGGGTTTCTGCTTTGAGGTGGCCACGTTCAGAAAGGACGGAAATTACAGCGACGGCCGCCGACCGGACGCCGTCTATTTTACGGATGCGCGTGAAGACGCCCGGCGCCGTGACTTCACGATGAACGGCCTGTTTGAAGAACCTTTTTCCGACCCTCCCGGCGGCATCGTGGATTATGTGGATGGCGTGGCGGACATTGAGGCGGGAATTCTGCGGGCGATCGGGAATCCGGACTGCCGCTTTGAGGAAGATTCCCTGCGCCTGATGCGGGCGGTCCGCTTTGCCGTCACCCGGGAAGTGGCCATGGAAGCGGAAACGTACGCTTCCGTTTGCAGAGCTCCGGCCTGCTGGCGGATAGCCAGGCGCATCGGGAGGGAGCTGGACAGGATACTGCTGGCTCACGCGCACTGGGAGGGCAGGAGGTGGAAATGCTGGTGGAAAGCGGGACTCATGAAAACACATCATCCCAGGAAGTGTATGCAATGGTGGATTGTGGGCGGCCCCCCAGTGGCACCCGGAAGGGGATAGTGTACACACATACCCTGATGATGCTGGA
>VOFH01003826.1_pt1 | contig 21943 bp, 32 predicted proteins | sample 5384091 | NCBI WGS metagenome assembly VOFH01 (sample SAMN12384727, study PRJNA508395) | human gut metagenome | isolation source: healthy gut G | host: Homo sapiens
ATAAGAAAAAATCATAGTAAGCACGATTGTAGAAAATGGAAAAGATATAAAACTAACGATAGATTGAATTTGCAAAAGAATTATATGAACAATTTAAAGATGATAAGAGCTGTTCAGTTGCTATCAATCAGTATAAGGGAGAAGTATTGGCTTTAGTCAGTACACCTTCATATGATAACAACGATTTTATTAGCTCGGCGGACGCGGCGAGACGCTCGAGCAGGCGACGGCCTACATCTCGGTGATCGCCCTCGGCGCCGTTTCAGATCTTCGCGACGGATGCCTCCCCCCATCAGAAACCGCGGAACGCGATGTTCACCTCCATCACAGGCGGTTGGTGAACGTGGCGCTCGACTTCGCGTTCGTCGTGGTCATCCCCTGCGTTTGGCCACCGTCATCGCGCGTCGCCGCATGCGCTCTTGTGCATCGCGTTTTTCCTGGCGCAGGAAACCGCGTCCCGCTGCGCTTTATCAGGCTCAGCGCAAGCACGTCCGCGCACACCAAGCTCGGGCTGGCTCCGTTCGGCCTCACCATCCTGCCCGAGGCGACCGTCGTCGCCATCAACGAACGCGGCATCTCGGCGGGAGGTGGCCATCGCCGCCTACGCCGTCATCGCCTACGCGTGGCCAACGTGATCCAGCTTCTCATCCAAAGCGTCGGCGACGGCAGCCAGCCGATCCCTCAGCAGCACTACGGCGCAGGCTACGACACGGTGCGACGGCTGCGCAACACCAACTACTGCCCTCGCCATCAGCATCGGCGCGCTCGGCCTTCTGACCACCTACCTGCTGCGCGATCAGATACCGATGCTGTTCGGCGCTTCGGCGGAGACCGCGTCGCTCATCGCCTACGCCCTGCCCATCTTCCTCCATCGCCTACATCTTTACGGGTTCACGCACACCTCGACCTCGTACTTCTACGCCGTCGACGACGCGCGCGCCTCATCGGCCGTCGTGTACGGAGAAGCGTGCCTGATCGTTTTGTGCGTGTTCGGAGCGGGCATCCTGTTCGGACTCGACGGCATCTGGCTTCCGTGACGTTCGTGCAATCCATCCTGTCGATCGCAGCCGTGCTTTTTGCTCCGCGCGCGGAAAAGCGCTCGGCGAGGCGTCGGGAGTGTAGCGGAAAACGCGACGGCGCCTGCAAGCGCAGCCGCTCAGCGCACGCTCAAAAGCATGTGCTGGGCGGCCGTTTGCCGCGCCGTGCGCGTTGCGCCCAAGAACTCCCAGCGCGCGGCGCGCCAACGAGGAAGGTTGTTGTTCTCCGAAAGGTGCATGCCCACCACGCACTCGAGCCTGCTCGTCAAAAGACGCTCGAGCTCCACGGCGGCCTGATCGTTCGACAGATGCCCCAGATCGCCGCCGACGCGGCGCTTGAGCGCGTAGGGGTAAGGCCCCTCGCGCAGCATCTTCGCGTCGTGGTTCGCCTCGATCGCCAACACGCGCGCGTCCGAAAGGGCTTCGTGGGCCTCGTCGGTGACGAGGCCGGTGTCGGTGGCGTAGCCGACGACGTCGCCGTCCGCGCCCTCGATGCGAAACCCGCACGACGCCGCGGTCGTGCGACGTGCGAAACGGCACGACCGTGATGCCCCGAAGGAAAACGGCTCGTCGAGCCTGAGCGCGCGCACATCGCACAATCCCTCGAGCTTGCGCACCTCCGAGCTTGCCAGGGCCACCTCCCGCAAGGCGAACAGATCGGGCGTCGAGCCCGTCTGCTTCGCGAGACCGCGCATGACCGGCCGAGCCCTTTGACGTGGTCGGCATGATCATGCGTCAGCAAAACGGCGTCGAGGCGCGAAGGATCGAACCCCGCCCCCGCGCGCGCCCCATGAAGTCGCGCTTGCAAAGCCGCAGTCGATGGCCACCCCGCGCCCGCTCGCCACGTCCTCCACGATGGCGGCGTTGCCCTTCGACCCGCTGCCCAGCACGTGCAATGCCAGCATGCCCGCCCCTACAAGCGCTCGACGATCGCGCCTCACCAGGCGGCGGAAGTCCTCGCCGCGCTTCGACGCGACGTCGAACACCTCCACGTCGTCGGGATCCGCCCCGCCGACGCCGCACGCCATGTTCGACACAAGAGACATGCCCAGCACGCGCATCCCCACATGGCGCGCCGCGATGACCTCCTCGACGACCGACATGGCGACCGTGTCGGCGCCCCACGCCCGAAACGCGCGGATCTCCGCGGGAGTCTCGAAGCTCGGCCCTAAAAGCCCCAGGTAGACACCTTCCCGCACGGGCACGTCCAGCTCGCAGGCAGCCTCGCGGGCAAGCGCGCGCAGATGAGGGTCGTAGGCGTCGAGCATCGAGAAAAACCGGAAGGCCAGCTTGTCGGGCTCGGTCCCCACCACGGGATTTCGCCCGGTGAAGTTGATGTGATCGGTCATGATGCAGAAATCGCCCACGTCGAACGTCCGTTGATGGCGCCCGCCGCGTTGGTGATGATCAGGGGTCTCCACGCCGAGCTCGTGCATGAGCCACACGGGATAGGCGACCTCGCGCGCGGTGTAGCCCTCGTATCCGTGAAGGCGCCCTGCATCGCGACGACCTGCTTGCCCGCTAGCTCGCCGATCACGAAACGCCCTACATGGCTTGTGGCCGTAGACGTCTTCATGAACGGAACCTCGGCGAAGGGGACGAAGACGGCGTCCTCGATTCGCTCGGCGAGGGGCCGAGGCCGGACCCCAAGATAATGCCCACCTCAGGCGTCCTCGCGCCCATCTTTCCTTCAGCACCGCGCACGACTGCGCAAGCGCTCCCGTCAGTTCGTTATCCATCGCCATGAAGCCTCCTTTTGAAATTCGAATACCGTCCATAGTAGCGCACGATGCGCCCAAGACGGCTCATACCCGCCAAGCATTTGCGCAACGCCTGAAAACCTCGGCTCGTATAATTGAATCCGCTCGGCTCACCGGGGCGAGCGAACGAAATCAAAAAGGCAGGAAACAAGAGAGATCGGAAAGAGAGCATCGAGAACATGAACGAAAGCAAGCAGGACAACCCCAACCCCGAAGCGAGAACGCCCCGCTCGACGAGCTGGCGCGAAACGCCGCACGTGAATACAAGCTGACCGAGGATTTCCTCGCATCCCGGCAGACGAGTCGATGCTCGCCGCGTTCAACGAGGATTTGGCCTCGTTTTGCTTCCTCAACCGCGGAAAGGTCGAGGAGATCAGATCGCACTCCCCGAAAACCTGAACCCCTACGACGCGCTGTCGGCAGGCTGGAAGGCGGCGTTCAACCTGCGCGCCGTACGCGAGTACGAAGGCAAGATCATCTTCCCCATCCCCGTCATGCGAGCAGACGGCGCAACGCCCATCGAGGTTTCGATCCGCCGAAGCGACATCGAGTCGACGTCGACGGGCGAGGTCTTCCCCCTGGTTCATCTGCTACGTGAACACCTACGTCCGCCCGCAGAGCAAAAAAGCGCATCCCCAGCAAGGCCATCGAGAAGTTCGCCTGGCTCGGATCATGGGACGAGTTCCTCGAGTCGCTCGCCGATTTCGCGCTTGAGGAGAAATGGGACTTCGAAGACGAGGAGAGCGCGCACCGCAAAAACGCCATCCTCAAAAGCTACATCTGCACGACGTTTTACCGTCTCTCCCGCGAGGGAAGGTGGCGATATCCGAAGACGGCGAGCTGGCCGCCTTCAACACGGGGCTTGTGAACAAACGCTACGACGACATCTACGCCTGCTTCGAGCCGAGCGACAAAGGCATCGAGTGGCAGTTCTCCGGGCTTCACCACCGCAGGGGCGCGCGGTCTGGGAAAGCAGCTCGTGAGCAAGTTGCCAACCCCCCTCCCCCTGACCGCCACGTACTTCACGAGGAAGGAGGACATGCTCTTCGACCTGGACAAAGACCTCATCGTCGACTACGACCACATCATCGTCGACAACATCGAGAGGCTGCCCATCGACTTTCTCGAGGAGGAGATGCGCTCGAACCCCGACGCCCTCGACGTGATCGACGAGATCAAGCAAAGCGCGCAGGGAGAAGCGCGCGCGAAGCTCTACGCCGAGCTGTCCGAGATCGTCGAGGACGACGCGCGGGTGTTTCGCCGCACGCGCGAGGGCATCGAGGCGGCGGTGCGTCGGCGAGGCGCCGCGTGAAGTGGAACTTCAAAACGGCCATCCCCTCGTATTACCCGCGCGGGAACTCCATGAGCCTTCTGCTCCCCTCAGCTTGACGGAGGAGGATCGCGTCGACGCGGCGCTCGTGGTGCAGCTGACGCCCTCGGGCAACTACCGGGGCAGACCATCCTCACCATGAGCCAGGCCTACAAGCACGCCCGCCTCATCTGCCGCCCCGACAGCGATTGGCTGACCACGGGCAGCGGTTCGAGGAAGACGACGAGGACGAAGACCTCTAGGCATTGGGGCGCGATGCCCGGATCGCAATGTGCGATGAACGCAACCGCGATCCGGGCATCGACGCGGCCCCGCCATGCCGGAGGTTTACGCGAACGTTCCCGGCCTCCGATGAAATGAAAAAAATGCCGCGGTAACCGCGGCGCATCGACGGCAACTCTACGAGGGAGCGCTATTTCTTTCTCGCCACCAAAACGCGGGCGCCCCGCGAGGTCGGCGATCGCCCTCACATCCGAGAAGCCGGCCGAGCGGGCGAGTTTCGCCGCTTCGTCCAAATGCCCTTCATGCAACTCGAAGGCGATGGAGCCGCCGTCTTCAACGCGCGTAAGCACCACGGCAGAAGGCGCCGCACCACATCGAGTCCGTCGTCGCCGCCGTCAAGCGCCAGCTCCGGGTTCGTAGGCGCTCACCTCGCGCGGGACGTCGGCCAAAACCGACGTGGGCACATACGGCGGGTTCGACACCACCACGTCGAGCTTTCCCATGAAACGATCGGGGATCGGCGCGCCTAGATCGCCCTGCAAGACGGCGACCCGCTTGCACAGCCCAAGCTGCTCCACGTTCTCGCGCGCAAGCGCCACCGCCTCGGGCGCGATGTCCACCGCCAGCACCCGCGCATCGGGTCGCTCGGAGGCTATGGCGCAGGCGATGCAGCCCGTGCCCGTGCAGATGTCGGCCACCAGAAGCGGCTGCTCGTCGGAATCGGCCGAGGCGGCCCCGCACACGGGACAACCCTCCTCCGCTGCAGTTTCGAAGCGCGCGACGCCGTCAGCTGCACGCGCCGTAGACGTCGGATGCGCTCGCGCAGGTGAACAACTCGGCGTTCTCGCGCTCGAACTGCGCGAGCGCCTCTTTCACCGCGCTCACCGCCGCGGCCTCCTGCTCGGCGGCCTCGGCGTTCCACGCGGCCTCGCGCTTACGCGCAGGCGGAAGGCAGGCCAGCGCCTCGCTGACGAGCACTTCCGTTTCGGGTCGGGGGATCAGCACGCCGGGACGCACGCGCACGGTGATGTAGCGAAACGGCGCCTCGCCCGAGATGTACTGCAAAGGCTCGCCTGACCGCGCTCTGCACGTAGTCGCGCAGCACAGCGCGCTCTTCGGTGGAAAGCGGGCGGTCGAGCCCCATGTACAGCGCGATGCGGCTCAGCCCGCACGCTTCGGCGATGAGCCATTCGGCGGAAAGACGCGGGTTCTCGTCGCCTTTCCGCTCGAGGTATCCGCACGTCCAGTCGAGCGCTTGCTTGACGGTCCAGGTGTCGTTTCCGGTCATAAGAGGGATGCCTCGCGGGTTAGTCGACGGCGGCTTCCAGCTTCTGCGCGCGATCGGCAGCCTGCAGAGCGGTGATCACGTCTCCCAGGCCGTCGCCCAGAAGCACGCCGTTGTACGTGCCGTTGAAGCCGATGCGGTGGTCGGTCACGCGGTCCTGCGGGCCGTTGTAAGTGCGGATCTTCTCCGAGCGGTCGCCGGAGCCGATCTGGGCCAGGCGCTCGGCGCCCTCGGCTGCCTGCTGCTCGGCGAGCATCTTCTCGTAGAGGCGGGCGCGCACACGGCCATGGCGGCGATCTTGTTCTGCAGCTGCGACTTCTGGATCCTGTGACTGCACCACCAAGCCGGTGGGAAGGTGCGTGATGCGCACCGCGGAGTCGGTCGTGTTGACGCACTGACCACCCGGGCCGCCAGCGCGGTACACGTCGATGCGCAGGTCGCCCTCGTTGATCTCCACTTCCACCTCGTCGGCCTCGGGAAGCACGGCAACGGTTGCCGTGGAGGTCTGGATGCGGCCCTGAGACTCGGTGACGGGAACGCGCTGCACACGGTGCCCGCCGGACTCGAACTTCATGACCGAGAACACGTGATCGCCCTTCACCTTGAACTGGATCTCCTTGAAGCCGCCGGCCTCGGAGGGCGAGGCGTCCATGGTCTCGGTCTTCCAGCCCTGGGCAGCGGCGAAGCGCTCGTACATCTTGTAGAGGTCGCCGGCGAAAATGGCGGCCTCGTCGCCGCCCGCCGCCGCGCGGATCTCCACGATGATGTCCTTTTCGTCGGCCGGATCGGCCGGGATGAGCATGAACTTGATGTCCTCCTCCAGCTGGGGCAACCGGCCCTCGATGGAGGCGATCTCCTCCTGGGCGAACTCCTTCATGTCGGCGTCGGAGAGCATCTCCTTGGCCGCTTCCAAATCGTCCATGGCCGCCACGTACTCGGCTGCCTTCTTGGCGAGCGGACCTTGGTTCGCGTACTCCTTCGCGAGGCGGTTGTACTCCCTTTTGGTTGGCGAGCACGGCGGATCGCCCATCTTCATCTGAAGCTCCTGGTAAGCCTCCATGATCTTGACGAGCTTTTCCTCATGTTGGTCTCTTGCATGGCTGATCCTTAAACGAAACGCGGTATGGAAAGCGCCGCAGCAAATCCACCACGGCGCCTGAAATCTGCAACTGCTTATTGTACCAGATAGAGCGCTTCTACGTGTGTCGATGCTGTGACGACGTCCCGCCTGCCGCATGAAGCGTGCTCGCCCCTACCGAGGGCCTAAAGCGAGTCGAAGCGCCCGGGCGCGCCTGCGCGGTCGCCGCAACGCGGATGACGTCAGCGGTTGTCGGACAGGTAGGCCGCCGCCTCCTCGGCGCCCACCGCCCCGTCGGAGACGGCCGTGACCACCTGGCGCAGCGCCTTGGTGCGCACGTCGCCCGCGGCGAACACGCCCGACGTCGCCGTCGCGCCCAGCTCGTCGGCGACGATGTAGCCCCCGTCGTTGAGTTCGAGCGCGCCCGCGAGAAACTCGGTGTTGGGCCTGGTGCCTATCGCCACGAACACCGCCGAGCAGTCGATGTTGCGCACGTCGCCGGACACCTTGTCGTGCACGCGCAAGCCGCGCACCGAGCCGTCCTCGGCGAGAAAACTCGACCGCCTCGGAGTTCCACACGAACTCGACGTTCTCAAGATCCGCCAGACGCCGGTGGTAGATCGCGGTGGCGCGCAGCTTGTCGCGTCGATGGACGACGTAGACCTTGTTGCAGATGCGCGAGAGATAGATGGCGTCGGCTGCCGCGGTGTTGCCGCCGCCGACCACGACGACGTCGCGCCCGCGGAAGAAGTTGCCGTCGCAGGTGGCGCAATACGACACGCCACGACCCTGCAAAACGTCCTCGTCCGCAAGGCCGAGCTTAGCCGGACGCGCGCCCGTCGCCACGATGACCGCGCGGGCCTCGTAGGACCCGAACGCCGTGACGATCTTCTTCGGAGATGCGGCGAAATCGACGGAGACCACCTCCTCGCTTATGGTTCTCGCGCCGAAGGAAGCCGCCTGCTCGTTCATCATCATGGCAAGCTCGAAGCCGCTTTGCGACTGCGTGAAGCCGGGTAGTTCTCCAGATGTTCGGTCTGAGCAAGCTGACCGCCGAACGACAGGCGCTCGAACATCGCGCAGTCCAGCCCCGCCCGCGCAGCGTAGAGCGCCGCGGTCATGCCCGCAGGCCCCGCGCCGATTATCGCAAGGTCCAAAACGCCGTTCGCGCCCGCGTTTCCAACATCAGACATCTCAAGTCCTCTCCACGGGCGCCGCGCGCCCGCTTATGCCCTGCGCCGCACCTGCGCGACGCCCGCCGGTTCACCGATGGCCCCATCATCTCACACCATTAAAAAACCGCCCGGATCAACTCCGGGCGGCGTGCGGAAACCAGATCATGCGGCGCTGCGCCGCAACCTGCCCTACGCGAGCAGCGCAAGCAGATTCTGCTTCGGCTGAGCGCCGACGGTCTGCTTCTTCACCTTGCCGCCCTCGAAGACGATGAGCGTGGGGACCGAGCTGACGCCGAAACGCGCGGCGACGTCGGGGCTCTGGTCGATGTCGACCTTGTAAACGTAGGCGCTGCCCGCGACCTCGGCGGCAACCTCGTCGAGCACGGGGGCGACCATGCGGCACGGACCGCACCACGTCGCGAAGAAATCGACCAAAACGGGCTTGTCAGCCTCGAGGACCTTGGTCTGGAAATCTGCGGAAGAAACAACCTCGCTCATGAGATATCTCCTTTTCGGGTAAACCCTCGATCAGTGGGGTGAAGTTAGCGCTATTGTAACCCCGCAACCCCCTGCGCGAACAGACAGAGCGGCAACGGCGCCAAACAAAGCCGCGACGGTCACGCAAGGGCCTCGTCCGTGCAACCATCGTGTGATTTCCGATAATGCCACACCCGTAGAATTATAATGGGCGCATAGAAACCCCGACGGTCGCACGTGCGACCGACCCGTTTCAAACCATGCGAAAGGATGCGCCATGGACCACAGCGCGAAGGAGCCCGGCTACACGGCCTCAGACGTCAGCTTCCCCATCGCCTACGAGGGCAAATCGACGACGCGCGCCAACCTCGTGCTGGAAGGCGGCGCCATGCGCGGCATGTTCACCGCAGGCGTGCTCGACGTCTTCCAAGACCGCGGCCTGTTCTGCGACACCGTCATCGGCGTGTCGGCGGGGGCTCTGATGGGTTACAACTACGTGGCGGGCCAGGCGGGGCGCGGGGCGTACCTGAACTTGAAGTACTGCACCGACTGGCGCTACCTCTCGCTTAAAAGCTTCGTGCGCACGGGAAACGCGTTCGGGCGCGAGCTGAGCTTCGACCTCATCCCCAACGTCTACGATCCGTTCCCCTTCGACGCCTTCGACAACTCGCCCATGAAGCTCGTGACCGTCTCGAGCGATCTCGAGCTCGGCGAGGCCGACTACCACGCGTTCGGCGACGCTCGGGCGGACATCCCCTACCTCATCGCATCCTCGTCGATGCCGATGGTGTCCGAGATCGTCGAGGTCGACGGCAAGAAGCTTCTCGACGGGGAACCTGCGACAGCGTCCCCATCACGTACTCGAAGCTGACGGGTTCGAGCAAGCACGTCGTCGTCTGCACGCAGGACGCGACGTACCGCAAAGGCGCCAACAAGCTCATGCCCGTGCTCAGGCAGCGCTTCGAGGACTACCCGTACTACGTCGACAGGCTGGCGTACCGCCACTACGAGTACAACCGACCTACCGCGCGCTCGAGCGTATGCACGAAAAACGGGGAGATATTCCTCATCAGGCGGCTGCGCCGGGTGGAGATATCGAACCTCGAGCAAAACCAGGCCAAACTGCTCGACCTCTACGAGCACGGCGTCGAGCAGGCCATGCTCAACTGGGACGCGCTCGAGCGCTACCTTGCAGGCTAAGCGCTCCTGGAAAGGCACCTCATGACGCAAGACCTCGTTTCGCTCGCCGTCATCGCGCTGGTGGCGCTCGTCTGCCCCATCGTCGCCAAGCTCATACCGGGCCAGCTGATCCCGGAGACCGTGTTCTTGCTGGTCGCGGGTGCTTTCCTGGGTCCGTACATGGCGGGCTTCATCCAGATCACCGACTCGGTCGGGCTGCTGTCCGACCTCGGCCTGGCGTTTCTGTTTCTGCTGGCGGGCTACGAGATCAACCCGAAAGAGCTCACGGGCACCAAGGCAAGCGCGGGCTGATCGTCTGGATCGTCACCTTCTGCCTCGCCGTCGCCGTGGTGGCCCTCTCGCCGAGCTCCCGGCAACGACATCGGCAACATCGCCGTGGCCATCGCGCTGACCACGACGGCGCTCGGCACCCTCGTTCCCATCATGAAGGAGCGCGCGCTGATGGGAACGAGGGTGGGCGACTGATCCTCGCCTACGGCACATGGGGAGAGCTCGGCCCGATCCTCGCCATGGCGGTGCTGCTTTCGACTCGCTCCGAGTTGAAAACGCTGCTCATACTTGCGGGGTTCGCCCTTCTGTGCGTGATCATGGCGGTCATACCCGCCAAATCGAAGAAGGCGGGCATCGCATGTTCCGTTCCTCACCGAGAACGCGAACACCACCTCCCAGACCATGGTGCGCGCCGTCGTGGTGCTGCTGGTGAGCCTCGTGGCGTTTTTCCGCCGTGTTCGACCTCGACATCGTGCTCGGGCGCGTTCGCCGCGGATTCGTCTTGCGCTACATCATCCCCGAGGGCGACCACGACCTCGAACGCAAGCTCGAGGGCATTGCATACGGGTTCCTCATACCGCTGTTCTTCATCACCTCGGGGGCGAAGATCAACTTGATGTCGGTCCTCGACCGGCCGATCGCGCTGATCATCTTCATCGTCGCGCTGCTGCTCATCCGAGCCGTCCCCATTTACATCTCGCTCTCGACAGACCGGCGAACGCGCGACATCTCATCGCACAACCGCCTGACGATCGCGCTGTACTGCACCACCGCGCTGCCCATCATCGTGGCGGTCACCTCCGTCGCGGTGAAGGCCGGGCGCTCACGCAGGATTTCGCCGGCGTGCTTGTAGCGGCGGGCGCCATAACGGTGTTCCTCATGCCCCTTCTCGCCTCGATCACCTACCGCGTGGCCGACGCGAAGCCCATCGAGGCCGTGAAGGAGATCAGCCGCAACCCGCGCGACATCGGCGCCATCATCCGCGAGCACATCGAGCTCGAGCGCATGATAGCCCGTCGTGAGGCGGCCATGCGTCTTGCGGCGAACCACGCCAACCGCACCCAAGGATCGGGCGCGGAGGGTCCCTGGCAGGACCTTGCGGCGGGTCTGCAGAGAACCAGCGCGCGGAAACGCGCGCTCGACGAGGCGCTCGACGCCGCCGCCCAGCATCTTGCCGCGAACGCCGACGCCATCGAGCGCGAGCTTGGCGGCGGGGCCGATCGCAACAGCCGCGAGGAGCGCCGGCGGCGCATGGCGGAGCGCGCCATCATGGAGCATCGCAGCCGGATGAGCGAGCTGAACGACATGCTCAGGCTCGACCTCGACGACGAGCTGGTCCGAAACGCAGGACTCGACGACGCGGATACCGCCGCGAGGGACGTGCGCGCAAGCGACGGCGAGCGCCGCTAACCCGCCTGCGGCATGAGCCGCGCGCGATCGAACGCCGCGGTGCCGGGTCCGCGCATGAAGCACGCGCGTAGGCCCGCCCCAAACCTTTCGTCCGCGACGATCAGCTCTCCGCGGACGCGCCCGAAGCGCGCCGCCCGAGCAGCGCTTTCACCGCACCGCCCACGATGCCGCCCGCCGCCGCGGGGACAAGCCATCCGAAGCCGTAATCGAACAGCGGGAGGCTCTCGACGAGCGCGAACAGGCCCGTGTAGTCGTGAACGGCTGCGAAAAAGGCTCACCGAAGCCGCGACGAGCGCCGCGCCGCGGTACACCCAGGTGTTGGGGATACGGCGCCTGAACAGCAGAAGCACCACCGTGACCATGAAAGGCGGGCAGATAACCGACAAGATCGGACCCGCCAAGCCGACGATGTTCGTCAGGCCGAGGTTGCAGATGAGAAGGCTCGCCAGCGTGGTGACGATCACGCCCGCGCGATAGCTGATGCGGCCTTTGGTGACGCGCTCGAAATACGCCGCCGTCGCGCCGACCAATCCGACGGCGGTGGTGAAGCAGGCGAAGCCGACGACTACGGCCAAAACGACCACGCCGACGTTGCCCATGAGCTCGTAGGTGATGGCGACGATGAGCGCGGCCTGGTTAAGCCCTCCCCCAGCGAGGTGCCCGCGGTGGCTCCCAAATAGGTAAGCCCCCCGTAGAGAAGAGCCAGCATGAGGCCGGCGACGCAGCTCGAGTACGCCATCATGCGATGCTGGTCGCGTTTTTCCGTATAGCCGTGGTTGCGGATGGCGTCCTGCATGACGATGGCGAAGCCGACGATGGAGATGATGTCCATCGCCTGATAGCCCGACAGAATGCCGTCCTGGGCGACATGGTCGGATGTCGGCGCCCCTATCGGGCCGATCGGGTTCACGACACCCGCGACCACCACGACGATGATGCCGCCGCCAACACGGGCGTGAGGATCTTGCCGATCACGCTTACGATGCGCGATTCCTTATATGAAAGCAGAAACACCGCGCCGAAGAAGACGACCGAAAACACCGCCAGGCCGAGCGCGCCCCCGTCGCCGAGAAGCGGAGCGACCGACATCTCGTACGTCGTAGCGGCGGTGCGCGGCGTGCCGATGAGGAAACCGTGCAGATGATGGCCAACGAGTTCAACGCGATGCCCGCGAACTTCCCGAGCGCGCCCTGAACCGCCTTGATGCTGCCCCCGCCGAGTTGATGGCGAAGATGCCCAAGCAAGACAGCACGACGTCGACGAAGACGAAGCAGGCGAATCCGACGAGCCACTCGCTTCCGCTCGTCATTCCAAGATACGGCGGGAAGATGAGGTTGCCCGCTCCGAAGAACATGGCGAAAAGCGCCAAGCCGATTATCAACGAATCCTTTTTCATTTCACGTCCCTTTGCAGACCCAATGCGTAAGAAGGCATTATCTACTATTAATGCGACGCCGAACGTGGCAATTTGGCTCGGCCACCGTATCGCGACAATCCGAAACGGCTCGGGCGCGCCTCACCGCAGCACACCGTCTCAGGAGAGTGCGACGACGGAGGCCCGCAGCCTCGAATAGGCGCGACATCGAACGCCGAAGGCGACCGATCTGCGGCGGACACGCGCGCCCTTGCCCGCAAAAAAGCTCGCACGAAAAATAAAAAAGACCCGCTGAGCAGGTCTTCTGAAGTTTATGGCTCCTCGGGTAGGATTCGAACCTACAACCCTCCGGTTAACAGCCGGATGCTCTGCCGTTGAGCTACCGAGGAATATTGTTTTGGGAACTCCCAACGCGCAAGTAAGTATTATACGGAAACCTCAGCGCTTGACAATACCCAATTTAAAATTTTTTTTGAAAGCTCGCCGTTCCGCACGCGAAACAAAGCCCGGATATCACCGGGAAAAACGGTCTGCGCATGCGAGGACCTGAGGCGATCGCAGACCCCGAGCCCAAAGAAGCGTTCGGCGACGGATCATGCTCGCAAGGTGGCAGCGGACTTGCAAGACGACGATCCAAGATTCGAAGCATCGTCGAAACCGCCGTGTCATCTTCTCGCCGCCGAAAGGACGCAAAATAAAAAGGCCAGAGGCGATGACCTCCTGACCTGCAAAAGCTGGTCGGGTTGACAGGATTCGAACCTGCGACCCCTTGCACCCCCAGTCAAGTGCGCTACCAAACTGCGCCACAACCCGTTCATGTCGCTCTCGCAGGATTGCCTCCTGCCTCAAGCAGCTCGATTATCTTAACCCCACTTCTCTTTCTGCGCAAGCATTATTTTTCATCTTTTCCCTGCGCCAGCAAAGAAGGCTCGAGAACGCTCACCGTTCCGCGCGACAAGCGCACCACGCCGCTTTCGGAGAGCTGCTTGAGGGAGCGCGTGACCACCTCGCGCGCGCCGTCCCCACGTTCCGGCGATCTCCTCCTGCGTAGGCGCAGCTCGCCTGTCCCCTCACGCTCCATCTCCTCGAGCAGAAACGTCGCAAGACGCGTGCCCGCATCGGAGAACAGCGCGTTTTGCATAACCCGGAGAACATCGCTGAGGCGCTCGGTCGACTGCGGTACATGAACGCCTCAAGCTCGACGTTGCGACGCGCCACGTTCGCGAAGCACGTCGAATCGACCACGAGAACCTCGGTCGGGCCTTTTGCGTTGATGGTGATGTCCACCGAAACCATGGGCATGATGCACGAAGCCGCAAGCACGCAGCACTCCCCCGCGCGCAGACGAAACAGCGTGATCTCGCGACCCGACTCGCTCAGCAGAAACGCCCGCAGCCCCCGCTCAAAACGAACAGAACGCCGGCGCAGCCGCGGTGCGCCCTGGACGAACGATCCGTCCTCGAAACTCGCCACGCGACTGCGCAACGCGATCTCTCGCTGAGTTCCGCCGTCGAGAGCGTCCACAAAAGGGAAACGAACGTCCAAGCGCGCTTTCAACTTCATCGGCCACCGCACACCCCACCTGAAACCTCGCGGGAAAAGAGCCAAGCCCGGACGGCACCTTCGGCTGAAGGCTACGCCTCAAGCCCGCACGGACCGACGCTGCGCCCGACCCGCTCCCCGTCGCGACGCGCGTGGGGAGAGAAATCCGTAGCCTCCTGCTATGTTGACGCAGTCGAACCGTGCTGAGCCAGCATGCGGCACGCCACATAGCTTCTCAACCCCGATTGACAATACGCGAACAGCATACCATCACGCGGGAGCTCGTCGAGACGATCGCGCAGCTCGTCGAGGGGGACGTTGACGGCGCCCGAACATGACCGCGCGCGAACTCGCCTTCCGTGCGCGTGTCGAGCAAAACCGCAGCGGGAACCTTTTCGGCGGCGGCAAGCGCCTCGCTCCATTGAGCCTGGCTGACCAGCCCGTCGAGGATGTTCTCGATCATGAACCCCGCCATGTTCACAGGGATCCTTCGCAGACGAGAACGGCGGGGCGTACGCCAAGTCGAGCTCCGACAAATCCTGCGCCGTCATCTCCGCGCGAACGGCCGTCGCCAGCACGTCGATCCGCTTGTCGACGCCCTCGCGCCCGATAGCCTGAGCGCCGATGATGCGTCCGTGCCCTTCTCGAACAGCACCTTGAGCGTCATCGACTGAGCGCCGGGATAATACGTCGCATGATTCGGAGGCGTGAGGACGACGGCGTCGAAGTTTACGCCCGATCGCCGTGCCGAAGCCGATGTGATCCCCGTCGATGCGACGGTGAGCTCGAACAGCTTGAGCACCGAGGTCCCCAGCGTCTTGCCGTAGGCGCGCGGGCGGCCCGCGATGTTGTCGGCAGCCAGTCGACCCCTTGCTTTGTTGGCAGGCCCCGCAAGCGATATAAGCGAGGCCTCGCCGGTAACGCGCTCATGAACCTCGCGTCCCCACCGCGTAGATGTTCGGATCGCTCGTACACAGATGAGCGTCGACCTTGATCGAGCCGCGCAAGCCAAGTTCGAGCCCGGCATCGCGCGCGAGGGACGAATCGGGCGCGACGCCTATGGCGAGCACCACCATGTCGCACGGGATGGGGTCGTGTTCGGCGGTATGAACGAGCAGCGGCCCTTCCGCATCGGCGTCGACCGGGCGATTCCCTCGATGTGCGTGTTCAAAAAGCAGGTCGATCCCCGCATCGCTCAGGCGATTGTGGACGATGGCGGCCATGTCGGGGTCGATGAGCTTCATAACCTGGGAGCTGCGCTGCACGATCGCAACCTCCATGCCCCGCTCGCGCAGGTTCTCCGCCATCTCGAGCCCGATGAACCCCGCGCCGACGACGACGGCGCGCGAGGGCCCGCTCGGCATCGACGAAGTCCTTGATCGCGTAGGTGTCCTCGACCGTCCTCAAGGTGAACACGCGCGCATCGTCCACGCCGGGTATATCCGGCACCACAGGACGCGCGCCCGGCGACAAGACGAGACGATCGTAGGGCTCCCTGTAGAGCGATCCGTCGTCGAGGCGACGCACGACGACATGCCTTCCCCTCGCGGTCGATCGAGACGACCTCCTGCCTCACGCGCACGTCGATGCTAAAGCGCGCCTTGAAGCTCTCGGGCGTCTGCAGCGTCAGCTTGCGCTTGTCGGTGATGACGTCTCCCACGTAATACGGCAGGCCGCAGTTCGCGTATGACACATAACCCGTGCGCTCGATCATGACGATCTCCGCCGACTCGTCGAGCCTGCGCAAGCGAGCGGCCGCGCTGGCCCCCTCCCGCAACTCCTCCGACGATCACGACCTTCATCGGGGATCACCTCCGCGAACCAGCTCGCCCGACCAACGTCCGATGCCGCCCATGTTCGTGACCAGCTCGTAGCCCATGCGCTCAAGCTCACGGCACGCCATGGCGCTGCGCGACCCGGAAAGGCAGTAGAGGTACAGCGGCGTCTTCTTGTCGGGCACCGCCTTCGAAACGCGCCCGATCATACCGACCGGCACGTTGTGCGAGCCGGTATGTGCCCGCTTCGGTACTCGTCTTGACCCGCACGTCGATGATGACGGAGCCTTCCGTCGCGCGCGCCTCCTCGACGATCTCGTTTATGCCGCCGCCGAACAGCGATCCGAACAATCCCATAACGTCCTCCTTCATGCGCTCGCGCCGCGCCCTTCGCGACACCGCTTGAACCGCGTCGCCGGGCAGGCGCGAGACGTCCCTACGACGAGAGAGCCCTCGGCTCCGCATCGGGGGGAACGCGGATCGGAAAGGCTCTCTCGCTCGTTCACAGTCTTCGTCTTCACGGGTTGCAGATTACCAAGGCGCGCGGCGAGCGTCTGTGACCGAGTCACAAAGGCTTGATTTTCCCGCTTTTGAAAGGCAAGCGGCTCGCCGCGTGCGGCAAACGGCGTTGCGCGTCAACGAGGCCAGCCGAAAGCTCTCGTTGACGCGAACGCCCAAGCCTCGCGCTACGGCGCGCAGATCGTCATCGGTCATGTCGTTGGCGAAATCGGCGGATCCGCCCGTCATCATCCGCGCCGTCTCGTAGATTTCGGCAGCCTTCACGATGGCGTGCATCCTCCCGAACGTGTCGTCGAAATCCACGCCCGAGCATAAAAGCCCATGATGGGCCCCACGACCGCCGAGTACGCCTCCATCTCGCGTGCCGACGCGCGCGCAAGCTCAAGCGAGCCCGGCACCTCGCATCCGACCACGCCGACGCCCTCGGGAAACACCATGACGCATTCGGTCATCGCCCGCCACAGCGTCCTGGTCAGCGTGCGCGCGTCGGGGGGAAGGATCTTCGTCAAAGCGATGATGGGCACAGGATGGGCGTGGTAGATCACGCGAGCGGCGCCGTCGGTCGCCTCGGCGCGGGCAGCGTGGATGAGCACGTGGCCCGCGAACTCGCTGGTGGGACGTCCTCCCCCGCTCAAACCCCACCGCACGCGGTAGGCGCCTCCTGCCGCATCGAGGCTCCACGATGCCCACCGTCGCATCGACGTCGCACGCCACGTTGCGCATGAAGGATCGGTCGCCGTCACCGGAAAAACGATCCCGCGAGCGAAGGCGCTCGAACGCCCAGGGTCCGTCCACGCCTCCGTCGCCTCGCGAAAGAACGGGAGCGCGAGGCTCACGTCCTCGTCGGTCAGACGATAACTCGCGTTGCCGCCGTTTCGCTCATGCCACCCCTTTGAACCCAGCCGTCATCGCACATGCGCGCGAAACCGCGCACGAACCCCGCGCGCTCGAGCGCCGCGCGCGAGGCGGTCTCACGCGCAACCCCATGCCACGGCCGATCGCATCGTGAGCGTCGTCAGAAAAAACCCATGTTGCAACCCCTTTCACAGCGCAGGCGCAACTCCCCTGCGAACACAAACCGCACCGAGCAGCGCGAGGTGCCCGAGCACCCGCCCCCAAGCGAGCCCCTGCCGCCCCCAAGCACTCCGCTCGCCACCCGCAGACGCCGGCCTCGGGCAGGCGCTCCGCTCGCCGACAATCGCCGGCGGCGAGGTCGCCCACGACGCGCCTCAGAGCGCAGGATCGACCCGAAAGCGCAAGCGAGGAAGGTGCGCGCCTTACGATGCGGAACCGAACTGCATCTCATAATAGCGCGTAGGTTCCCTTAAGCCGCATAAGCTCTTCATGGGTGCCCTGCTCGACCACGCGCCCGCCCTCGACGACAGCGATCCTCGAGGCGGTGCGGATCGTCGAGAGACGATGGGCGATGACGAGGGTCGTGCGCCCCGCGAAAGCTCCTCGAGAGCGCTGGATCTCCCCTCGCTCTCGTTATCGAGCGCGCTGGTCGCTTCGTCGAGTATGAGGATGCGCGGATCTCGCAAAAACACGCGCGCTATCGCGACGCGCTGCTTCTGCCCGCCCGAAAGCCGCGCGCCGCGCTCGCCCACGAGCGTGTCGTAGCCGTCGGGCAGCGAGCAGATGAAGTCGTGGATGCTCGCGCGTTTCGCCGCCTCGACGATCTCCTCATCGCTCGCATCGGCCTTCCCGTAGGCGATGTTCTCCCGGACCGTGCCGCCGAACAGAAACACGTCCTGCTGTACGATGCCGATGGCGTCGCGCAGCGATTCCAAGGTGATGTCGCGCACGTCCGCGCCGTCGATCTTCACCACGCCCGACGTCGCATCGTAAAACCGCGGCAGAAGCGAGCACGTGGTGGTCTTCCCCCGCCCGAGGGCCCCACGAGCGCGAGCGTCTCCCCTGCGGAAACGTGCAGGTTCAACCCGTTGAGGACGTCGACGTCGCCGTCGTAGGAAAAGAACACGTTCTCGTAGCTGATCTCGCCGCGCTTGGCAGATTCGCCCGAGCGGTCTGCCTCAAGCTCCGAAAGCGGCAACGCGCCCGGCGCATCGGCGACCGACGGCGCTTCGACGAGAACCTCCATGAAGCGCCTGAAACCCGCGTAGCCCTTCTGAAGCGTCTCGGTGAAGTTGATGAGCTGCTCAACCGGCGAGATGAATATGCCGATGTAGAGCGCGTAGATGGCAAGATCAGTCACCTGGAGCGACCCGCACGCCACGAAATACCCTCCGCCGACGACGGTCACCGTGTACAGCGCCCCCATGAACAGCGAGTTCACCGCGTGGAAAGACCCCATGAACCGGTAGGAGCGCTCCTTGGTCTCGAGGAAAGCGTCGTTGGCGCGGGCGAACTTGCGCTCCTCGCCGCGCTCGCCCGCGAAAGACTTGACCACCCTGATGCCGCCGAGCGAGTCCTGCACCGCCGCGTTGATGCCGGCCATGCGGGCCCTGTTCTCCTTGAAGATGACGCGTTTTCGATAGTTGCGCCAAAGCGCGTAGGCGGCCATGATCGCAGTCACCGCGAGCATGATGAGCGTCAGCGGGACGTTGATCATGAACAGCAGGGCGAACGAGCCCGCGATCTTGAGAATGCAGATGAAAAGATTCTCGGGCCCGTGATGCGCGAGCTCGGAGATGTCGAACAGATCCGTGACGATCTTCGACATCATGGCGCCGGTGTTGTGCCTGTCGTAGTAGTCGAAGCTCAGACGCTGGTACTGCGCGAAAAGATCGCGTCGCATGTCGGCCTCCATGCGCGCGCCCATAATATGGCCCCAGCAGGTGATGAAGTACTGGCATCCCGTGCGCACGGCGTACAGGGCGATGAACAGCGCGGATCCAGCCGAGCGCCCCGATGATCTGATCGGCGGGGCGCAAGAAGAAATCCTTGGTGAAGAAGCTGAGAAACTGAGGGAAGGCGAGATCCACGCACGCAAGGACCGTCGCGCACAGAAGGTCGAAGACGAGAAGCGCCCGGTAGGGTCGATAGTATCGCGCGAACGCGCGCCATACCCGCGCAGCCGACACCTCGGCGGCGTCTTCGGCGGCGGCGCTTTCAGCCACTCCCGCGCCGCGCGCGTCCCTCCGTGCGGCCGATCGCTCATGTTCCCACGGCCGATCATCTCGTCTTCCCCTCAGATCCCCTTTAACCCTGCGAAGCGCCCTCGTCGCCTTCGTCGGAGAACTCAAACCCCGCAAGCGCGGCGAACGGGTTTTTCGCCAGCTCGAAGTCGGCGTCCTCCTCGTGGGTGCAGCCGCACGGCCCTCGTTGAGGTTGGGCCGCACTTCGAGCAAAGCCCCTGCAATCGTCGTCGCACAGAGGGATCAGCGGGATTTCAAGCAGCAGCGCGGCCACGATGAGCGGGTACACGTCGATGACGTGGTCGTCGGGAAGGACGTCGAACTCGTCTTCGTCCATGTCCTCAGGCGCCGCCGCGTCCTCGCCGCCGAGCAGGTAGTACCTCGATCTCGCCCATCAGCGAGAACTCGGCGTCTTCGAGACAGCGAGCGCACGCGGTCTTGGCACGCGCCTCGGCCGTGCCCGTGACGAGGAACGCGTCCCCTGTGTTGGTGACGTCGATCTGCCAGGAGACGGGGCCGTCGAACGTATAGAGATCGGGGCCCGCCTTCAGCACCGGCATGTCGAGAGCGTCCTCGAAATGAGCCATCGCCGCAGGCGAGAACAACTCGCTCGTCAGCAAAACGCGGGTGTTGTCCATGGAATCCATACTGCACCTCTTATCCTCGATGCGAACTGCGGTCATAACAGCGAACGCCGACGCGCAAGGTCGTCGGCGTTCGGTAAAGCTTTAACGCGATGCACGTTTAGTGAACGTTGATGGAATTGGCGTTCAACGGTCGCGGCAACGGCGCACGTTGTTGAGCAGCGTGTCGAGGCTCTGCTCGACATGCCCGAACACCTCGTCGGCGTAATCCTCCGCACCCGGCGCGGGTCCTGACGCTCGAGCTCGCGCGCATCGGCGAGGATGGTATCCGGCCTGCTGCTGGGAGATGCGCGATCTCCTGCTCGCTCGCGATGGTCATGGCCTGGGGCGCGCGTCTTCGATCATGCGGTTGGCCTCGGCCTCGGCATCGTCGAGAAGGCTTTGACGCTCGCGAACGATCTGACGCGCCTGAGAGAACTCGCTCGGAAACGTGTCGCGGATTTCGTCCATGATCTCGAAAGCCGCCGCCATATCGACCTGGCGCAGGTTCTGCTTGCCGAAAACAGGTTTTGAGTCCTCAAGCAGAATAGAGAGCTCTTCGAGCAGACCCAAGACTCCAGTTTCGTCCATGATATTCCTTCCACCGAAGGCACCGCCTGAGACGCTGCTGAAAAACAACATTTGAGCAAAACAACTATATATTACCATGTCGAATTTGCGCGAAACGAGCCGTGCACAAAGGGCGCACATTTACGCAGCCGGGCGAACCGCGGCCTGCATGCGGCTTCATCGCCGAGGCGACGCCTCACTCCTCGAACATCTTCTCGAGCTCCGGACTTCACGCAATCGGGGACGAACTCCCCCAGGTCGCCATGAAGGCTTGCGATTTCGCGCACGATAGACGACGAGATACATGTACTGAGGAGACATGATGAACGGTCTCGAGCTCGCGATCGAGCTCGTAGTTCAGCGCCGCGGTCATCTGGAACTCGTACTCGAAGTCGGTCACCGCGCGCAGGCCCTTCATGACGGCGACGGTCGCGTTCATGCTCCCGCGCGAAGTCGACAAGAAGCCCGTCTGAACGGCTCGACGCACGTTGGGAAGATGCGCCGTCGCCTCCTTCACAAGGGCCACTCGCTCCTCGGGGAGAAGAGCGGCTTTTTTTCGCAGGACAGCGGCACGGCAACGATGACCTCGTCGACAAGCTGCGCGCCGCGGGTGATCACGTCGAGGTGACCCGATGTGATCCGGATCGAACGATGCCCGGGGTGTCAATGCGCGCTTCATCAGCTACTCACTCTTCCGGGTTTCCATGAAATCGATGACGGTGCCGCCGTACTTCTTGCGCGAGAGCAGGCGCAGCGAAGCAGCTCCATCCTCTCGTCGACCGCCGCGCGCAATCGGACGCGTCGTGCTCGTAAGAGACGATCGCGCCGGCGGAGCGCCTCCGCCGCGTCGAGCCGAGCGAGCAGCGAAATACCTCCGCCGCGTCGACGCTGCGTAAGGCGGGTCGAAAGACCAGGTCGAAGGGACCTGCCATGCGCGGCACGGCATGCTCGTTGAGAACGTCGACGCGCGACAGGCGGGCGACGTCTCTGCCGTAGCCGAGCGAGGCGATGTTCGCCTCGACGACCCCGGAGCCGCCGGGGTCCTTCTCGCAGAAGCCGGCGCGTGCGGCGCCGCGCGGAAACGCTTCCGGAGCCGAAGCGCCCGAACCCGCGAACATCGAGCACCACCCCCTCAGGAAACCGCCGCGCGCCCGACAGCGCGCGCTTCATCGGGACTCGCGCACACGGTCCACCGTC
>VOFH01002805.1_pt1 | contig 21901 bp, 34 predicted proteins | sample 5384091 | NCBI WGS metagenome assembly VOFH01 (sample SAMN12384727, study PRJNA508395) | human gut metagenome | isolation source: healthy gut G | host: Homo sapiens
ATCATTGTACTTCGTTCGGTTACGTGTTACTATGAAAACTTATCTGATGCCTCTATTGTCTCGTCTACGGTTTGAGGTAGCTGGAAATATAGCCTACCTCATCATGGAATATGTTGATGGCGTACTCTGGCGGATCTTCTTGCAGAAATATCCTCAAGAAATCAATTCGATATGAGTGGCTGCGTTAAAGCGGTTTCTCATGCGCTCGAAATTGGCACATAAAGCGGCGTACTTCACCCCCTAGATATGAAGCCAAAATGTGCTGATAGATCAGGGGCAGGTAAAGGTAACCGACTTTGGCCTTGCAAGACTTGCCACTGAAGCTGGCTGGTGGTACTGCGGCGGGCGGCACGATCGTGGTTATGGCGCCGCCTGAGGCAAATGACACAGCAGGAGCTGGACGAACGGTGCGATCGGTGGGCGCTTGCGAGTTTGACATACGAAATGATCGCGGGGTTAATCCTTTATTGGTTGAAACACTCGCAGAAGCGGAAGATGCAATTTATGATGCCGAACTCGTCATTCCATCGCTTTGTATGGAGGGGTTGGTAGATATCGACGACATCATGTTTTGCGCCGCTCTTGACCCTGATCCTCCAGAGCGATACGGACTGGTAAAATTTTGCTGAACAGCTACAGCCCGCCTTGGCAGTACATGAGGAAAAAACGCACCAAGCGTCTTGTAAGTGGGGGACCTAACGGGGTTCTTGAGAAGAACTATCTTCCCAGGAAGATTTTTTGATGATACCGACACTTTGAGTGCTGAGGATGTCTCTGGTAGAGGGCTTCCAGATAGTGAAGACGCGCCTCTACGAGAGAACTTCTATGGTTCTGCACACAGCAGCCTTGGCATGTCTTCACGTATGCGCTCCAGTTTGTATGCGAATTGGGCGGCGCTCAGTACTGGATTGCCTGCTTTTCTGGGAATTCATTCAGTTTTAGGCCTGAATCATGGGGAACTCAGCCTGTTGCTTGGGGTATTTTGGCGGCATGCATTGGGCTGACAGCCGCACTGCCCTCATGGGGGTTCTCGTGGTGGGAGGCGTTTGAGTTGCGCTCTGCGCTCGCGGTGCTCCGCTGCCTGGCATTGTCTTTATGGCAGCAACGGCGCGTGGTGGTTTACTCCGCTCGATTTTCGTTGAGGCAAGTAACGCTTTGGTGTGGCGGTGTGATATTTGGTGCTATTGGGTTGGCGCCTCTCTTGTTCCGTTTGTGGCAGGGTTTCTCCTGTCTGTGCGCGATGCGCTTATTGCCACCTTATATGCAGCCTGTGTTGCTGTAATACTTGCAGGATTGGGTTCGGGATCCTTGTTTGGTTGGGATGCGATTACTTTTTGCACCTATGCCTATCGATTCGAGCTACAGTGACGTAGTGTTGGGTCTAATAGCGAAACCCTTCCACCTGAATTATGATATTGGCTTGGGTGCTTGCTTCGGTTGTAAGTTCTCTTTATGTAGCACGGGTAGACGTGTTTGGTGCATTTGGGCATGATCCTTGCAGGTGTTTTGTTGGTATGGGATTACTTGTTGGTTCATTGCTCGACACCTTAGGGCGTGAGTTTTTAACCGATCCAAGCGCACTGGGTCCTTTAATTGGGTCGTGTGCATTAGGAGTATTACTGCTAGTGTGGCGCTTCCAGGAAGAACGCAGCGGTATTAATCGATTTTGCCCTTGAAAATTGAGGTGTTTTGTCATTTCGCAGGTATCTTCAAAATTCAGTCCTTCAATGAATGAGGGAATAAGAGCGTTTGCTTCAGCGAGGGTATTTTCGAAAAATGTCATCGAAACTCGAGGTGTTGTGCTCGCCTGTGAAAGGATTTACCCACACTCGATGCTCGCGGTTATCGAAAGCGCTTTCGGTTAATTTAAGAGGTCTATGGCAGAATGCCTGAGCAAACGAATGGTTCCTAAATCTTCGTTCTACCGCTCCATAAAGACGGCGTTTTACTCCGCGGGGAATAGGTCGCAAACTGTATTCGACGGTAGTTGTGGACGCTCACGGAAAACAGATTTGCAGGAGATAGACGTTCGTAAGTGTCCCAAAGAGTAGAGCAAATCGCATGAGAAAGCGCAGCAAGACTCTGTTCGCTTGCTCTTAATATTTCTCGGTAAGGGTTTATAGCTTGCGATAGTCAGTCCGGTGTGGGTGTAGAGAATTTACGTCAAGTTCGCTTTCTATAACCGCATGAACTTCGTGTCCATCTTTTGTGGTTAATCCCTCTATTCCTGCATTGCAAAGGGCGAATTGCTGGGAATACACAAAGGATGCGGCGCGGTCAAGGAGATAATGACAAAGAAATCCTGCAGTAAAAGGCTCGAACCAAACGTTGGGTATTGAGAGGACACTTTGTGGGCACTTGCGAAATAGAATGCAAAAAGATCAGCGGGTTTTGTCATGCATAAACTTCCTAAATTACGATAGGGGGGGCAAGGGAGTCACGACGCAGAAAAAAAAGAGGATCAGGCCTTGGCTTCCCAGGAGAAACGCATTTTTTTTTCTTCCGTACTTGAAATGAAGGAAGTAGCAGGTAGTTCAAGCATTTCATGAGCGAATCTATCGTGAGTAATAATTGCCGGCATAGGGGCATCTTCCATTCTTTACAGTTTTTACTTTTAAAGACGCATCGGACACGTATACTTTTCTCCGTTCATAATGAGTGTTTAACGATTCATTCAAGAGAAAACTTCGAAACGAGTCGTTCTTGCTGGAAAGGATCATGCTGTAATGGCATTCCGGATTGACAAAAAATGAAGTTGGGTTTTGTACGATGTGGGAAACTCGGCTTTCGTAATGTTAATGACAGCATTGATACTGGTTTATTTTGTTTTTTAGCAGAAGAAGGGTCTTCTGGTTGTGGGTGGCGTGGGGTTATGCCGCCGAAACGGTGACTTCACTTATTTTGGCACTTCTTATGCCCCTATTGGGAAGCCTGGCAGATCTTGCGGGTAAAGAAAAATTTCTGGTTGGTTTTGCTGGCACTGGCGCAGTTGCTTGTGCTGCGCTAGGTGTTCCTCAGCATGCTCTTGCTTTTTGGTGGTGTATGTAATTGCCGCTATTATGTAATGGTTCTATGGTCTTTACGATGCCTTTCTCTAGACGCTACAACAGAGGATCGTTATGATCAGGTATCTTCGCATGGGTACGCGTGGGGCTATATTGGCTCGTGCATTCCCTTCATAGCTTGTTTGGCGGTTGTGCTAGGTGGTCCTTCCTTTGGTTTGGATATGGGCACTGGTATGAAGGTTGCGTTTGTCATTACGGCGCTGTGGTGGATAGTTTACCATTCCTCTTGCTAAAAACGTAAAGCAAACTCACTTCCGTGAACGAAGCGCCCAGCTCTTTAAAAAACAACGTTTTCCAGTTTGGCGAGCACCGTTAAAAGCATCGTCCACAACAAGCGTTTGCTGTTCTTTTTGGTAGCATTCTTCTTCTATATTGATGGCGTGCATACTGTTATCAAGATGTCTACGAGCTATGGTACTGATTTGGGGTATCGACTCTACGCAGCTGGTATTGGCTTTGCTGGTAACTCAGTTTGTGGCGTTTCCTTCTGCGATTGCCTACGGTAGATTGGCGAAACGTTTTGGCACTCGCCATATGCTTATGGTTGGAGTGTTTGCCTCATTTTTATCGTGATGTTTTGCTGCGTTTTTCCCAAAAGCGCAACTGAGTTTTGATTTTAGCAATTTGCGTAGGATTATTTCAGGGTGGTATTCAGGCGCTTTCCCGTTCTGAGTATGGTAAGTTAATCCCAAAGAATAAAATCGAACGAATACTATGGATTCTTTGATATTTTCGGAAAATATGCAGCAGTAATGGGAACGTTTTTGGTCAGTGTGTTTACTCAGATTACTGGCAATGCTTCGTTTGGCGTGCTTTCTATTGCCGTGTTATTTATTAATGGGCTTTTGCTTTCTGTTGCCATGCCGAAGAAAAGCGATAGGTCAAAATAAACTTCTCTTGGCAAAAAAAGTTGCTTTATCGGGTTGAGGTTTTTCGTAACGTTGTTTAACTTCAACCCGATAAAGCGTTAATTTGCCAAAGCGTATTTAATTGGTAAATATGAGGCTTGGATCCATAGTCTATTCACATGCTTTATCGACTTTTAGAAGCTCTAAATAAGGGACCATCGACCCGACAAGAACAGTTTTTGCCAAAAAGCTAGTTTTTAGCAAATCCGCGATGCACCCAATCAAAAGCTCGAAACTTACTCCGCGGTCTTTGAAGTTTGGTTGTTTACTGGAAACGATCATGGCGTCGTGGGTGAGATCACCAGCGAATTCAACTGCTTCCTGAAGAGAACGTCCAGCCATAATAGCCGCCAAGAGACAGGAGCAATACAAATCGCCCGTGCCGTGAAGCATAAAACAAGTACTCGTTAGATGCTTCAAAGAAGTCGATGTTTACCTATGCTGCAAAAGTTTCAGGGATTACTCCATCATCGCTGGATGCCTTTAAGCATTACATTCTTTGCAACCTTTTGCAACAGATCATCAATAATGCGCTTTGCTTCATCGTCGCTGATATTGGTTGCCATGCCATTCTTCGCCCAAGATAATGGCGTGCTTCTGTAAGATTTGGTGTCAAAATATCAGCATCGCAAGCTAAATCCCGCCATTGCAGCACAAAGCTCAGGAGTGTATGTGGGTAAACCTTTCCGTGATCAGCCATAACGGGATCAACAACGCGCAAAGCGTTAGGATAACGCTCGTATAAGCTGCGAATGATATCAACCTGCTCCGGAGCGCCTAAAAACCCGGAATAAATCGCATCAATTTCAACTCCGATATTTTCCCATGCAGCTAAATAGTCGGACAAAATATCGGTAGTGTCGTGCATATACCAACCTGGGAAAGCAGTGTGAGACGAAAAACAATCCAGTAGGAACGGGACACATCACATCCGCCTGCAGATACAACAGGAATAGCAATACAAAGGGAGCATTTGCCATAGCCGCATAGGTCATGTACGGCAGCTACGCGGGGGATGTAGTCGGGATTGGCTTTCCGATCGTACAAAAACGGTTTGTGTCACGGTTTGTGTCATTTTGTTTCTTCTTCCTCTTCAAATTTCAATCGTCGTCTTCTACGCTACCGCGATCCTTAAAGGTCTTGCGGGTTCTACGCTCCAGGATTGCTGCGATCAGGGTTGACGCGATCAAAAACGCAAGAACCAAACATCCGATGCCTGGCATGGTTTCAAACAGGAAATGATAAACTGCGGCGAAATCCATAGGTTTCTACGGTCCTTCCTGGGTACCTTTTCGCGATTTTCTGTTCATTACGCCAACCCTCCGAGTGATAGCGCGGAAGATTAGCAATTAAGAGTATACTAACGCTACTGATATTCTTAAAAAAGTTTACCAACAAGTCAAAAAGTACGTCGAAAGGACAGTCATGCTAGACATCCGGTTCGTCCGCGAACACCTTGATGAAGTTGCCACTGCGATGAATAAACCATTCATGGGACTCTGAATACTTCCAAGAGTTGGACGAATCACCTCGCGTTCAGTAATCGGTCGGGAAGAGGAACTCCTCAATCAGCGTAATGTGCTTTCCAAGTCGATCGGAAAGCTGATGGGCGAGGGTAAAAAAGAGGAAGCCGAAGCTGCTAAGGCTCAGGTAACGGAGCTTAAGGATCGTATTGCTCAGCTTAGTGCCAAGCGCGCTGAAGTTGAAGACAAGCTGAATGATCTTCTCATGGGAACTCCAAACATGCCTGCTGATTCCACTCCTGTAGGCAAAAGACGAAAACGATAATCCTGAAGTTCGTCGTTGGGGTACCCCACGTGATTTTGAGGCTGAAGGAATCGAGATGAAGCCTCATTGGGATCTTGGTGCTGATTTGGGCATTATCGATGCAGAACGTGCGGTGAAGCTTGCAGGTAGCCGTTTTGTTTTGCTGGGTGGTTTAGGTGCTCGCCTTGAACGCGCTCTTTATTAACTTTATGGCAGATACACACGCTTCTCGTGGTTACAAGGGAGTGGTGGTGCCCTGCAATGGCAAATGCCAATACGCTTACGGGGACTGGTCAACTTCCTAAATTTGAAGACGATCTATTTAAAAACACGCGAAGGCATGTATCTGATTCCTACTGCTGAAGTTCAGCTTTACGAATATCCATTCAGGCGAAGTTCTGATGCTTCAGATTTGCCTTTAAAAATATTGCGCTTTTACTCCCTGCTTCCGTGAAGAGGCGGGCTCTGCTGGTCGTGACACGCGTGGCCTTATTCGCGTTCATCAGTTCGATAAAGTTGAAATGGTGAAGTATGCAAAGCCAGAAGAAAGCTACGAAGATCTTGAAGCAATGGTGGCAGATGCGGAAAACATTTTGCAATTGCTGGGCTTGCTTTTATCGTGTCATTTCTTTGTGCACGGGTGACATCGGTTTCTGCGGCAAAGACTTACGATTTAGAGGTTTGGCAGCCTTCTTATAACGCCTATAAAGAAATTTCCTCTTGTTCGAACTGCGTTGATTTCCAGGCACGTCGCGCAAATATTAAATATCGCGATCCTGAAAACTTTAAGGGTAACACGCGTCTTGTCCACACCAGAATGGTTTGGTAAAACGCACCATGGCTGCTAAGTGTTGGAAAACTATCCCCAGATGGATGGCTCCATCAAAGTGCCTTGTTCGTTATATAGGTGGTATTGGGTAATTCACTAAATTCAGCAATTGCTCGCCAATTCCAGTTCTTTGCGTTCTGGTTTGATACTATTCTTAAAGCTTCTCTTTAACCAAAGCGGAGAAATTACGTTGTTTCAAGGATATAACGCCACTCGACCATGGTAGCAAAAAGACAGATAAACTTTCTTCGGATGGGCGCTCTCAAAAAAGCGCCCCTCTGTTGCTGGGAAAAAAGTAGCTCAGGGATCGCGCCTTGGAACAGTGTCGTCAGGTTCGAGTACGGGGACGCCGCGGCTCGTCAAAACTCACATAACGTGGCGGTGCTGTATGATGCTCTTTAAAACCTCATGACGTTACTAAGGGCCTCGCATGGTACGGTAAAGAATTCGCAAATGCGGTTCCAGAATTCACATGAGTAATCAATAACTCGCACAAGGCACGCAGTGAATATGGTGTGCTCAAAAAAACTCGCACGAGGCAGGCAACGAACATGCCATGCCTGAAGCAGAGAAAGCGCGCGAATCCAAAGATCCCTCGACCATCAAACGTAAAGGTTTTTCTGGCGTCAAGCGCAAGAGCTCTTCTGCTAAACGTAAGGGGGCTTTCACGTCGCTTTCTTATTGGATCGCTGGTAGTTATCGTGCTGCTAGCATTGGTACGGGGCTTTAGCGTGGAATCAGTGGTTGCGCTACGACGACAATGCTGATATTCAAGGCACCTGGGCAATAGATGGCACCAGTCAAACTATTACTATTACCGATACCGATATCGTAATGACTGCAGATGTTTTCGTATCCTTATACGCTTGGATACCTTCCAGAAAACTATTTCTTTTTCGCAAAAGCAGTACAACGGTTCAGGGTCTTATGCTTTTTCACCTGAGCGAACCACGCTTGTCATCACCGAAACCGATGCCGATACGGGAGAAAACGTATCAGCCGCTAAATTGGTGAAGCAATGACAAATTCTTGCCGCGCATCGTCAGAAAACTTTGCTTCCACGGAGGTTTAATTCGTCAAAACCGAAGCGCCACCTCGATATCAAAACATTCGCCTGTCTGTGATACTGGCATGAATCGGTGTCTAAACATCCTCTCGTGATAGAGCATATACAAGTTCGTCCTGATCGAATGGAAGTGACCATCAGGGTGGCAGTGAACAATTTGCCCACACGAATAACCAAATAATCGAGGAGGTTTTAAGACATTTTCCTTCGCTGGGAATGCATGCTTGTCGCAATCATAAAGGGCGCTTATTTGCTGACGTAATGAATCATACTTCAATTCCGCATCTGCTCGAGCATATGGTTGTTGATGGCAGACGCGTCGAGCACAGAAAGAAGATCGTATTTTTACCGGGACAACTCAATGGAGCCGAGAAGATCCACTCGTGGCCTTAGTGGCTTTTTCTTCCCATGAAGATGATCTGGTGGCATTGGAAGTACTCAACCAGTGCGTCGCCTTACTTAACGCTATTCTTCTTTGCGAGCATTGAAGTGGGCACCACAATAAACAGACGCAACAATGACAATTCTGTCCACCTCTAACAACTGAAAGGTGAAATAAATGAACATTGCAGTTCTTGCTGATAGCCAAAATCATTCAAAAGAGGCTGAAGCGATCAGGAGGTTTTAAAAAAAGGTGATCATACCGTAGAAATCTATGACGTTGATCAACAAATTATGGCAACACTGAAGGCGAAGCGTCCCGACTTTGTTTTGCATTGCTGCAGGCACCGAAGTTGATACAGGGGCGTTCAGGAAATGCTTGAATTGTTGCAAATAATTATTTGGGATCAGGATCTGAGTCTTGCCGCATTAGCGCTGACGAGAAGATAAACATGTTTTGCTACTTCGGTATGTCGAAGCAGCAGAGGAAGAGCTTGCGGTCGAGCCACTTGTGGGCTTTAAGTTTTCGGCGAAACTCATCGCATCAGAGCTGGACACCGTTGTCCAGGTATGTGAAGAACGTATTCATCTGGGGGATATCCTTATGAGGTGCGCTCCTTAGCTCTTGAAAAACGGCAACTACTACGGTTCAAGATAGCAAAGAGTTTAAAGATGCTCTTAAAGCATGCGAAAAACTGGCTGCTTAGTGCGCCAATGGGTTGAAGGAATTCGCGTGAGTGTTGCGGTGTTAGGGACGGGCTGGGATGCTCATGTGTTGCCTCCTATCGACGAAACAAAAAAAACGCTCTCTGTTTCTTTTGGTTGCTCTTTCATCAGTGACGAAGTTGCTCAAGCTGATTCGTTCAGAAATTGAACGGTGCTTTTGAGGTATGTTTGGCGCTTGGCTTACGCGATTTTGCTTTTAGTAAGACTTTGTTTGGGATGGTGCCCAGGTGCGTATGGCGGAAGTTGAAACGCTGCCTTCTTTTTGCTGAGAGGGCTCGGCATTTGAGGTAGCATGCAAAACCGCTGGTCTTTCGATTGAAGGGGTATTAAACCATCTGGTAGAACTGTAGGTATTGCGTATCTGTTGGAAACAAAGTAGAGCTCCCCCGAGGTTTCTCGGGGGTAAGCAGCAGGGGCATGCACGTATAATAAAAAGACATTAGATATCGTACCTATGATGTCGGAAGGGTGTTCAAGATGGGTAAATTTACTACGTTTTTAATCGGCGGCATTGTTGGTGCAGCTGCTGGTCTTTTGCTTTCACCTCGTACGGTGCAGAAAACGCGCCCAAAGTTTCTGAGGCTATCAACGAAAAGGTAAATCTTGAAGTTCCTGCTGGAGTTCAGGAAAAGCTGGTCAGTTTGTTGAGGCAGCTGCTTCTACTTCGCAAAAGTTATCAATACCGTGGTAGACAACGGTTCTGATGCTTACAAGAATGTTGTTTCTCGCGTTAATCAGAATCCTACCGTTCAGGCATTTAACGATAACGGGGACGAACTTCGTCAGAAGATCGACGCTGCCCGTGAGCGTATTGCGACCCAGGTTGCAAAGAACGCAGAAGCTGCTCGTGATGCTGCAGTAGATAAAATTCCTGTGGCAATTGATGCTGCCAGGGTGCTGCTCAGAATGCAAAAAGTTGCAGCACAAAATGCCAGCCAGGTAGTATCAGGCGCTGCCCAGACTGCAGGTGCCGCAGCGGTGCAGCACAAAATGCAGGGACAGGTTGTTGCGGGTGCCGCTAATACGGCAAAGACGCCGTGGCAGGAGCAGCATCAAGCGTTACGGCAAAATTAACCTTCCGGTGAAAAGAAAGATGCCGAATAAGTAAATAAAGCAACAAATCGAACACATTTGGCACGTAAGCTTTAGTAGTGCTTGAATTATTATCGGTTCGACTCGTATGGTGGCGGCTTATTAGTCGCCACTTCTTGTAGAAGGGATAAAATAGCTAACGTGGTGGGCAGGAATAAACTGATGAAAAAGAGCGAATATCTTATTAGCGAATTAAGAGGTGCGCCAGTTTTATACCGTAGGTAAAAAAGACGAAACGCATCGGTAAGGTTCATTCCTTTATTTTTCATCCGCACAAGCGCCGTGTCGTAGGTTTTACGGTGAAACGTCCCGATATTGCATTAATGATGCATAGACCCGATCTCTTTGTTGCTTTTTGATGGCTTTGACATTCAAGAAGGAACCATTGTTATCGATGAATCTAAAGGGAACCACTGGTTCGGCTGCATGCAGCGCGTCTCGGGGTTTCTTGGAACGAATGCGTTATATGGCAAGGTCTCCTTTGATGAGTGAGGAAGGGAAGCGTTGTGGCTTAGTAGGCGATGTTCGCTTCAGCACAGAAGACGGGTCAGTTAAGTCGCTCTTTATTGATAAAGGAGCTTCTGCCGGAGCTCTTCTCGGTGCCACGGAGATTCCAGCTGGCTACATCAAGGGTTTTAAGCTTGGCGTGGAGATAAGCTTACGGCAGCGAATGAATGAGGAAGATTTTTTGCAAGGCGCGATCATTCTTCCGATGAAGCACTTGCAAGCACAAGGTGGCTTAGCAGAGCGCGCTGGTAAGGCAAGAAGCCATAAAGCATCACAGGCATTCGAAAAAGCCAAACCAGTTGCTTCGGATGTTGCCCAAAAGACCGGGCGATGCAGTAAATAAAGGTGCCTATGGTGGGCAAACAGCTTTCAAAACCAAAAGAGGTTTGCCGCTTTAAAGAAGAATATAACCGTGCTCGCCATGGCGAAGATACTGAGGAAAAATGAACAATTTAGACAAAAAACAACGTTCAAACAAAAGATGTTCACTGCGAAGACGCTAGACAGCCAAAGGATCCCAAAATGAAGGATCCAAAAGAAGAATCGTTACGTATCTGCTTTTTTGGCCACAAGGTAGGAACTGCTGATCTGTTCAAGTTACTGGGACTGCTGGCTTTTATTGGTATTACGGCGGGAATCGTCATTGCTCTGTGGCCTAGTCTTTCGCAGATTTTCGAGCCTAATGGGGATCGAGTAATAGAAAGCATACAGAGTCAAGGAGCTTTCGGTCCTTATGTTTTAGGGATTGCAATTCTTGCAAGTGGTTTGGCATTCATTCCGGAGAGGTAGTTCAAGTTGCTGCGGGAATGTTTATATGGTCCATGGCTTGGTTCAAAGTTGATTATTTTGTTTGGTTGTGTTGTTTCGAGTGCCGTAATTTATGTGATCCGTTCATAGACTGGGTGCGCCGTTTGTTCATGATATGGTTAGCAAAGAGCACTTAGAAAAGTTTTATGAATTTGAAAAGTCAGGCAAACTCAATGTCGTGGTCTTTATTTTGTTTCTATTCCCCGCAATGCCCAAGGACGTGTTTACCTATTTAGTTCCCTTTGACCAATATGCGTATGCGTACGTTTTTGATCTTTGGCGACCATTGGTCGAATTCCGGGTGTATTGGTATCGACCTACGTTGCTGCGGGACTTGCCAGAAGGGCAAGTTACCATGTTTATTATCTTTGGCGTTGCGGCAGCAATTGCTTTAGTGTGTTTGATTTTTCGTAATCGCATCATGCGGGTGCTGGGTACAGCGAAAGCATTTCGTGAACGCGATAAGAGCGAAAAGATCAGAGCGAACGCTAGATAAGGAGCACTAACGGGGCGTTGATGAGGACGTTGTCATGGCGCGGTTTTCAGAGCGCAAAAAGGGGCGCGTGAATGAAGGACGCGGTAGCAAGAGCGTTTAAAGGACGTCATTGAACGGCGCTAATCTCAGAGTAAACGTCAATAGACGAAGGTGTAGCCCTGGTGAACGTTGGGGGACGGAAGCGGGCGTCGAAGTAGCGTGTTTGCCTTACGGCAATATGAACAATAAAAACAGAGGGCTTACATGGAGATAGTTGCGTTACGGAAGCATAACGGAACATCGTTCTAAAGAGTCAAGAAGCTATTCTTAGGATGTCGAAATTATCAACATATTGAAGTGAGGCGTTGCATTATGACTCAAAACAGAACGACCCTCAAAACAATAAACAGGAAGAAGCCGTGAAAGATCAACAAGAGACTTTTCAAGAAACAAACGAACAAAAAAAAATGCTTCAGCGCCCCTAGAGGCAGACTGCCAGAGTGAGGCACAGCATCAGGGTGAGGCAAGTCAGCAGGGAGAGACAAGCCGACAGGGCTTTTTCGGCTGAACAAAGAGAAGAAAGTTCGTTGTTCTTCTTGCGACCCAATGAGAAAACAGCGTGCAGAGATTGGAGATGCGGTGAGACGAAGCGCTTTCTGCCGCGGGAAAAAGGCCTAGGCAGCGCGTGCTGCCCTTGAAGCAGCAGAAAGAAAACTCGCTGAAGCTCAGCAAGCCGCCTACGGTTACAGCACGGTGGCGCAAAGTTCGTCACAAGATGCACAAGGAGTAAACCAGTCACCTTCTGACGGGAGCAGCCTTTTGCTGCAGGTGAGTATGCACCTCCTCAAGGTATACCGCAGCAGCCAGCAACTCAGCCGTTTGTCAATGCAGCTAACTCGGGCGAAGGATTTTCGGGGCAAACGGCTCAAGGGCAGTATACTCAGCCAGCTGGTCAGCAAATTCCGGTTGGGCAGCAGGATTTTTATCAAGCTCCCTATCGGCAGGCAGGGAGTATTCATACCAGCAGCCGGGTGCTGCTCCTTACCAGCAAGATTCATATCAGGAAGCACAGAATCAGCAAGCGTCATATCAACAAGCGCAACAGACGCAAGATCAACAGATTCCAAACCAGCAGTCACAAAGCCAGCAAGCACCGTACCAGCAACCAGGCTATTCTCAGGCGCAACAGAGTGCTTCTTCATATCAGTATTCGCAGCAACCTCCTGTGCAACCTCACTACGCCCACCCGTCGCTTCACGAGATCATGTTGCTGCAGGTCTTCTCGCAATTTTTCTTGGATTTTTGGGTATTCATAAGTTTTATTTGGGTTACAACACACAAGGCTTCATTATGTTATCCATCGCGCTGATTGGTGGATTGCTATCCTTTGGGCTTGTGATGGAGTTGTTTGGATTATCGGTGTTGTGGAAGGTATAGTTTATCTCACAAAGTCACAAAGCGAGTTTGAACGACTTTATATATATAACAAGAGAGAATGGTTTTTAAGCATCAAAGGGCCTCGTATCGAGGCCCTTACGCTATAATGACTTGTGTTCGTGCATATGTATGCCAATAAGGAGGAAGATTATGCCCACCATTACTCGTGATCAGGTAAAGGTTCCTATGGACGTAATGCCTGAAGCGCGCGAAACGTACATTGATAACTACATGAAAGCAACCCGTGGTACGGGTCGTCTGATGCTCTTCGCATGCGACCAGAAGATCGAACACCTGAACAAGGACTTCTATGGTGAAGGCATTGATATTTCTGACGCAGAGCCAGAGCATCTGTTCCGCATTGGCTCAGGGCACCATTGGTGTTCTTGCTGGCCAGCGTGGCTTGATTGCTCAGTATGCAGCAGACTATCCAGAGATTAACTATCTGGTAAAGATGAATTCCAAGAGACTAACTTGGTAAAGGGCTCTCAGGATGATCCTTACAGCCCTCAGCTCTATGATTTGAAGCAGTATTGGCAATGCGTGAGGCTGGCGTCAACATCGTTGGTCTTGGCTACACCATTTATCTGGGTTCCGAATACGAGTCAACTATGATGGCTGAAGCAGGTGAGCTTATTGCAGAGGCTCACGCAGCTGGTTTGATTGTTGTTCTGTGGATTTATCCTCGTGGTAAGGCTGTTACCGACGAGAAGGATCCAGATCTGATTGCTGGTGCTGCTGGTGTTGCACTGTGCTTGGGCGCAGACTTGTAAGTTAACCCACCTCATGATGTTGAGGTCAGACTTCTGCTGAAAGCTTTGAAGATTGCGTCTATGGCTGCTGGTCGCACTGGTTGGTATGCGCTGGTGGTTCCAAGGCAGATGCAAACGTATTCCTCACGCAGCTGCATGACCAGATTCACATTGGTGGTGCTTGCGGTAATGCAACAGGTCGTAACATCCATATGCGTTCCGACGACGAAGCAATTCGTCTTTGCAATGCAATTTCTGCTATTACCCTGGGCGACTGGAGTGTTGAAGACGCAGAGGCAGTATTCCGCGGAGAAAGGAATTCAGCCTGTAGGATTGCATCGCAGACTGGCTGTCTATTGGCGGTTTTCTAATGGCAACTGATTTTCTCGGAGCCTAGTCTAGAGACCAAATTTATAAAAGGCGCTGTTCGTTATAATGCGGGCAGCGCCTTTTGCGTTTTGAAACGAAGAATCGCAAATTTGGGCGCTCGAGTTGCTTTCAGGCAACTATCCAAAATACGTGTTATCTCTAGGCGAATTTCCAAGTTCACGAAACGGCATAAAGGGCTGCAACAAAATCGATTGGCTTTTGAGCGAATAATCGAAACTCGAATTTGTTGCGCAACAAATTCTAAATCGGGACTCGTATAATCAAATTTCGCATGTAAACAGGCTCTTGATCGGCGAAAATAGATAATGAATGATAGTTGCGCAAGATCGTAACAAGCCAACGGTTATTGGTAACGAACGTTTTGTGTGTGTGGCGATTATGGAAGCATCTGCAAGAATCCAATGTTTTTGTTGACTGATGCCGCTAAACTGAAAGCTGCTTGATTGGAACAGCTCAACCGAAATTGCTCAACCAGGGCTGTCTTATTGAAACCGTTTGCGCGCGTTGAGTCGCTAAAGTGCACAAATAATTAGTAGGAGTAATGAGGTTAAGGTGGGTACGCCAAAACGCTTTCGCAAAAACATCAATAAAGCGTCGACTTCGATGGAATCAAGCGATGCGCTCGCCTCACCGCCTACTCTTATGGGTTTGGTAACCTTTTCTTTTTGTGTCAGTCGCTTTAGGTGCTGGCGTGTATTTAGCGGCAGTACCATCTCTTATCCAGCAGAGCCCTGGCGTGCAAACAGTTGTAACGGCGGTTGAAGAATCGGGCGTGCCGGAGGCAGTAACAAGTGTGCTTTCGGGTGAGGCGTTTGGTTCATCTGGTATTGATACTTCTGTTGGGACTTTTGATAGTGTTGATCTATCTTCTCCTGAATTTGATTCGGCAAAACCTTCCGCAGGCGACCACAAGCAATTTTGATTCGTCTGGCGGAATTATGCCTCCATCTTCGGGCGAAGGTGGAGGTGGCAATTCTGGTGAAGAACCCGAAGAGCCGGAAGAACCAACGGCTCCTACTGAAGCCGAAGAAGCCCAGTATCATGTTGCGATAGTTCAGGCATACAACAACTTGTCTCAGTATGAACAAGCTATTCAGGGCGTTATTCAAGAGTTTAATGATTACAGCATGAGTTTGTCGTCTGATACGCGCTATGTGTGCTTTCAGAACTGTGCGGGAACTGTTTATTCCTTAGATTTAGTGGCAGACTTGCGTGTTCCAGTGAATCTCGCTGGCACTCAGCCGCTCAGGGGGTTAATCAGCTCTATAGCAATTTATCAAGTACGGGATACATCTATCAACGTGCTTGGTTGTTAAATATTCCGCTCGATGATCCGCGTCCTTACCAGAAAAGTGTGGTCTCAGCCCATCACGGAACATATTGTCAATGGTGAAATCGATTTCTTGACGAACTATACGCAGCTTAAGCCGCAGGTTGGGGCTGCACTATGAGCTACGTAGAACCAGAAATGAATAACAGCAGCGGAGCTTCCGGCTTTTCGATTGAAAATCCGGAGAGCGGTGTTCAGGTTTTTGAATCCTCCGATGTTCTTGCAGGGGAGCCTCATGGTGTTCGTTTAGTTCACTTGAAAGAATTTGAACCACCATTCGTTATGAGTGCTGCTGCACACGCTAATTACGCGCGAAGGTTCGCGACGCTTTTTGTGGATGATTTTCGTACCTACTGGGGTGGCAACGGAAAGGTGCTTTATGCGCTAAATTCGCGTGGCGAACAATTTGCGCTGAAAATGTGCCTTCCTCATAAGCTTTCTGATAAAACCGCTAATGAAAAACTTGACGGTGCAAAGAGACAGTCAGAGTCCGATGCCGAAAACGCAGATGCGAATCAGGAGCTTCGAGCGGACGCAGAGCAGCGTCTGCGTCACGAATATGAGATTCAGCGATCGCTTTTTCGGGCTTGAAGGGGATTCCTCAGGTATATGGCTGGGCTCAGCTTGATGGTAATCCGGTCATCGTGATGGAGTGGATCGAAGGCGTTACGTTGTCGAAGGTATGTCAATCGCTCGCAGTGGATGATGAAGGCCGCCTGTCGCCTCTAACTGCAGCGCGCATAGGGCGCGATCTGTTCGATTTGCTTTCTCGAATGGATGCGTTGGCGGGCGAATTCGTGCATCGCGATATTTCGCCTGCCAATATTCTTGTGCGTACTTCTCATCTATCAATTAACGAACAGGCCGAAGAGGAGTGTTTGATCTCTGTCTTATTGATTTCGGTTCGGCTGTTTACTTTGGCGAGTCAAAAAAGCGAAGGTGCGCTGCAGGATCCATTAGCGAATGGTGGTGCGGTTTCAAGCTATGCGGCACCCGAGCTGCTGGAAGGTGCACCTAAACAGTCAGAAAAAAAGTTCGCACGTCTCCTTTATTGGATGTATATGCGGCATCAAGCGTACTATTCGAATTAGTTTGCGGACGAGTGCCGTTTCAGTCGTATATAGAAGAATGCATGAGTGGCGACGGAAGCGTTGCGACCAAGCAAACTACAAACCAGCAGTCGCACACGCGTTTAACCTATGAAATCAAAACAAAGAAACCACGCGATCAAATTGTTATGGCGCATCGTGCGGCGCAGGAAATTGGAACCGTGCTGTCGTACGAGCCCGAAAGTCGCGGTTGTTGCCAGCATGGCTGCGGCAGAATTTTCGCTTGCGCCTGATGCGGGTGAAGTACGAGAAGCCCTTGCGCTCGTTGATGAGCAGCTTGAGGAGCTTATTGATTCGGGCGCAAGTGAAACAGAGTGATCGTCCTTTAGCGGGAGCTTTGCGAGACGCATTGGCTACGTTCTGTTTTTCAGTATGCGGATAACGTAGGAAGGGCTTTGCGCGGAGAGCCGCTTGTCTCGTGCTTGTCGGGCAATCCCTTCGAGTGGCTTTGGTGGGTCGCCACTGCGTTTGCGCAACTACGCCGTTCTATCGGAAAGGCTGCATCGGCTGCGGTGTGGCTGGTCTCGGTGGTAGCAACAGGCATTTTGGTAAATGGCGCAGATGCAACTTGGGGATTGAGCAATGCGGTAACTCCAGTTCAGATAAATGGCGTGTTGGTTGCATGTGCGCTTGCTATGCCGGGGCTGCTTGGTTTGGTGGTTCGCGGTAAAGAAATTCATTCACTAAAAGGTGTTTTGTTCGCGGTAGCGGGCATTGTTTGTTGGTGTTGCGGCTGTTGTTGTTGGTGCAGGTATGTTTTGCATCCTACTTCTGAGGGAATAGCAAATGGTCTTACGGCGGCGTTGTTTGCCTCTACGGCAGCGGCTTGGTGTCCGTTGGTTGTTGATTTCGCGTTGGCAGCGATGCCTGCTCGAAGGCGAAAGATGCTTAAGGCGGCAGCAGAGCAATATGCGCTGGAAAGCGGGGCGCATGAAATAGAAAAAGCTGATTCGACGCGAAGAAATAAGCATTGAGGACGCGGCAGCATCAAAGAGTCCGCTCCGACGAATCATCCTTCGAGAAGATGCGCCCTGGTGTAACGGAAACCCCAGAAGTGCATGACGAAGAAATAACGTTTGAAGTGCTTGATGACGACGAAGAAAAAGGATACTTCCCATGATGGCAAATGACATAACTCCTTGCTCGGCGCTGTTTTCAGCAATGAAAAGCAGGGCGGCATTAGTTATAAAGAGCTGGCTGGACTTATTCTTTCAGGAAAGCCGTTATCTGATGGACGAAGCCCTGTGAGTCGTATTAACGACAGAACATGGGTGTCGCGTTTTATCGTGCATGCGCCAGTGGGGTCATTGCAGGATCGATATTTTTGTGACTTTAGTGTAAGTGCGTTGCGCATTATTGCGCGACTTAAGGCGCACTGGTAAAGCGCTGTCGAGTGAGCAAATTATGGACCTGGTGAGGGCCAATGAAGTTCACGGAATGGAAAAGGCGTTGAGCTGTGCCATCAGAATGTCACGCTGTACGCAATACTATGGATCGCGTGGTAAATGGACCGGGATTGACAGCCGATGAAAGCGTTGAAGCCGCTATGGTTTTGTTTGTTTCTGTGGGATGTTTGGCGGATGTTCGTCGAGCTGCTGAATACACGATGAAATTCGCGCAGTCTACTCATGCTGGTAGGCTTACCACGCCAACTGCAGTGCCTGTTCCTGCGGACGAAGCTAAGCGTGTTCACAAAAGTATTTTGGATGAAGATCCCGTGTTGGGATTGCTGCGAATTGTTGATGGGTATGTTGTAGGATCGCCTTATTGGCTTTCGTCGGATTCTGAAGGTACCGAAATTGGTGCTTTGACTTTGTCGGAAGGCGCTATCAATGATGTGGCTCTCATGTTTCGGCTCAGCATTTGTGCATTTGGCGCGAAGGCGAACGTTGGTTTGCGCAGGGGTTTTGGGCTCAAGTAATGGCACGGTGTTGGTGAGTGGTGTCGATCACCAACAGGTTGTGGTTGAGCTGCCTGAAGACGAGCGAACGGAAGAGTCGGAGTCGAAGCCAGTAGAAATTCATCCTGGCGATGAATTGTATCTTGCGAGACGATACGGTATTTGCCGTGATTGAAGGCTGGATGGGGATGTAGGGGGGCTCGTAGCTGGCGATTCTTTTTGTGTTTGCTTGGTGCCGCAAGCAAGACTTATCGTCAAGATTTAACGCTGGGTTGATGCTCACCAAAGCATTTCTTAATATCAAAATGTTGCGCAACAAATAATCCCTGATCAGGTGGACAATAAGTCAGAAACCTAAAAGGTGAGACATTGTCTACTGATGAAGGGAGAACAGATGGAATTGCGTTTGAGGCAATTCGCGGGAAGATTACCGAGTTGCAGCGTTCGTTTTTATAGCGTGCGCACTGTTGCTCTGCGCTACAGCTCTTATGCCAACCCAAAAGGCGTATGCTGTAACTGATGGTTGGAATGAATGGGGCACGTGTGAGTGGCAGATTGACGACCAGAATTGCCTAACAATTCGTCCGGTCGATAACGGTACCGAAGGAGAAACTGGACAAGAACGGCCCTGGGAATCAAGCGTGCGAATAATCGAAAAAAGTAGTCATTGAAAAGCCGATAGTAGGCAATATCAGCGGTTTCTTTCAAAGGTTTCAAGTTTGAAAGCTGTTGAAGGGTTGCTAATCAAGACTTCTATTGATTTCAGGGCTGCTCTTCTTTGGAATCGGTTGACCTGCGAGGCCTAAATCTGTCATCTTTATTTAGGGCAATGGATGCACATCACTAAAAATCCATTGATTTTGGTGATGCATCGGTTCAATTAATGGTGGGAACATTCTCAGGTTGCACCTCTTTGGAAGAAGTGATTTTTTCCAAAGGAAAATGCGCTGCGCCCTACTAATTGTAGTGAGATGTTCCAGGGTGCACTAGTTTAAGCACGATCGATTTATCAGAATTGATTTTTCAAATACAAGCGATATTGCAACCATGTTTGGCCAATGCGCGAATTTGAAAAAGCATAGATATGTCTTCGTGGAATCTATCTGGGCTCGAAAGAGCAGATGGTGCGTTTAATTGGTGCACATCACTTGAAGAAGTAAACATGTCGGGTCTGAATTTATACTTAGAAGCTGCTCAGGATATGTTTAGTGGTTGTGGGGAAATTGAAAAAGGTGGATCTATCTGGAACAAAATACATCTTCCATTAGTAACGCGTTACATGTTTAGCGGTTGTGCATCACTGGAATCGTTAGATCTCTCTGCGTTTGGCTCGAACCATCTTTTGGATGCGGAGGGCATGTTTAGGGCTGTGAACAATTAAAAGACATTACTCTTCCGGATGGTTTTATTGGAGAAAATTGTTCGAGTGCAAATTATATGTTCGTATCTTGTGATTCTTTGACAGTGATTCCGTCTAATTTCACTTTCGGAAATATGTCTGATTCGCTCGAGAAAGTGAATGTATTTTCGTTTAATAATTTTGGTAATTGGCCAATCGGAAATCTGGAAACCTACTATTACGGCACTGACTCAACGTCATTAACTATGACTGGGCTGGCGATAAACCGTAAGTTGGTAACTTCCCAAACTTCTGAACTCGCTGGTATGGTAGCTATCGCAGGTGATCCTGCGAAGGGGTTACGCTTAAGGCAACAGCGACCTTAGACGCTTCTTGCAATGACGCACAGCTGCGTTATCAGTGGTTTGATGCATCAAATGACCAGCAAGTTTCTGAAGTCACCGATTCTGTAACCTTTACCATTCCAGAAGATTCCCTTGAAAAAAGCTTCTATTGCGTGGTTACCGACGCATCTGGAAAGTATACTTCGTCACTGAAGTCTAATACGGTTACAGCAAACCATGCCTTTGGTGAGTGGGAGGTAACCAAGGAGGTAACTACCTGCACTGAGGATGGTTCGCAGACGCGCACCTGCGAAAAGTGCAACTATCAAGAAACTCAGGCTATTTCTGCAAAGGACACTCCTATTCGACTGATTGGAGTTCCGACGCATCTGGGCATTGGCATGCTTGTGCGGTCTGTGGTGATAAGGGAGATTATGCTGGTCATGAATTAACCGAATGGACTACAAAAGAACCAGCCTGCACCGAACCTGGTGAAGAAAAACGCTCTTGTCAACCTGTGGCTATGAGGAAACTAAAGAAATCGCTGCGTTGAATCATGAAGTAGGCGATGAGTGGAATTCTGATGCTACCCACCATTGGAAAGACTGTATTCATTGTGGCGAATCCGTTATAGATGATTCTCACGATTATGGTGACTGGACGGTAACCAAACAGCCTACTTGCACGGAGGATGGCGAACAAAAGCACTCATGCCAAACCTGCGGATGGGAGGAAACTGAAACCATCCCTGCAACTTCGCATACGCCTTCAGATGAGTGGTCTCACAACGCAACTGATCACTGGCATGTATGCCAGGACTGCCAAGCTGAGGTAGATAAAGCAGCCCATACTTTTGGACAGTGGATCACGGTAACAGAGCCGGGTGAATTTACTCCGGGCGAAAAGGTTCGCACGTGCGAAGTCTGCGGCTATGAAGAGCGAGCAGAAATTCCTGGAACTGGTCATGTTTCTGATGAACAATGGCATTTCGACGAGACAAACCATTGGAATCTTTTGTACCGATTGCGGCAAACCAGATTAATGTAGAGGCCCATGATTTTGGAGAATGGACGGTAGATATTCCTGCAGGATGCACAACAGAGGCACCGAAACTCGCACATGTGCTACTTGCGGATACGAACAAACTCAAACTATTCCAGCAACTGGTCATGTATACGGAGAATGGACGGTAACTGGAACCTACTTGCACCGAAAAGGGTGTTGAGTCGCGCACTTGTGAAAACTGCGGCAACACCGAAACTCGAGCAGATAGACGAACTTGGTCACAACTTCTCCGCTGATTGGTCAAGTGATGCCAATGGTCATCGTCATGAATGCACTCGTTGTGATGCGGTGGCGGACGAGGCAGCTCATGCGTTTGGCGATTGGCAAGTAAAGCAGGCGGCAGGATGCGCGGACGGTATTGAGGCTCGTTATTGTACGGTCTGCAATTACGAAGAAACTCGCGCCATCCCTGGTACTGGACACCAGCCAGCAAGCGAATGGAGTTCAGATGCATCGGGACATTGGCACGCATGTGCGAACTGTGATGATCGCCTCGACTTAGCAGAGCATACATTTGGCGATTGGATGGTAACTGCTGATCCTACTGAGGAAACTGCGGGTTCCAAAGAGCGTACTTGCGAAGTGTGCGGTTATAAGGATGTTGTAGAAATT
>VOFH01002166.1_pt1 | contig 21894 bp, 33 predicted proteins | sample 5384091 | NCBI WGS metagenome assembly VOFH01 (sample SAMN12384727, study PRJNA508395) | human gut metagenome | isolation source: healthy gut G | host: Homo sapiens
CTGAAGTATAATGTGCATTTTCTCCGTAATATCCATTAATAACCGTATTGCCATTGCCACTGTTCCCGGTGAACCTTTCATCAAGTTCCAGATTGATTGGAAACGGGAAATGCAACCCAATCATGTTGTTCCTTTCTTCTTCGGATATACCTGGAACAACGGAAGATGGCCGATGTATCTGCCTGATATTCGATCGGCAGCTTATGGTGGCTTCGGAGCAGATGAAGGATCGTGGCTTATTGAAGTCGGGCAGGTGAAAAGATTTTCAACAAGCTGATAGAGAATTATTATCGGATGATGGGAGTATTCCGTTGAGGATGCTCTGAGTAAATAGAAAGAAGAAGATGTATCGGAAATTTCCAAATACATCTTCTTTGCTTTTATTGGGATAACAGTGCAAACAATGATTGTTCTCTTTATATACTAAAAGTAAATTTTATAACTGATATTCGGTATCAATCCCGATCCGTCTTTTTCTCTATCTTATGAGTTTTTTCGTTGTACTGGTAAAGTGCATTCCTGTGCGCATACCTACATTTAGCATTTTAATAGAAAACTCATGAGATATTTTCTTTTTATTAATTCTATAACTGAAAGAGATGTCACCGTTGATGGAGGGATCAAACTTCTTGCTGTAAGCTCTGGTTTCATCAAATTTGATATCATGTTCTATCATACTTTTACCTTCATCTACAGGGGGTATATCGGTCACCACCTTGGAAAAAGATACGCCCATTGAGACTTAGTACATTTGTTTATTACGTCCTACCATCCATTCTTTTCCGGCAGAAGTATGTTCAGGAGATAGTTTTGTCCAACCGTGTATTACGCCAGATGTTATCTCCGGCTTTGTATTTTGATTTAAAAGAGAAGCCGTTATCATATAGTAAAAAACCATTTTTCATGTATTGCTCTAATGTAATGTCTATACCGTAGTTCACTCCGGAGCCTCTATTCTTTAATATCCTGTCCAGATAGAAACTCTGATGGTTGATGATGGAAAAGGAAGAATTCTCTTCAACAGGTATTCGGAATAGATATTGATAATAGGGTTCCACTTTTAAGTGCATGTACGAGTTGATGTTCCAGTCGTATGTAAGCCCGAAGTGATGAGCCTTTGAAAAAATCCAGGTATCTGTTGGATTCGGTTTTTCCGTTGGCTTCCTGTTCCACAAAGTAGTAGTCAAGCTTTTTTCCCTGCGACTGTGCAGACCGTATGCCAGTGCCAAGGCGTGTTTCGGATTAAAGCTCCATTTAAAGGGCTGCTCTGGGTTCTGGTCAGTTCTTATTCAGGGTGAAGTACTGTGCGGTGATGCCCAGACTGGTAGTAAGATGGTTGCACTTAGGTTGATGACAGAACTGCTGTATGCCGAGAGCACACAACTTCCCCCATTCCTTTTGAAATCTGTTCCATAGGTACATCTAAACCGAAATTAGGACTGATTTTGTAATCCAAGTCATATTGGAGCCCTGTAACTGTGATACCTGTCGGTTGATATGGTTGGAATTGAATTTCTTGTTCAGATAGGAATTAAAGACTATATCCCATTTGGAATTCCGGATATCTCCTACATGGACCAGTTTGTCATCTTCTGTCATCTGATCAGCTCTCGTGCGATCTTTCGAGTAAGTGGCGGCTAATGAAGAACGGATATACGTATCTGCATTGATAAGATACTTGTGTGTAAGTCCTCCTGCCGCTTTGTCAAAAGCTGTATTTCCGGACTGCCGGTCACCTTGTGTCTCCCATTCATCACGGTCGATGGCTTCTGGTTTATAACGGTCAATCAGCCCCGATTCCCCAGATAGAAAGTTCCGGCCTTCCGGGTAGGAAAATTTAATTTGAATGATAAGTCCTGATAGTTCAGATTCATATCATTTCCTGTAGCCAGGAAGTGGTGGAGAAGCGGTATTGAAGATATAGGAACTTCCATGCTTCCTGCTTATCGGGCCTTCCGATGCTAGGTCAATACCCAGAATACCTAACTGAAATGTATGTTCATACTTCTGATTGTTGCCATTTCGTATTTGCATGTCGAAGATACCTGATAACGCATTGCTGTATTCGGAAGGAACGCACCGTTGTAGAAATCGGGTTACCGATCACCTGTGTACTCAGGGCCGAAAGAAAGCCCCCGCCCAGTCCGGTAAGGTCGGCGAAGTGAGTCGGATTGGGGAATTTCTACCCCTTCAACCTCCATTGGGTAAACTGGGGTGAATTTCCTCTGATAGCTACAGCGTTGGTTCCTACATCTCCTGCCACACCTGCAAATGCGGAACTCAGACGTGCCGGATCATCAAAACCATTGGCAAACCTGCCTGCTTCTTCCATGCTGATCATGCGTCCGCCGGTAATGGCCATTGCATTCAGAGGTTTATCTTTCTTTATCTCCGGTTGTATGACGACTTCCGCCAACGAGTGAATGTTTTCATCAGAGTGATTTCCATATATACTTCCTTGGAAGAGGTTACAGGTATCTCATTGAAAATATTGGTATTATATCCTACATAGGAGGTTTGTATATTGCATCGTCCCACAGGAACATTGTCTATCCGAAATCTCCCCAGACTGTCTGTTGTGCTGCCCAAAGAACCGACATTCATAATTCTTACAGTAGCAAACTCTATGGGTGCATTGGTTTTGGAATCAGTACAATTCCTCTGACTGTTTGGGTAGGTTTCTCTGTTTTTCCTTGGTGGATTTCTGTAGTTCGTTGCCGGACGGAGTGATAATGATATGGTAGCCTGTTATTTTGTACGAATATCGGGTGTCTTTCAAGATTTGCGCTAACGCCTTGTCAATGCTTTGGGATTCTAAGGACAGGGATATTTTTCTTTTACATCTACGGCCGATAATTCATAGGCTATGCTATATCCGGTTTGTAGTTCTATCTCGGTAAAAAAGCTTCTTTCAGTGATATGTTTTTATTCTGTATAGTGATTTGCTTTCTGTCATTCTGTGGTGTGGCATTCAATGAGAGAAAGGCAAAAAATAAAAAAAGGAGTATCTTATCTGTTTCTTTATTAATGGTTATTGATTCATTTGGTTGTATGTTTTATAAGATAAGCTGCATTTCGGCATAACTTTTTCATGCAAGCATGAAAGTTCTGCACTCAATTTGCATTATCTTTGTATAGTTAATACTTTGTTTTACTTTTACGGTTTTTGATGGAGCATTAGCATTTCAGAACCGGGTTGAGGGTCTCAAGCTGCAATCCGGTTCCTTTTCTTCATAGGCAGTTTCTTTTTTTATTGTTTTTGATTAGTTCTACTTTTTGTCTCTCTGTATCTGATAACTGAAGCCGATCATCTCACTCAATACAGGCAGAACTTCTTCCAGATTTTCATTTTTCAGGAACCGGACGGTATATCGTTTGGAGGCGGGAACGTTCATTGTATGATTGATAGTTACATTATAACGTCTCTCTAATGTTTGCAGGATTTCGGTGAAAGGCGCATCGGTAAATATCAGTTTTCCCGTGATCCATCCATCTGCATCGGTTGGAGAAACTTCAGTAATGTTGACGGCAGATGTTTTTTATCGTACGTCAACTGTTCATTAGGTTTCAGTATCTGCGAACCTTGAACGGAAGGGGTGACTTCAACTTTGCCACTTGTCAAGGTAGTGGTCACGAGTTCATCATCAGCGTATGCCTTTACATTGAATTGGGTTCCTAATACTTTGACTGAAAGTTGGGACGTTTCTACAATAAACGGTTTCGCTGCATCTTTCCCGAACAGAAAATAGGCTTCACCGTCCAAGGTATACAAGGCGCTGCGCTTTCGAGAACTTTTCCGGGTATTTGATTGCTGTTCCTGCATTCAGCCATATTTCGGAGCTATCAGGCAATAGGAAGTGTTTTTTATCACCGTATGCAACAGATATCTCAACCCATTTTATCCTTCAGTGGAAATATAGTACAGATAACTTCCTGCAATAATCAGTAGCGGAATCAGGGCTGCCGCGATGCTCATTCGTTTCTGATAGAAAGGTCGGGGCACTATTTTCTTATAACCGATCTTTTGGTTTACTCTGTCTAATGCAAGTTTAGTGTCCGGGTCTGTTTTTGCCTCCAATTGATCCCAATATTCCAATGAAGCTTTTTCTTTTTCTTCAGTGTCTCTATCTTTAATGATCCATTTCTGAACCTTCTCTTCCGTTTTGGGAGAGAAGCGGCCGGATAAATATGTTCCGATGATTCTAACAATATTATTTTTCTCCATTCTGTTGCATTTACTATATACAGTCAACGGACGAAAACTCAGTAAGCAAATGAATCTTTTTCTATTTTTTCTTTTTAGAAATAGGGGTTACCTGAATAAGCGAGAAAAAGAACAGAACTATCTGCCTCGTACCTGGCTTGTATCTTCTTCGTACCCTCCTCGTACCAACTTCGCTATTTTGTTCCTCGTATAGGAGCGAAGGAAGTGCGAACCGGGTATAAGGAGGAAGAACTTTTGACCAAAAGGTAATATTGTATGTTGTTTGTCTCTTTTCTGTTATGAATTTATTCACCACAGATTCATTACCATATCATTATGCCAGTAATAAGAAGAAGTATGAAATAGTTTTCCGTATCTCTTTCAGAGCGAGGCTTAACTGACTTTCCACATTTCTCTTGGTAGTCTTCAGTCGTACGGCTATCTCTTCATTGCTTAGGCCCTCGTTGCGACTTAGCATGTATATCTTTCTCCGTTGTTCCGGCATTTTTTCTACCGTGTCGTCTATTAGTAATCCGAGTTCTTTGGCTATCAGATCTTCTTCCGAAGTAGAACTACATTCCTGCTGCTGGGCACTACTCAGATAAGTATCCTCTACATATTTGTGCTTCAGAAAGTTGATGGCAGAATTTCTGGCAATTGTATGCAGGTAAGAATCAAATGATCTGGAGATATCGACAGAGTGGCGGTTCATCCAGAGGTTTACAAATAAATCCTCTGTCAGTTCTTCAGCATCCGGACTCGATTTGATGTAGTCTTGGATAAAGGCTTTTGTTTTACCGTAATAAGTGATAAAACCTCCTCGAAGGCCTCATGACTATCTTGTCGTAAAGCCTCCAAGGTTTTTATATCAATCTTATTGCTCATTTATGGTCCGGTTTTGTTTTTGGCGGGAGCAAAAAGAAGTGATTATTTGTTTGATGAAGCTATTCTTTTGGATTAATTAACCTTGTCTATTTTATTTTCTATTCTTAGTTTTTTTATTTCCGACACTTCTGCAATGTTTCCGTATCGCTTTTATTTCAGATACTTCTTCAGCGGGCAGTCCGTAACTTTTAATCCTTCGGCTATACTTTGGGCATTCATTCGCGCACCCTTCAAAGATGTATGTGTATGATCTGTATTATAGAAAACAGCTGATTTCTTGGGCCCCATCTTTTGGAGTTTATCTGCGGATATTTTATTCAGATCAATAAAGCAGGCTCCGGTTGCTTCTGCCGCTTCACGTGTCCATTTACCGTAACTCTTGCTATTGCGTTCTATTTGTCCGTCTTTCCACTTATTGCGGGGCGTGTGACTCAATACAATCGGGATTGCTCCTTTTCTTGTGCATCCCTGATGAACTTGCGGAGATACCAGCCAAAAGTATAGACTACCTGGTATTTTCCGGTCTTTTCCATCAGAAAGACTTTGCTTTCATCTCCCGAACCGTGTAATTCACCACGGGCTTTTCCGATATTGATATCTCCTCCGTCATTATGTCCGAACTGGATGAGTACGAAATCTCCCGGTTTAAGTGCATCATACACTTTGTCCCAGCGTCCTTCGTCTAAGAAAGTGCGGGCACTGCGTCCGGCCATGGCACAATTTTCTACAGATACCTTCTTTGAATTAAATATCTCAGTTATTACACTTCCCCATCCCCACATACCGTCTTTATCATCATCTTTATTCTTTACCGTACTGTCACCGATAGTGAATACCACCGGGCATCCTTCTTTCCGGCTGGAACCGGTAATTGTATCCTGCTCAACCGGTTTCAAATAGTTGGCCAGTTCTAACCTTTCATAGTTTCGGATACCTTCAGTTGCAGATTCTGCGTTCACTTTTGCCCCGAAGGCACTGGTGTGGATGCGGTCTAAGTAGAACATATACTTTACTTTTTCTTTGCCGAATTTCTCAAATTTGGATGCGGTGATATCATTCAGGTCTATAAAAGGTACTTCTTGTTCTTCGGCTATTTGTTTGGCCCACAGGCCGAAAAAGTTTGGTTGACGCGTGTGATAATTGTACTGTCTTTATCTTCCCAAGCATTGCGGGGAGTCAGTGAGAACAGGATAGGGTGGGCACCTTTTCGCCTTTACATCCTGCACGAAGCGACGCATATATTCTCCATAGGAATATACAGTTTCCTTCACTCCGGTTTCCTGGATGGTTACATTCAGGCTATCTTTACCGATTCCCGGTATGGAAGCGCGTGCGCCCGCTGTCATAAGGGCCATTGTCATTATGTCCCAGTTCGATGATCACCCAATCGCCAGCTTGGACCCTTTATAACATCCGGCCAGAAACGGTTGTAGAACGTACGGCTACTTGTTCCTCCCAATGCATGGTTTTCTACGGTAATCCGGTCTGAATCGAAATAATCACCGGCATAATATCCCCAGCCCCATTGACCGTTGTTCCCATTTCCCAAGGTTCCGGTACGCATGGTAGAGTTACCCACCAGAAACAGAATGGGATTATTTCCTTTCCGGCTTGAACCGGCTACAGGTCTTGCTGTACGGGCCTTATTCAAACTGTCCAGTGTATTGTCAATCACCTGGTTGACATCCTTCATCGGTGCAGATACCTTATTCTGAGCCTGTGCCGAGAAAACAAATGCGAATGTCATTCCTAAAATCAGATAGCTGTAAAATATGTGTTTATTCATCTTTCTATAACCTTAATTCTTTGTTGGTGCAAAAAATAGGTGAAATTTGAGTCTCTGCGAATGGAATATTATTCAGAATTGCTGTCTTTTTTGTGCAATTGAGTGGGATTTCTTTAAAATTCAAACATTAAAGCTTTTTACGATGTTATATTAATAAACTTCAATCTACATGCTTACTACGTTCTTAAATGCATTAGCCACTATAATCAGTGTGACAAGTCTTCTCATCGTCACTTATGGGGCATTAATTGGGATAATTTCTTTTCTGGTCAATGAGTTCAAAAGATTCACGGGCAAGTACTCAACTACCAATATCCGGAAGCTACGGGCTACTTTCGGAACTTATTTGCTACTTGGACTTGAATTTCTTATCGCATCAGATATCTTAAAAACCGTACTGGAACCAACTTTGAATGAACTGGCAATTTTAGGTGGTATAGTCGTTCTGAGAACTATCTTATCCGTCTTTCTAAACAGAGAAATCAAAGATTTGGAGGCTGAAGGTGAAAAAGAGCAATGATTCTTGGGAAGTAAAAAGCATTATTAGATCTCTTCTTTAACATATTATTTGAATTATGTTAATCGTTAACATAATGAATCTAAATAGTTAACAACCTCCTTTATTCTATTAAACCATGTTATAAATACCCCTGTCTGGACCTGAAAATTTGGAGATATCCTCAAAGTCCGTATCTTTGCAATGTGTTTTTCATAGTATTAGATTTAAGGTTAACAAAAGATTGGCTGTCTGGGATAGATAGCCTTTTTTTATGTTGATATGTTTACTTTATCCTGTCTCTATACAATTTTCCATCGTAATCCTTATATTTAATGTTACTGTAGATGCAGACCAACATATTGCTATATTCCAAAATCGTGGTATTGGATTCTTGAGATAAATTTGTAGCTAAGATGCCACTACCTAGTATTCCCGGATTACAGATAATCGTATCTTTCCTTATTGAATTCATTATTAGCTCAACGCAAGTATATTCTTTAATATCTTCTTCTTTGAGTCTGTTTATGATATATTGGTTGATGTGCATTTTGTCATCTTCAGTCATAAAACCATACCATAACAAGCACTTTATGAAACTGGGCTATTTCTTTTAAAGAAAGTTTTTCTTGCAGATCGGGACAGCGTTTCATTAATGACTGGTAACGTTGTTCGGGACTATCGCAATAGAAGCCTAATAAGCGTTGGTATATCTCGGCAAACATGGTTTAAGCTAAGAAGATAAACTTCACATTCGGTAGTAGCCTGTATATTGACCGTAGAAGTTGCCTGTTTTATAAAAAGAAGGATAGTCACAGACGAAATCGTTGACGAAGCTATAACCAACAATCCATTCATTGGCGTCTGCATCTATATGTGATAAGCGGAACATGCCGGACATGATGAAACCTATCTGATTTGTTTTTTTCATTTTGCCGTACCAGATATTCATTCTTCTTGAATTTAGTAAGTACCCCTTCTTCCAGAAATAATTTTTCGAGCCTGGAAATATTGGGGTGACTGTCTTTTATATTAAATTTGTCCATAGCTATTGTATTAGTACATATGACAAAGGTACAAAGATTGCAGAAAAAAATCATCTATTAATCGAAAAGTGCTGAAATATGGAGGATTAATATGTTTTTAATTCAATATTAATTCTGTTTCGGCTTACTTTTTAATGCTGCCCCGTTTACTTTGCAAACAGGAAAACAAATATGTCTAATACCTAATTAATAGTATTCTTAAATGAAACGAAATGCAATTTTATTAAGCTTGTTGACGGCTTTGTTCTTGCTACCGGAAAAGGCAGTGGGGCAGACCACATCGAGCGATGGTAAATTGGTGTATAATTTCCCGTTTGCACCAAGTGAGGGTCTTGTAAATAGGACAGAAAAGAGTATAGGAAAGAAGTTTGCCTGAATGGTTACTGGGACTTCCAACCTGTGGATTTGCCGGGTAGTTACGTGCAAGGTAAGGGGATAGCACCGGAACTGCCGTTACCTAAAGAAGGGGCTTGGAGCAAAACCCGCATAAAAATACCTTCTCCCTGGAATATTAATTCTTTTGCCAACCGAGATGTGGAAGGTCCCGATCATCGCAATTACCCGTCTTATCCGAAAGAATGGGAGCAAGTGAAAATGGCATGGATGAAGAAAACTATAACGATTCCTGCTGACTGGGATGGTCAACAGATAAAACTTTATTTTGAGGCTGTATCCGGATATACTGAAATCTATATTAATAAGGAGAAGGTGGGAGAGAATTTTGATATTTTTTCCTTCCGTTCAGTGTAGATATTACGGATAAAGTGAATGCAGGTGAGACAGCTGAAGTATGGGTGGGAGTTCGCAGCCAGTCTTTGTTTGAAAACAATTCTACGATTGGTCGCCGCATTGTTCCTGCAGGTTCTATGTGGGGATATCATATTGCCGGTATCTGGCAGGATGTATATTTGCTGGCATTGCCCAAAGTGCATGTGGAAGATGTATATGTGAAACCGTTGGTTTCAAAGAATATGCTTTGAACTGGAAGTGACTGTGCAGAATAATACGGAAAAGAAAGTTGACTTACAGATTCAAGGTAAAATCAATGAGTGGGTGAATCTGGCAGGAACAGATATAAACTCGGCTCCTGTACCAGCATGGGAACTTGGTCAGGAAGCTTTGAAAGTAGCTCCTGTAAAGGTGGCTATTCCCGCTAATGCTTCGAGCAAAGTTGTATTGCAGGTTCCGGTATCCGGTGAGTTGAATTACTGGACTCCTGAACAGCCGAATCTTTATGCCGTATTGCTTTCATTGCAGGCTAAGAAAGAAACCCTTGATATGAAATATGAGCGTTTCGGATGGCGTGAATGGACATTGCAAGGTACTACACAATATTTGAACGGTAAGCCTTATCAGTTAAGAGGTGATTCCTGGCACTTTATGGGTATTCCGCAAATGACGCGCAGATATGCGTGGGCATGGTTCACTGCTATTAAGGGAATGAATGCCAATGCAGTCCGTCCTCATGCACAGATTTATCCCTCGTTTCTATATGGATGTAGCTGATGAAATGGGTATCTGCGTATTGAATGAAACTGCTAACTGGGCGAGTGATGGGGGGCCGAAACTGGATTCCGAGCTCTTTTGGGAGGCATCTAAAGAGCACCTGAAACGTTTTGTTCTCAGAGACCGTAACCATGCTTCTGTTTTTGGCTGGGCATCAGTAATGAGAATAAACCGGTGATTCTGCATGTTTACAACCGGCCGGAACTTATGCCTCAGCAGAAGAAAGCCTGGGAAGACTGGAGGGATATTGTTCGTGCAAATGACCCTACTCGCCCGTGGATTTCTGCCGATGGAGAAGATGATGGAGATGGCATCTTGCCGGTTACAGTAGGTCACTATGGTGACATGAATTCAATGAAACATTGGGTTGGAATAGGTAAACCTTGGGGAATCGGTGAACATAGTATGGCATACTATGGTACACCCGAGCAGGTTGCTAAGTATAATGGTGAAAGAGCTTACGAATCGCAGTTGGGACGTATGGAAGGATTAGCTAATGAATGTTATCATCTACTTGCTAACCAACGTAATATGGGGGCTTCTTATAGTACGGTTTTCAATATGGCATGGTATGCCTTGAAGCCACTGCCGTTGGGTAAAAAGGATATGACTACGCAGCCGGATATAAGTAAGGACGGTGTCTTCTTCACAGAATATAAGGAAGGTGTTCCGGGGGTACAACCGGAACGTGTAGGTCCCTACTGTACTACATTCAATCCTGGATATGATCCGAATCTACCTTTGTATGATCCATGGCCTATGTATGATGCTATGCGTGCAGCCAATGCACCAGGACATCCTGCTTGGTCTGCTTATGCTGATATTGACAAGAAGCAATATGAAGCACCGACAGCTACTCCGGCAGAGAAATATAAAGAAGTGATTTTCATAGGCGGAGATGACAGTAAATTGAAAGGTATTCTGGATGCACAAGGCGTGAAATTTGCTGCAAAGATTACTGCACCTGCACGTATGATCTATATTGTAGATGGTACTTACACTTTGTCTGTTGCTGAAAAGAAGAGTATGTTAGCTAATATTGCTAAGGGTGCTGATGTATGGATTTGGGGATTAACACCTCAGACTGTGAATGTGTACAATGAGATTCTGCCTCTTCCGGTGGCTCTGGATAACCTTAAACGTTCTTCTTTCCTGCCAGTTCAGAAATCATGGATACGTGGCTTGAACAATTCAGATTTCTATTTCTGTGAACTTCAAAGAGCTGATGCTTCAGAGTACTCGCTGACAGGTGCTTTAGTGGAAGAAGGAGAGGTATTGCTGAATGCTTGTAAAACTGATTGGAGAGCTTGGAATAAACGTCCGGAGGAACTTAAAACAGCCAGTACGGTACGGAGTGAGTACGAATGTACAGCAGCTACTCCCCTGTATTTGTGAAATATCGGAAAGATGCTTCCTGCTTCTATATCAGTACTTTGAAAGAGTTTACAAACTCAGAAAAAGGTTATAATACGTTAGGGGTAATTCTGAAGAATGCCGGTATTGACTGTAATGAGATTGAGGTGAAATCAAACGAAGTTTTCTTCTTGCGTGATAATCAGCTAATATTCCCGGTTGTTACAAAGGACAGGTTAGTGAAGAAGGCAGATGGATGGGCTTTGGATATTTATGTGTTCAGTCCGCGTCCTTTGGATGATTTGCTGATTGAACCGAATATGCCGAAACTTACGTTAGTGGTGAAAGCTAAAGAATGCCAGCTTGCCATTAATGATAAAGCATACACTGCTGCTTCACAAAACAGACACGAGGCTACTTTTATAAAGAACTGCCTTTGTTGCAAGGTTGGAATAAGATAAGCATAAAGATAGGGGAAAGAGATAAAAATGAATTCAGTGGTAACTTTAGGTGTGATAACAGAAATGAATTCTTTCTTCTCTGAAAGTAATGTTTATCAATCCCGAAGCAAAAAAAAAATAGGTTTATCTCGCTCTAAGGTATCTGGGCTGTACTTGATTTGTACGGCTCAGATACGGCTTTGATACGGACCGGGTCTGTTATTTGAGGTGAACTGAAAAGGTAAATGGATTAAGGGGAAAAAAACAAAGTTTTTTTGAATAGGTGTTTTTCAATAGGTTCAGTTATACACTCTGGTATTATGCAAATAATTAGCATAATACCGGAGTGATTATAACTGAAATTACTTTTGTATAGAGAATAGAATCGTTTTTGATGATTTTGTCGAATACTGGTTACTTTTTTATTAATCTTATTACTAATTTTATCTTTTTTTTATACCTTTGTCATGTCTTCTTGAACTAGAAATATGAAAAACTGTTGCAGATATATATTGCTTGTACTCTTCCTGTTCACAGGGGCTGATTTATTTGCCTCTGTATATAACGGGGACTCTATTTTAAGTCTCATTCCGCTCCCAGTGTTGATAGGACTTCTCTTACTCTGAATGATGACAAACCTTTCGACGTTAGTAATGAGTTTACCATTTCTTTTCAGATGTGGGTACGAAACAATGAACCCGACTTTGGATCAATATTGCATTTATATACGAATACGAACCAATTAGTGCGTTTTTCATTTGTTGCGGGAGGGCGTAGACATTATCCGGCATTGGTATTTAATGAAGGAATGGTCACTGTTGATAGTCCCATTGAACGAGAGAAATGGATACCTGTTTCCCCTGCGAATGGATATGAATAATAATTCCATCGCTGTGAATTACAATGGAAAGGATACGACTATAATGGTACCTTTAAGTGGTTCAACACATGTAAGAGCATTGTTTGGACATGCTCCTGAATATCTGGCAGACGTAGCGCCTGTGAATATAAAGGATGTAAAAAGTGTCGCAGGACGGTGAACAAACTTGTGAATGGAAACTTTGGAAACACAATAATAACATTTGTTTTGATGAAATGAAGGGAGCGATAGCACGTGCTGAGTCTCCTTATTGGCTGATTGATGATCATATAGAGTGGAAACAAATTTATAAGGGTAATATATCAGGAAGATTGATGTTGCCTTTAATGCATTGATGCTTCATTTTATTTGGTAAAACCGGAAATGGTGGAAGTACTGGATGAAAATGGAGATATAGTAGATGAAATAAAAAGTACAGGGAGGATATCCTGCCATGGGAATTTACGGATCATTTGATGTATGACACATTGAGTAATAGATTGTTATCTTATTCATTATCCCAAAAGTGTGTGTCTTTTTTCTCTTTTGATACAAAAGGTGGAGTCTTGCGGGAGCGTCATATAGAAGAACCGAATTATTATAATCATGCTCGTACTTTTAATTCTGCCGATTCATCATTCTATTTTTTGGAGGGTATGGTTTTTACAGATATCAGAATGATCTGTTTCGTATGGATCTTACTACGGGTGAATTGGAGAAGATTGACTATGAACCTTTACTGAATCCTCGTTATTCGTCGGCCATAACAGTGGTGGGGGATGAGCTTTATATTTTGGGCGGTAGAGGAAATAAATATGGTAAGCAAGAATTAGTTTCTCATTTCTATACGGAACTTTGTGCTATTGATTTGAAAAAAGAAAAAGTCGCGTGTGGTATGGAGGAGGCAACAGACAGATGCCTATATGCTAATGGCTTCATCTATGTATTTCGAACCCTCGGATAGTTCTTTTTATGCAGTTGCACTGAAAGATGGTGGAGTTCTATGGAAAGTTTTCTATGAAAGATACGGTTTGGACAGAAGTTTCTAAACCAATTCATAATGATGTAGTTCATCAGGATTGTGATTTTAGTTTTTATTCTTCGCCTTCTCATCAGAAACTTTTTTTGGTAATGGATAAGATATTGACAGATCGTACGCACGATGTGTCTATCTATTCTATCAATACTCCGTTGATGAGTGAATCTGATATTATGCAGGTTGAAGAAGAAGTTGTAGCCGATTCTTTTGCATGGTATTGGATTGTTGTGGGGATATTGGCATTGTTGGGGCTTGGATATGTTATATATTTCTGGTTATCCCGGAATAAGGCGGTAAAAATCTCTGTCAGAAAATGTTTCGATTGTTATGGGAGATATGCCGGAGGGGAGTAAGAAACAGGAAAATAGAGGAACTGAATTAGAGGGTGAAAATATACTTGTGGCTAAGCCCATTGAAAATTATTTCGATCGTAGTCGTTCGGCAATATCTTTGCTAGGAACATTTAATGTGAGAGATAAAGGAAGGAAATGATATTACTTCTAATTTTACTCCTCGTCTGAAAAGTCTCTTGGTCTTATTGATTCTTTATACGGAAAGAACGAGAAGGTATTTTGACGCGGAAGATGACAGAAAATGCTCTGGTCGGATAAAGATGAGATTGCTGCCAGAAATAATCGGAATGTAACATTACGTAAAACTGCGTGTATTATTGGAAAGAAGTGGGAGATGTAGAAGTGATAAGTGATGGTGGATTCTTAAAAATACGTTGGAATGAAAATGTATTTTGCGATTATTGTACTGCGCTTCATTGTATGGACCTAATACAGAAAAACGGAGCTCAGAAAAGATGAAGTACTTTTGGAATCAGATATTGGAATTGTTGCTATATGGTCCGCTACTCTCCACACGATTGTTGACTGGTTGGATGAATTTAAGGATGCTTATTCAAAGCCTTTCTATTGATTTGCTTAGAAATCTTCTGGATATTGAATATCGGAAAAGTGATCGTGAAATGGTGCTTCGTATTACTGATATTATGTTCCTGCATGATCCTTTAAATGAGGAAGCTTTGGCGGCTAAGTGCTCAGTTTTGTTTTTGGAAGGGAAAAGGGCATTGCTAAAAAGTGTTTATGACCGTTTCTGCAAAGAGTACCGTGAATCGCTTTAAAGATTATAAGATACCACTTTCCAAATTATGCGAATAACTCAATCTATTTATAATTAAGCGTTTAATTGAAAGAATTAAGCGCTTTTTTAATGCCTAATTAAGTCTGTTTTTTATGCTTTATTAATCTGTTCAGTGTACTTTTGTGGCAAGAGTTATCTATCAAAAACTCTAGTAATTTATGAAAAAACTTTATGCTACATTCCTGATTATTGCATGCACATTGGTATCATTGCCTTGCAATGCACAGGCTGAATGGAAAAACGACTTTCCAAGCAGGGAGAAAACACTAAAAACGGTAGGAAGAGGAAAATGTGCTGTTACCGATGGGGTGTTCCGTTCGGTAGATGCTTACTCTTGTTTTGGAAACCCTGAGTGGAAAAACTATACGATGTCTTTTAAGGCTCGTGCACCTAAAGATGCCGAACAGGTACAAATATGGGCAGGTTTCCGCGCTTATAACCGCTTCGACCGATATGTGCTGGGACTTAAAGGTGGATTGCAGGATGACATCTATCTGATGCGTCTGGGATATATGGGAACAGATGAGTTTCTGGGGGTACGTCCGCTTGGGTTTCATCAGTACCGGGAGAATGGTATAATATAAAAGGTGGAAGTATGTGGAAGCCGTATCCGTGTTTTCTTGAATAATGAAAAAGAACCTCGTATAGATGTGACGGATAAAAATGGTAATCTGGCTCCTTCCAGGTCCAGGTAACTTTAGGCGGCGGCTGGATAGAAACGGAATTTGATGATCTTGTTGTTACTCCTATGAAAGAGGATGCCTTGAAAGATGTAAAGGTGGTAGAATATCGTAAAATAATAACTCCTCAGGAGAAAGAGAATAAGCGTCAACAGGAGCGTGCCAATTATAGGACTGTTAAGGTAAAATGAGCTAGTGGATAGCCGAACGGATGTATCTTTTGGATGGCACTTGGCTTTTTATGCCCGAATATCAATTGAATGATAAGGATAAAGCGATTTCTGTAGCTACGGATGATAAGAACTGGCATGTGATGTCTGTTCCAAATTTTGGAATCTATCGTATCTGGTTACATGGAGAGACAATGCCTTCGCCCACAGGACCTCAACCCAAAGGTGTCTCGGATACTTATTATCAGCAGGAAACCGTGCGTTGTGAAGGATATACATTCGATTATAGAAAACTAAAGCAAGCTTGGTACAGACAATGGGTAGAATTGCCTGCAAATGTTGAGGGTAAAAATATGACGTTGACTTTTGATGCTGTTTCAAAGGTTGCGGAAATTTATATTAATGGAGAGCTTGCCGGTTCACATATCGGTATGTTTGGTGAAATACAGGTTGATGGAAGTAAACTGTTGAAGTCCGGTAAAAATCTGGTTGTGGTGAAAGTGGTCAGTAAAACAGATGGCAGTGCTTCTGAATCTGGTAGTGCTGCAATTGATTTCTTCTATTCTTCTGTTCGTGAGAGTGAAAAGGAAGATGGGAAAGTATCAGCGAAGAGTAATCTTTTGAAAGATATAGCCCATGGTTTTATGGTGACGAGCCTGCTGGTATTTGGCAACCGGTGAAACTGACGATTACCAGCCCGTTGAAAGTGGAAAATGTATTTATTAAACCGAGTTTGGACGGAGCTACGTTTGATTTGACAGTGAAAATCATGGTACTAAAAGAATCAATTTAATCTCTCTATACTGATATTGTAGATAAAGAAACTGGCTCGGTACTTTTATAGTAAGCTTTCTCTGCAAAAACTGGTGTTGAATGCCGACGAAGAAAAGATGTTCACTTATAACATAAATGGGTTGAAACCCTGTCTTTGGACTCCTCAGCATCCTAATTTGTATGATTTCCGTTTTCCGTTTGGTTGCTGCAAAAAGGTCACGAATGGATTGCCTGACGGAGACTTCCGGTTTCACGCACTTTTTGAAGTGAAAGAAGGTTTGTTTTTTCTGAACGGAAATCGTTATTGGTTGCGTGGTGGTAATCATATTCCGTTTGCTCTTGCCCCGAATGACTTGAACCTGGCTAATACTTTCATGCAATTGATGAAGGCTGGCAACATAGATCGTCACTCTGTACCCATACTACTCCGTGGAATAAACTCTGGATGGGAGCAGCTGATAAGAATTATCGGTGTTAGTTTTGAAGGCACCTGGCCTTGGTTGATGATACACTCTACTCCCTTGCCTGATGCAAAACTGATAGAGATGTGGAAAAGAAGAATTTCTTAGTTTGCTGAAAAATATCGTAATCATCCTTCACTACTCTTCTGGACTGTGAATAATGAGATGAAGTTCTACGACAATGACAATGATTTGGAACGTGCCAAAGAAAAGTACCGTGTGATTTCGGATGTTAGTGAAAGAAATGCGTCGCATTGATCCTACACGTCCTATTTGTTTTGATTCTAACTATCAGGCAAAAGGTAAGAAAGAAAAGTATGGTGCGGACTTTATGAATACTATAGATGATGGTGACATTGATGATATGCACGCTTACTATAACTGGTATGATTATTCACTTTTCCGTTTTTTCAACGGAGAATTTCAGAAAAGGTTTAAGATGGTTGATCGTCCGCTTATCAGTCAGGAAATGTCAACCGGATATCCGAATAATGAAACCGGACATCCTACGCGTTCTTATCAATTGATTCATCAGAATCCACAATCACTGATTGATATGAATGTTATGATTTCTCTAATCCACAATCATTCCTTAATGTACAGGCATTTATTACTGGGGAATTAGCTGAGGCGCTTCGCCGTTCCAATGACCAGGCCTCAGGTATCATGCATTTTGCATTGTTGACATGGTTCCGGCAAGTATACGATTATCAAAAGATAGAGCCGTATCCTACATATTATGCATTGAAACGTGCTTTGCAACCAATATTGATCAGTGCAGAATTGTGGGGACGCAATCTTTATGGTGGTGAGAAATTGCCGACACGTATTTATGTCGTAAACGATCGTGAGGATGGTACAGATCTGAAATCCACTTTATTGAGATGGGAGATACAGGATGAAACAGGAAAGAAATTAGTTTGGGGGATGAAGAGCTTCCGGCTGTGAAGCATTATGGGCGATGCTATATTGAACCTAATATTCAGTTACCCGCTAAGTTGCCATCAAATAAGGTAAATGCAAAGCTGGTTTTGAAGTTGACAGAAAATGGCCTGCCGGTTTCTGAAAATGAATATAATCTGTTATTAGCTGACAAAAAATGGAATATCGGTCAGGTAGCGGGGAAACAAGAAGATTGTATTATTGGATAACGATGGTACAAAAGCAGTTTTGATTTCTTGAGGATTAATTACCAGACTGTATCATCTGTAAAGAGAAGCTGTTAATTCTAAACAAAAGGCTGATCTTTGTGTCATTTCCGGTTTGACGAACTGTACGAATGAAGAAAAGAACTTCTTCGTGGCTATCAGGCAAAAGGCGGTAAGCTTCTTTTGTTGAATAGTAAAGAAGCTGCCAAGATCATTTATCCCGAACATATTACCGGCTGGACAATGCCGACGGAAGGCGATATAGTTAATATGGAGCGCAATGATGCCCCCGTATTTGATGGCATTGGTGTGTTAGAGTTACGCTATTTTAATAATAACAAACGTGAGATTCCTACCGCTTGTAATGCTACTCTTCATGTGAATCGTAATGAAAAATCTGACTGAGTTGCCTGGTCAGATGAAAATCCATGCTTACATTGATGGTGGTACTCCGGAAGATCGGATAAATCGGATTAATTCAATGAGAGGTTTTACACTGATTCAGATTAAAGATGGAAGAGGAATTGCTACTGTTTCAACCATGTGTACCGAAAAGCAGAGATGGATCCGATTGCTGGGAAACTGCTTGTTAATATGATTAATGATCTTATGAGATAATTAATAGGAAAAAAACGGTTAATATGGAAATTAACTGTTTTTTTTAATACTCAATTAAGAGTGATTTCCGCTTTTAATTAATCTTGTGGAAATACTTTTTGCTTTTTAACATTTTTGCGCAACATATGTATAATAAATAATAACCTTTTTAATACCAATACTTTATGAGCCCATAAAGAGATACGTTTGATACAGATATGAGAGAATAGAGTTTTTTATAGCCTTTATTTAATACATTATATCATGAATATTTTATTAGAAGAACAAGCAAAAATTGGCAGAATTATAAAAAGAAAACTATTTGGGGAATTCTGCCTCTGGTATCTCTTAGTTTTGTCATGCAGTCATGTGACGAAAATAAGTTTCCAGTAACTCCGGTTCCGGATCAATTTGAATTTATTCCACCCAATGATGTTAACATGTTATCTGCTAAAGGTGGTGATGGACAAATTTCGTTGACGTGGGATGCAGCTGTAGAAAATACCTTGAAAGCTGTTCATGTAACGAATCAGAACACCGGTGAAGAAAAAGTATTACCAGGTACAGCTAATGAAGTTACTTTCACGGGGCTGACTAATTATGAAAAGTATACTTTTTAGTGAAAACAGAAAGTTTGCAGGAACAACTTTCTTATGGAGCCACTATCAGTGCTAAACCTTTTTGTGGCAGATAATATAAAACCAGGTGTAGTGGTTAATCTGGTTGGGTATAAACTTGGAGATAATACGGCTTTTGTGGTGTGGGAAAGTCCTGAAGACAATGACATTGAAAAATTTATTATTGCATTGGGTACTGAAACGATTACAGTGGATGCCGAGACTACTTATGGTACTATATATGGTAATTTAAGTCAGCCTTTAAAAGTTTATGCGGTAGACTACTCTGGAAACACTTCTGATGCGGCGGAGACTATGGCTAATGCGGCGGTAGTGACTATTGACGGATTTGATGATGGTGACACGGAAACTGTTCAGATTCATAAAGATCCTATAATCTCGGCTGTTGATGGATATGTCATTACATATTTCGGACAAGAATACAGGAGCGAAGTATCGCCACTTCCCGAGGTTTACTCACAAACTATGCCGGTAGATAATGACCAACCGCTGTGGTTGGATGGTGACAAAACACAGGGATCATGGCTTGAGCCTGTAAAAGTGACACTTCTGTCCGGTGGTAAAGAGATTTCTACTTATGAATATCTCACTTATAATAATATTCCTGGAACAGTGATGTTGACTCATGCTACGGAGCTTTATGATGAAGGAGTCACAGTGAAGCGTAACAATGATGGGAAGAGTTTCAATAGTAACCTTGGAAATTTTGAGAATAAAGGTACACCCATTTATGGAGTATACGATATTAATGTACTTGAGGATGGTGAGTATGAGGCGTATATTTACTTTGCCAATGAGAAAGGTAAGACTTTCACTATTACTATTGATGATGAAACTTCTGTGGAAGGTCAGACCGGACCAGAAAAATTCTGCTAATTGGGATACTTATATTCCGGCACCCTGCTGTCATTGTTTCCCTTACGCAAGGAACACATAAGTTGAGAGTAGACTTTCCGGCAGGTGGTTGTAATTTTTAAGAAGATTGTTTTTTAAGAAAATAGATAAATAAACTATGAAAAACACTATCGCATACTACAGGAAAATTAATGCGGCTTACGTGGATAGGCATGTTGCTGCTTATTACTGGTATTGCCCAAGCACAGGTGAAGACTATCCAGGGTTTGGTGTTAGATGAGACCGATCAGCCTTTGACAGGTGCAACTGTATATACTTCGGATAAGAAATCTTCTGCCATAACAGATCTTGATGGCTTATTCAAGTTGACTAATGTGAATGGGGGGATACCTTGGTTGTCTCTTACGTAAGTTACCAAACTTTCAAACAGGTAATAAAGAGTAGTGATAATTTCTTTAGAGTTGCTCTTGCACCGGATGAAAGAATGTTGGATGAAGTTGTAATTGTTGGATACGGACAACAGAAAAAAGCATCAGTTGTAGGTGCTATTGCACAAGTTTCCACAGAGGAACTTACGCAAAGTCCGGTATCAAATGTTTCGAATGCACTTTGCGGGAAGACTGCCAGGCATGATTACAGTACAGCGCTCCGGTGAGCCGGGTAGTGATATGGCTAATATGTATATCCGTGGTATCAGTACTTTTGGTTCTAACCAAAGTCCACTGATTTTGGTGGATGGTGTGGATCGTGATATTCGTATGATGGATGTTTCAGAGATTGAATCAATCAGTATTTTGAAAGATGCTTCAGCTACAGCTGTGTATGGTGTACGTGGTGCTAATGGTGTGGTACTTGTAACTACCAAACGTGGTAAAGTGGGTAAAGCTACTGTTACATTTTCAGCCGATGCAGGGTATACAGTCTCCGACTTCTATGCCGGAAATGGTAGATTCTATAACATGGCAGTATTGGTCAACGAAGCTTTAGTCAATGATGGTATGTCTCCTAAATATACACAGGAACAAATTAATGCTTTTAGGTACGGTACCAATGAATTTTGTATCCGAATGTGGATTGGGCAGAAGAGTGTCTGAAAAAATCGGCTTTAATGCAACAATATAATGTGAATATTACGGGCGGTTCGGAGAAAGTGAAATATTTCGTTGGTGATAATATCCTGATGCAGGGTGGTTTATTTAAACATGGTAATTATAATGAAAATTATAGTACAAATGTGAAATATACCAAATATAATTTCAGAAGTAACCTCGATTTCCAGTTGAGCAGTATTTTTTCTGCAAAGCTGAACTTGGCTGGTGTGATAGGTGACAAACACCGTCCATCTCCCGGTGGTGATGTGAATACTATTTTTGACCGTATCAAGATTGCCAATCCTGACATTTCTCCTATTCGTAATCCAGATGGTTCGTGGGAGTTTTTGAGACGACAAGTCTTAATGCGCTGGCTTATCTGACAGACACCGGATATGCTGATGAAAGGAAACGGGCGGTTCAGGCTACAGTAGGTATGAAAGCTGACCTATCTAAGTTGGTGAAGGGACTTTCTGTCAATGTTGATTTCTCATTCGATTTTAACAATGTATATGTCAAGAAGTATGGAAAAACAAGTGATATGTTCCTGTTTAATTCGGATGGTTCTTATACGCATAAGGCCTTTGCTAGTATTAGGTTTTGGAGATGAATTAAGTGTGTATAATAGTCAATATGTATTTGAGCCTTCTATCAATTATAATAATACGTTTGGTGATCATGAAGTTAGTGGTCTTGTATTGTTTAATGCTCAGAATG